>ULWY01078870.1_pt1 | contig 42984 bp, 36 predicted proteins | sample 1960761 | NCBI WGS metagenome assembly ULWY01 (sample SAMEA4835824, study PRJEB28245) | human gut metagenome | biome: gut microbiome; material: fecal sample | place: Denmark | collected 2008 | reverse complement strand
AGACGTGGATTTCGTTATCACCTTTGAAGAATTAACAGGAATGTTCGAAGCAAAAGGCATCCTGTTAGATGAGATTCAGGCTATGGATATCATGGATGATGCCACAGCAGCAGGTCGTGGATATGGTGTGGCAGGCGGTGTAGCTTCTGCGATTGAAGGCTGTATCAAGGAATACTATCCTGATACAGAGATTCATATTGAGCATGCAGAAAGTCTTGCAGAATGTAAAAAGATACTGATGCTTGCTAAAGCAGGTAAGAAGACCGGATGCCTGATAGAAGGTATGGCATGTCCTGGCGGCTGTGTAGCAGGAGCAGGTACCAATATTCCTATTATGAAAGCAGCCAAGGAGTTACAGACCTTTAAAAATACTGCTGAGAAGAAACTTCCTGATAAGGATATTGAAGAATTTCATTAAACAGTTATTTCAGAAATATAAAACGTATGCCTGTGGATTCTACAGACATACGTTTTATTAATTTATCGCTATTTCATAAATATCTGCCATATCAAGTACATATTCTTCAAAATCTGCCCACCCATCATATAATATATCTGAACGTAAAGTGATCGTTTTATGATCGTATGTTGTAAAAACAAATTTTTGTTTCTTTTTCTTATAGCAGTATTTTATTGTTTGAATCTGTGACCATGTAACGGTTTCTTTTTTAAAGAAGCTCACATGGTAGATAAAGTGTTCTGTATAGAATACTTTTTGACAGGTATATCTGAAAAAGTAATAAATGGAGACAAGATACATAAATATCATATAAACAATACCCGTTGTCAGGCCTCCATTCTGATAACTTTCAATGAGAGTTTCTCTCTCATCCTGATACCATGAGTATAAAAATGCAATAAGCATCAGAGTAAGCAGAAATGTACAAATATAAATCAAATAGTAACCGGCACTGCATTTGAGTGTTTTATATTTGCTGCCAAGATCGGTTCCAACACGATTTTTAATCTTCCAATTCCTGTTCTCAAAGATTTCCAGAGCAGTTACACTCAATAACAGTATGATATGAATAATCAGGCAGGCACCTGTTTTTAGCAAGACCTCCGGAATATACTGCATATCCCCGGTCAGAAAGGCAATGACTGCATATATCATATTGCCGATCAGGAATCCAAGCAGCATTACTTTTATAACTGTACTGTTGGAAGTGTCATCTTTTTTTGTATTTTTCTTTTTATTTATCATAGGATCACCTGTTATCATGAAATATATAAAAGAAGAGTAACATGTTATAATTTGACTTGCAAGCAGTATTATCGAAGTGCTGGCTTTTAAATATTTCATATAAACTTAAAAAAGACATAAAAGGACTGGAATATTCATATTAAACGCGATATAATAATTTCGGTTCTTTTGCTGTGAGGCAAATTGGAATACAACGTACAGAAATGAGGAAGAACATGAATAAGAAAGTAAGATGCAGATTTGCACCGAGCCCTACAGGCAGAATGCATGTAGGTAATTTAAGATCAGCATTGTATGAATTTTTGATTGCAAAACATGCCAACGGAGATTTTATTTTCCGTATTGAGGATACAGACAGAGAGCGTTATGTAGAAGGTGCTACCGAAATTATTTATAATACTTTGAAAGAAACAGGACTTACTTATGATGAAGGTCCTGACAAAGATAAGGGATATGGTCCATATGTACAGAGTGAACGTGTACAGGCTGGTATCTACATGAAATATGCCAAGGAACTTATTGACAAGGGTGAGGCATATTACTGTTTCTGCGATAAGGAGCGTCTGGCTACTCTTAAGACAGAAGTAGTAGAGGGTAAGGAGATCAGCATTTATGACAAGCACTGTCTCCACTTATCCAAGGAAGAAGTAGAAGAGAACCTTAAGAGTGGTAAGCCATACGTTATCAGACAGAATAATCCGACAACAGGAACCACTACTTTCCATGATGAATTATATGGAGATATCACTGTAGATAACTCCGAACTGGATGATATGATCCTGATCAAATCCGATGGATACCCAACCTATAACTTTGCCAATGTTGTAGATGATCACTTAATGGAGATCACACATGTTGTACGTGGTAATGAGTATCTTTCCTCTACACCAAAATACAACAGACTTTATGAAGCATTTGGATGGGAGATTCCTACGTACATCCATCTGCCTCTGATCACAGATGAAGAACACAAGAAACTGAGCAAGAGAAGCGGACATTCTTCCTTTGAAGATATCATTGAGCAGGGCTTCTTACCAGAAGCAGTTGTGAATTTCATTGCCTTACTTGGCTGGAGTCCTGAAGATAACAGAGAAATTTTCTCTCTGGATGAACTGATCAAGGAATTTGATTACAGAAGAATCAACAAGTCTCCTTCTGTATTTGATATGGGCAAGTTAAAGTGGATGAACGGCGAGTATATCAAGGCTATGGACTTTGACAAATTCTATGAGAAGGCTCTTCCATATTTACATCAGGCTCTGACAAGAGAGTATCCTTTTGATATGAAGAAGATCGCACAGATGGTTAAGACAAGAATCGAAGTATTCCCTGATATTGTACCTTTGATCAGTTTCTTTAATGAATTACCGGAATATGACATTGCCATGTATACACATAAGAAGATGAAAACTACTGCTGAGACTTCCCTTGAAGTATTGCAGGAAGTACTTCCGCTACTTGAAAAACAGGAAGATTACAGCAATGATGCATTGTATCAGATGTTGTTAGGATACGTTGAGAGCAAGGGCGTTAAGAATGGCTATGTTATGTGGCCGATCAGAACGGCAACATCAGGTATGCAGATGACTCCTGCCGGTGCTACGGAGATCATGGAAATCTTAGGGAAAGAAGAATCTATCAAGAGAATCAAGAAGGGTATTGAACTGTTACAGAATGCTTGATCTGACACAGTGCAGTGCCGCACAGTCTGAGGCAATTATACACGGAGAGGGTCCTATGCTGGTTCTGGCAGGACCCGGCTCCGGTAAAACTTTTGTCATCACAAGAAGAATCCAGTATCTAATCGAATATCACAAAGTAAAGCCGGAACAGATTCTGGTCATTACTTTTACAAAGGCGGCCGCAACCGAAATGCAGGAACGCTTTCTTAAATTAACTCAAAATCAATTCTATCCGGTGACCTTTGCAACATTTCATGCGTTTTTCTACCAAATACTCAGACAGACATATCAATTTAATACTTCCAGTATTTTAAGGGAATCTGATAAAAGGCACATATTAGAGGAACTTGTGCACCAGATACCGGAAGAACTTTCAAATGAACCCTGTATGCTTAAAACAGCAATAGAAGATGAAGAACATTCGAATGAAGAAATACTGCAAAAACTAATATCAGAAATCAGCAAAGTAAAAAATCTCAGATTAAATCCTTCAGAATATGAAAGCAGCATATGTTCGAATAAAGTATTTGAATACCTTTATATCCAATACTGCAATTTTACATCACGAAAGAATAAAATTGACTTTGATGATATGGTTATCCTCTGTTTACAGTTATTGAAAGAACGGGCTGATATATTAGAATTATGGCACAGTAGATTTCAATATATTTTAATTGATGAATTTCAGGATATTTCACCTGCCCAGTATGAAATAATACGTTTGTTAGCAGCTCCATCCAATCATTTATTTATAGTAGGAGATGATGATCAGTCCATTTATGGGTTTAGAGGTTCTGATCCATCCATTATGTTAGGATTCACCCAATGTTATCCAGATGCCAGACAAGTACTTTTAAATATCAATTACAGAAGCAGACCGGAGATTATTGAACCTGCATCTAATCTGATCAGCCATAACCGTAACCGATTTGATAAAGTAATTACTGCCGCAGATTGTAATGCAGGCAACTTTAAAATGTATTCTTTTGAATCAGTGCAGGAGCAGTCACAGGCAATTATTTCACTGATACGGCAGTATATGGAACAATCCGATAGCCATTATCATGATATTGCTCTGATTTACCGTACCAATACCAATGCAATTCTGATTTCAGAGAAATTGCTTCGTGAAAAGATACCTGTCCATATGCAGGAAAAGCCTAAAAATATCTATCAAAGTCCGATTGCAAAAGACTTGATCGCATATATACGTTATGCACTGTATGAAAAGGATACTGCAGCATTTTATCGTATTATGAATCGACCGTCCCGTTATATCAGAAGGGAAACAGTCCCTACATCTTCCTTTTCCATGCAGGATCTTCTCGATAAGAATGCAGGAAAAGAGTATGTAATACATAATGTATTATCATTATATCACCAACTTCATTTTCTCAGGAAACTGGATCCATATGCTGCAATTAATTACATACGACATGGGATTGGTTACGAAGATTATTTGATGAAACAATCCATGCAGGAATCAAATGCATATCATGCAGGAATCCGTATATTAGATGAACTTCAGGAGAGAGCGGCTGCGTTTGATACATTGAATGAATGGTTGGAACATGCTGAGAATTATGAAGAATTTATACAACAGATGCAAACAGAACATGATGAAGATGCAGTGCAGATTGTAACAATGCATGCATCTAAAGGACTTGAGTGGAATACCGTAATTCTTCCTGATGTGAACGAAGGCATAACGCCTCATAAAAAAGCTGTTTCAGAAGCGGAAACGGAAGAGGAGCGAAGAATGTTCTATGTAGCAATGACAAGAGCAAAACAGAATCTGTTCATTTTTTATGTAAAAGAAAAGACAGGAGGAAAATTCCTCCCGTCAAGATTTCTTACTGATCTTCAGAACCATGCAACTTTTCATTGAGCAGATTTTTTAATTCCAGACATTTGTCCTTTAATCTCGGACTGATACCTCTGGTCGATACAACTCCTGATAAATATTGCATTGCAGTCTGGTATTCGCCTTTTTCATATCCTAAATATGCGAGAAGGTAATCAAGGGTAGTCTCATTCATTCCTGCTATGGGATACCCTTCTTCCATTCTGGCTTTGCTCAAATGATCATAGGCATTCATTGCAAAATTATGGGCTTCTGTCAGGTATGCCTGTTTTTTTGTTTCATAATCAGGATTTTCTGCATCCATCTCATCTACCAGATCCTGATATAACCAGCTGATCTTAAGACAGATATTTCCAACTTCGCTTTCTTTACCCATTTTAGTAACAGTACACAGCAATGCCATTTTTAAACGGCTGATCGCTGTCTCACAAGAATACGTATCGCAGGGCACTTCTTCGTGTGATTTATAATTTGCCTGAATTTTCTCACGCAGAAGTTTTCTTTGAACCTGTGTTGTATTCTTGAAATCTTTCGTAAGAGCTGCATAACCACAATTACTGCAGCATACTGTTTCATATTTGGTTACATTGATATTGCTGTGCATTGGACGAAGATCAGGACCTGTACCAACGAATTTGGCAACATTTGTCTTTACCGATTTTGCTTTTACCTTATTATCGCATATCGGACATTCATAAGTCCTGTCCAGAAGCAATGTTTTTTCATTCTCATCCATTTTTTTTCCTCTTCTCACACGATTGGATAGTGTTATTCTTCATCCTTTACGATTTCATCAAACTCTGCATTATCTAAATACTCATCAAAAGCATCTGCAACCATATCATATTCTTCATCGTTATCAATGTATCCAAGCTCCGGTTCAGCATTTGGATCTGATTCATCTTCAGAATAACGATAGAACCAGACTTCACCATCATCGTTATTTCCATTTTCATCTAAGGGCAGAAGTACGATATAATCCTGTTTATTTACTGTCAAAATTGTAATAATAGCACAGTTTACAGTCTGACCGTCATCAAGTTCTAACTCAACTGTCATTTCCTCATCATCATATCCGTTTGTTTTATTATTTGCCATAAAGTTAATCCTAACCTTTCATAATTAATATAGAAAGCAAAATGCAAACTACATATCTATTTTATCTAAATAACCAGAATAAGGCAAGAGTATTTTGGAAAAGCGTTCATACAATAGCTGTTTACTTGACACAAACTGCTCAAAGCGAGTATCATATATTTAGTGAAATACATACAAGATAATTTAAAATGAGGGATGCGAATGCAATTACATACACCAGAACACACAATACAGGCCTTGCAAAGATGTATCAAGGATTCTCACCGTATTGTAGCCATTATTGGTATTGAGATGATGGTAGAAGGCGGCGGTATAAATCTTGATTCCAATGAACAGACTTACCGTATGGAACAGGAATATGGTGCCTGCCCGGAAGAATTACTCAGCGGTGGCTTTTATTGTGCAAAAAAAGAACGTTTTTTTAACTTTTACAGAAAAGAAATACTGGGAATGAAGATTGACTCAACACCTGCTTATGAAGCTTTATATAAGCTGCAGCAGCAGGGAAAACTGCATACGGTGATCAACCAGAATTATCACCCCATTCCCAGCACATATCATTTTGCCCGTGTCATTGATCTGAATGGAAGCATTACCCGCAACCACTGTACAAAATGCCATGCAGAATATGATCATAATTATCTGTTGGCCAGTCATGGTATTCCACAATGCAGTTCCTGTAATGGGGCAATCAGACCCGATATCAGATTGATCGGAGAACGGGTTGACAATACCAGGATGACACAGGCTCTGGAAGCCTGTGACAACGCAGATGTCGTGATCATTATGGGTAAAAATATATTTGGAGACAGGCTTCAGTCTGATTGCCCTGATATCAGACAACGCCATCAGACAAGAATTCTGTTCTCAGAGGAAAGATATCTTCCTGAAGAACGTGCTGATTATATTATACATGATGAAATAAAACAGATTATGCCACTTCTCGTTCAGTAAAGACAAGGCATAGAATTAAGAGAGGTATGGATGGATCAATTACATATAAAAAAAGGACAACCGTATCCTTTAGGCACATCAGTCAAAAATGGCGGTATAAATTTTTCGATGGTAAACAGTTCTTTAGAAGAATGTGGTATTATCCTGTATGATAAGGAAGCAAAAACACAGAAGAAGATTCCTTTTGAACATAAGCATAGAATTGGAAACATATGTTGTCTGCATATAGATGGATTACGTGCAGATAGCTGTGAATACAACTATTATATAGGTGATCGTACTCTGGTAGATCCTTATGCTGTGAAAATATACGGCAACGAGAAATGGGGCGATGGTCTTCAGACAGAAGTTACATTAAGAAGTGGTCTTGGTCAGACACAGTTCGACTGGCAGAAGACTTCTCCTTTACATGTTCCTTATAGCGAAAGTATTATTTACTGTCTGCATGTGCGCGGCTTTACCAGACATTCTTCATCAAAAGTCAAACACAAAGGTACATTTGAAGGGCTCATTGAAAAACTTCCATATTTAAAAGACCTGGGAATCACTGCTGTAGAATTGATGCCTGCTTATGAATTTGAAGAATGTGAAAAAAGCGCAGATACTCACACGATAGAATATCAGGTAAAACATATCGATGAACCGCTTACAGATTCATTATCACAGCCTGCTGGTAAAATTAACTACTGGGGGTTTAAAAAGGCTTTTTACTTTGCTCCCAAAGCTTCTTATGCTGCAGGTAATGATCCGGCAGTGGAATTTAAACGTATGGTACGGGAATTTCACAAAAACGGCATTGAAGTGATCATGCAGTTTTACTTCCCGGATAATATCAAGCAGGGTTATATTCTGGAAGTTTTAAGACATTGGATTCTGGAATATCGAATTGACGGGATTCATATTATGGGCAGTCATGTACCGCTTACCCTGCTAGCAACAGAGCCGCTTTTTGCAAATACCAAACTTATGGGTACTGATTTCGCATTAAATGAGATCTATCCGGATCAGGAAACACCTGTTTACAAGAATTTGGGATATTATCGTGAAGAATTCATGAATGACATGCGTAAATTCCTGAAGGGTGATTTTGATATGCTTGGTGGTTTCTGTTATCACATGCGTAATCATAATTCCAAAGCCGGAATCGTAAATTATATTACCAACTACAATGGTTTTACTTTGTCCGATCTGGTATCGTATGAGCGTAAACATAATGAAGCTAATGGAGAAAATAATCAGGACGGAACGGATTATAACTTCAGTTGGAATTGCGGCATGGAAGGTTCGACCAGGAAACGCCATATTATGGAACTTCGCCGGAAACAGATGCGCAATGCATTGGGATTTCTTCTGACTGCACAGGGAACACCTTTGATCCTTGCCGGTGATGAATTTGGCAACAGTCAGTCCGGTAATAATAACTGTTATTGTCAGGATAATGAGTTAAGCTGGCTTGACTGGCGTGATCTTCGTAAAAATCAGGCATTGCATGATTATACGAAATTTCTTATTAATTTCCGCAAAGAACATCCGATTCTGCATAAAGACGGTGAACTTTCACAGACGGATCAGTCAGGTAATGGGTATCCTGAATTATCTTACCATGGAGAAGAGGCATGGAAAGTACAGACAGAAAATTATTACAGACATATTGGTATGATGTATTGTGCTTCCAGACCATCTAAAAAGGATAAATGGGATAATGACTATATTTATATTGCCTATAATATGCATTGGGAGCCAAAACATTTTGCACTGCCTACATTGCCCGGCAATTATTGCTGGCAAACAGTATTGGATACACACAAACCAAATACTGACAGTATTTTACAGGAGCAGTCAATCGGCAAAACACAGAAAACAGAAGTAGCACCCAGAAGTATCCAAATACTGACAGGCTGCAGAAAAATGCAAAAGAGAAAATATACATCAAAGTAACACTGGAATTTGGCAGGTAATGTAACTTGAAAATCTGGAATCATTTTAAAACAATAACACATCATAAAATTATGGTCATGAAGGGATGCTTTAAGGTAGGACTGTACAGGCAGGGACTGGCACATGATATGTCCAAGTACATGCCAAGTGAGTTCCTTGTAGGTGCAAAATACTATCAGGGTACTCAAAGTCCAAATAATGCTGAAAGAAATGCAATAGGCTATTCATCCGCATGGCTTCATCACAAGGGCAGAAATAAGCATCATTATGAATACTGGCTGGATTACGGAGTAAACGCCGGGGATGGTATTGTACCTGTTGCAATGCCTATGCGGTATATCGTTGAAATGTTCATAGACAGGGTCGCTGCATCCAAAAATTATAATCAGGGGCATTATACAGATGACATGCCTTTGCAATATTATTTAAAAGGTAAATCAGGGGATTTTATGCATCCTGATACTCGCCGTACGTTAGAATTATTGCTTCACATGCTGGCTGATGAAGGTGAACAGAAGACATTTGCATATATCAAATCCAATTTGAAGAACTGGTAACGCATTATCGACTCCTACATATAATAGGATAAAGGAGTTGATGATATGTGTAATTCTTGGATCTTACTTTTACTATTTTTCTGCGGATGCCAGAATAATAACGGATGTGGCAACAATAACTGTGGAAATAACAGAAATAAGAAATGTGAAAACAAACGTCCACCTTTTGAAATCAAAGAAGAGAGACGAAGAGAGCCGGACTGTGATAATGATTTCATCCAGCCAAGACCCTTTAACAGCTTTACCACACAGAATACCTGTGGATGTGAGAACAAAAGTGAATAATATCTTGATTTGGAAAACGTCTGGTCAGCAGACGTTTTCTTGACTTTAGAGTAACATAATGCTAAACTTACTGCATCTGACTAAAGAATAGAAGTGTGATAAATGTGGAACTGAACATAGAAGACATCAATAAAAAAGAAATATACCGTTATCTGGGCTATCATGGAATTACTCCGGATACACAGATTGATCAGATGATACAGGAAGTGCTCACGGAATTACTGACGGTTAGTCATCCCAAAAATCTGTACAAAGTATATCGCTGTAATATCTCCCAGAATAATCCCAGGGAAATACTACTGTCAGATATGGAAAAAGATTTCACTCCCAGAGTCAGCTTTTACAGTACCAATCTGGCTGCAAATTTAAGAGGCTGCCCATATGTCATTCTAATAGCAGTTACATTGGGAATAGAAGCAGACAAGCTGCTTCATAAATATGAGTTGATAAATATGGCAAAAGCTTCTATTTTGCAGGCTTGCGGTGCAGCTGCCGTAGAAGCATGCTGTAATAGTCTGCAAAATGAGCTTCAGGATAAGGCATTACAGCAAAATATGTATCTGCGTCCAAGATTCAGTCCTGGATATGGAGACTTGCCGCTGGCAGCCCAGAAGGATTTCTTTAATGCCATTGAATGTACCAAAAGACTCGGAATTACATTGACAGACAATTATCTGATGTATCCAACCAAAAGCGTAACTGCTTTTATAGGGATCACTCCAAGTCAGGAAAACTGTCATATAGGGAAATGCAAACAATGCAATAATATAGGATGTGAGTTTAGAGATGAAGATACGTGAACAAATAGGAAAAGAATTACTTTTTTTTGATGGCGCAATGGGAACTGTCCTTCAGTCAAGAGGATTGCAGACAGGAGAAATACCGGAAACCTGGAACATCCTTCACCCGGAAGCGATCAGACAGATACACAAAGAATATTTACTTGCAGGATGTAATATTACAAAAGCAAATACATTTGGAGTCAACACTTATAAATGTAAAGGCACAGAATATACTGTTGACCAGCTTGTATCCGCAGGTATTCGAATTACCAGAGAAGCGATCAGTGAAGCCCAAAAAGAACTTGGTGCAAATGCTCAGCCAATGTATTCAGCTCTGGATATTGGCTCCTTGGGGAAATTATTAAAGCCGTTAGGAGAAATCGCTTTTGAAGATGCCTATAATGCTTTCAAGGAGATCGTGATCGCAGGTGATAAGGCAGGGGCTGATCTGATCCTGATCGAGACAGTCAGTGATTCCTATGAGATTAAAGCTGCAGTGTTGGCAGCGAAAGAAAACAGTGATCTTCCAGTTGTTGTAACCATGATCTTTGATGAAAGCGGTAAACTTCTGACGGGTGGCGATGTCGCTTCCGTAACTGCAATGCTGGAAGGCCTTGGTGTTGATGCCATAGGTTTTAACTGTGGACTTGGTCCTGAACAAATGCTTAAATTATTACCGGAACTGACATCTTGTTGTTCTATTCCTATTGCGATCAACCCTAATGCAGGTCTTCCTGTTGTGATTGACGGAGTAACACAATTCAATGTAGGTTCTGAAGAATTTGCAGCAAAAGCTAAATTACTGGTAGAAGAGGGTGCAAGTATGATTGGCGGCTGTTGTGGTACAACCCCTGGGCATTTGGCAGAATTAGTCAGAACCTGTAAGGGGATGGATATACAGCCTGTTACAGATAAGAATCTTACCGTGATCTCCTCTTATAATCATGCTGTATATTTTGGCAGAAAGCCACTAATCATTGGAGAACGTATCAATCCTACAGGCAAATCAAAATTCAAGCAGGCGCTTCGTGATCATAATATGGAATATATATATAAAGAAGGTCTGACGCAGGAGGAAAAAGGAGCTCATATTCTGGATGTGAATGTAGGTCTTCCCGAAATTGACGAACCGAAGCTTATGGAAGAAGCGATTACAGGTATTCAGGCGATCATTGATCTGCCATTACAGATTGATACTTCTGATGGTGAAGCAATGGAAAGGGCATTACGCTGTTATAATGGTAAGCCTATGCTTAATTCTGTAAATGGGAAAAAAGAATCTATGGAAATGGTATTTCCTCTGGCAAAAAAATATGGGGCGGTTGTTGTATGCCTTTGTCTGGATGAAGGAGGAATCCCCGAGACTGTAGAAGGAAGAATTGCAGTTGCCAAGAAAATCGTCGAAACAGCAAGATCATACGGAATTCCAAAGAAAAACCTTGTTATGGATGCCCTTGTACTGACAATCAGTACAGGTCAGGATAACGCTATGATAACTCTTGAAACTCTCCGCAGACTCCGTTATGAGCTTGGACTTCATACTGTACTTGGAGTATCCAATATTTCATTTGGACTGCCTGAGAGAGTACGGATCAATACTGCTTTCTTTACAATGGCAATGCAGAATGGTCTAAGTGCAGGCATTGTAAATCCATCCAGCGAAGCAATGATGGCGGCTTATTACAGTTTCAATGCCCTGATCGGTGAAGACGACAACTGTATGGAATATATTCAAAAATGTACAGAAATGGCACAAAAGGATTCGACTTCTGTTGCTCCCAAATCCACCGGTTCTATGTCATTGGAAGATGCTATTGTCAAAGGACTGAGTGAGAGTGCTTATCAGGCAACTGAAAAATTATTGAATGAGCAGGTAGATTCACTGACTATCATTAATGACAAACTAATTCCTGCCCTTGACATTGTAGGTAAAGGATTCGAAGAAAAGAAAATGTTCCTGCCACAGCTTTTGATGAGTGCAGATGCCGCCAAGGCAAGTTTCGACGCCATCAAAAACACTTTATCCAGACTTGGCAGGCAGAGTGATACCAAGGGAAAAATCGTAATTGCCACTGTAAAAGGTGATATTCACGATATTGGCAAGAACATTGTAAAAACACTTCTTGAAAACTATGGTTTTGAAATGATCGACTTAGGCAAAGATGTTCCACCTGAATTAATACTTCAGACTGTTCAGGAGCAACATATCAAGTTAGTCGGTCTGAGTGCACTTATGACAACAACTGTTGTTTATATGGAGGAAACGATCAAATTACTTCATGATAATCATTGTGATTGTAAGATCATGGTAGGCGGTGCAGTCCTTACACAGGAATATGCAGATATGATAGGAGCTGACTTCTATTCAAAAGATGCAATGGGTTCTGTCAGATATGCCAACGATCTATATGAGGCGGGGGAACTTTAAAGTTCTTCCGCCTATTGACATAATATCAGACTATAAGGTATACTTTTGCTGTATTAATCGTATTAATACAGTTGAGAAAGGAGCAGCTTACGTGATTCTGATAGATTATAAGGATAGAAGACCTATTTACGAACAAGTCGTTGAAAAATTTCAGCAAATGATAATATGTGGTGTAATGGAAGCTGATTCTCCCATGCCTTCTGTCAGAAATCTGGCTATGGAACTGTCACTAAATCCCAACACTATTCAGCGAGCCTATCAGGAACTGGAGCGAGAAGGTTATATCTATACGATCAAGGGAAAAGGAAGCTTCGTCAGCGAATCAAGTCAGGCTGCGGATTCTAAACGTGAAGAGATCAAAAGAGAATTAGGGGAGTGTGTGAACAAAGCACTCTCAATAGGAATACATCCCCAACAACTTGAAGTTATGTTACAAGACTGTATCAATGATAGCGTAAAGGGAGGCAATACGATATGATTACAGCCGAACATGTAAGTAAACGTTTTGGCGATATTGAAGCCGTTAAAGATATCAGCGTTACAATAAAAAAAGGTGAGGTCTTTGGACTGATCGGTACGAATGGAGCGGGTAAAAGTACATTTTTACGTATGTTAAGTGGTGTAATAAAGCCTGACGAAGGAACAATTCTGGTCGATGGACAGCCTGTATTTGAGAATCCCATTTCCAAAAAGGATATTTTCTATATTTCAGATGATCAGTATTATCTGCCGAATTCATCGCCTGTGGAAATGATGCACTTTTATAAAGACTACTATACAGAATTCAACACCGAACGTTTCATGGAATATCTGGATAAATTCGGATTACATCCCAGACGCAGGATCAATACCTTTTCCAAAGGTATGAAAAAGCAATTGTCCGTTTTATTGGGAATCTGTGCCAATACAAAATATCTGCTGTGCGATGAAACATTTGATGGACTTGATCCCGTTATGAGACAGGCTGTAAAAAGTCTGTTTGCAGGCGAGCTGACATCAAGGGATTTTACGCCCATTGTGGCTTCTCATAATCTTCGTGAACTGGAAGATATCTGTGACTGTGTAGGTGTACTGCACCAAGGCGGCGTACTGATGCAAAAAGATCTGGAGGAAATGAAGCTTAATATACATACATTACAGTGTGTATTCCGCTCAGCAGAAGATGAGCAAAATGCATTTGCATCTCTTGATATTGTAAAATCAGAAAAGAGAGGCAGTCTGAATCTGATCACCGCACGTGGCAAAAGTGATGAGATCATGCAAAAGATTAATTCTTATTCGCCAATTCTGGCAGAAATACTGCCATTGACTCTGGAAGAAATATTTATCAGTGAGACGGAGGTTATCGGTTATGACATCAAAAAACTTATTTTTTAAACTGATAGCGCAGGACTTCCGTAAAAGGATATGGTGTCCGTTAAGTATCTTTATTATTGATTTTCTTGCATTAGAGGTATACTTCCTTCTGGGCTCCGATAGCGTAAGCAGATATCAAAATACCTATAAATATTCAGTTTCCTATTATTTATCTGATATTTTTTTTGCTGGAAATACGATAAGTCCGATTATGATCCTGACGATTTTGTCAGCAATAATATGTGCTATCAGTGGTTATACATATCTGCATTCCAGAATGCAATTAGATATGTATCATAGTCTGCCTGTAAAAAGAGGAACCATCTATGCAGCAAAATATATTGCCGGGATTGCTTATTATCTGATTCCTCTTGTATTGCATATAGGAGCATGTCTGTTGATAGGCATCATCCAAAATGCTTTTTCCACGCACGCACTTATGAATGCGATAGGATATATATGCATTTTGCTTCTCATATATCTGACTGTATACAGTACCTGTATTCTGGCGGTGATGCTGACAGGTAATATTATTATCACGATATTGATTTCAGCAATTTTACTGACTTACAGTCTGCTTCTGGAAATCCTCAGAAACGCATTATACCAAAACTTTTATTATGCTAATATTATGGGATACAATCCGGAATTTGCGGCATTTTCTCCTATGCATATGGTCATAAGATTACTGGAGCATTCTATGTCTGCAGGTCAGAATGAACCATACTATTATTCTGCTTTTGTACCATATGTATTTGTTATCCTGGCCGCTGTATTATTAATAACTGTGGCAGGTTATGTATTATACCGTATCCGTTCTACAGAAGCGGCAGGCAGAGCCATTGCTTTTCGGAGAACAGAGCCGGTTATAAAAGCAATGATCGTGATTCCTTTGTCCTTATACAGTGGTCTGTTCTTTGAAAATCTGTCGCCTTCAGGAATTTCGTTTGGATGGTATCTGTTCGGTGCAGTATTTGGATTTCTCATATCTGCTTTTTTTGTAGAAATTATTTTCAGGTTTGATATTCGCTGTGCTTTTCATCACTGCAGCCAATTACTGTTTAATGGGGCTTGCATTGCACTGATCATCGCTGTATTTAAAACTGATGCACTTGGTTATAATACCTATATTCCATCTGATTCGGAAATTTCCGATTGCTCTGTATCCATATCGGGATTAATGAACGCAAGCACACAAACAGCCCAGGGATACACTGACGCAGAAGAGTATCGAATGGAACATATGCATATTTCGGATAATTCTGCTGTAATGCAACTGGCACGTAAAGCAGCATCTCAGGGACTGCATTTTACTACGATAGATTATTATGACGGCATTGAACAGACCCCGGAATATCAGGCAATCATAGAAAAAGAGAGCAGCTACAGAAGAATAGCCTTCGGATATCACCTGCAAAATGGTAAAAATGTATATCGTCAGTATTATATAGATATCAAGGATCAGGATTCTTTAAAACTTTTAAGCAGTATTTATGATGATATTGATTACAAAGCCAATTCAATGCCACTATTTGCGAATGGTTGGAATACGACTTACACTGCTGTTAATTGCAGCGGGCAGTATGAAGCCGGAAGTATTTCCCTGAATGATGAAAAAAAAGCTGCGCTACTGGAAGCTTACCAATCCGAATTCATGAATCTGTCGTTGGATGAGATTATGGATTCTTATCCGGTCGCAACTTTGGAATTTGTTGGTAAACAGGTAACTTATAATCAGTACACCTATTATCCTTCTGATGAAGGATATCCGGTTTATCCTTCCTTTGTCAGAACAATTGAACTTCTGAAAGAATATGGATTTGACTGTGAACAGAAGTGTCCTGTTGATATGATCGATGCTGTTACTGTCACAAATTATTCAAACGAACGAAGTGATGGAACTTACCCCTATATTGTGTACACAGACAAAGACAAAATCCGGCAGATATTGGATAACTCATTACAGAATCAGCTTGTTTACAGCGTATACAGTTATCTGGCTGCGGAAGAGAAGTACACAGTATATATTGGTAAAGAAAACCAGAGTTATGATTATTACAACGAACTTTCCAATTATGTTCCTAAAAAAGACAAATTACCGGATTTTGTAATACAGGATTTTACAAAATTGGAAAAGGAATAAAAAGGGTTAACAAATTCCGACTGATATGTTAATATAATAACAGAATCAGACAAATGGAGGATGCGGTATTATGAGTAAATCAAAATATGTAGCCTATGTATCAACTTATACGATGGGTGATAATCATGGTATTAAAATATATGATGTGGATATGGAACATGGACACCTGAAGGAAAAAGCGCAGGTAGAGATTACAAATTCTTCCTATGTTACTATTTCCCACAGTGGTAAATTCCTGTATTCCATTACAGACTTTGGCGTAGAAGCATTCAAGATTCTTGAAGACGGTAATCTGGAACTGATCAATAAAGCATCTATCAATGGTATGAGAGGATGTTACTTATCTACAGATTACGAAGATAAATTCTTATTCTGCGCAGGATATCATGATGGCAAGATTACTGTACTCCGATTAGATCCAGAAACCGGAAAAGTCGGAGAAATAACAGAAGAAATTTTCCATAAAGGACTTGGCAGTATTGCAGAGCGTAGCTTCCGCCCTCATATCAGTTGTGTTAAAATGACCCGTGATAACAAATATCTGTGTGCAGCAGATCTGGGTATTGACTATGTTAACGTATATCGTCTCGATCATGAGAAGGGTACATTGAAACAGGTAGATATCATCAGGTGTGATCTGGAATCCGCTCCAAGACATCTTAAATTTTCAGATGACGGTAAATTCCTGTATGTAGTCAGCGAATTAAAGAACTGTATTGATGTATATCATTATCACGAAGAAGAAAATACACCATTTTTTGATCATATACAGACAATCCCGACTACAGACAAATATGAAGCAAGAGATGTCGCTGCAAGTGCATTGAATATTTCTGTAGATGGCAAATATATTCTGGCTTCTAATGCCGGTGAAAACAGTGTAGCCTTATATGAAATCCAACCGGAAAGCGGAGAGCTTGAAAGATTACTCTGCCTGCCGATCAGCGGTGAGTATCCTAAGGATGCTTCCTTATTCCCGGATAACAAACATCTGGTATGTTTAAATCATGAGTCAAATACAATGACTTTCTTCACAGTAGATTTAGATAAGAAAGTTATTATTATGAATGGCAAGGAATTGACGGTTAAGCAGCCGAACTGCATTATTTTCCACGAAATGAAATAGAATAGTATATAAGAACCCATACAAAATAAGAACTGTGGCGAACGATAAAGTCGCCACAGTTCTTTATTTTTCCTATTTTAGATAAAAGGCCTTTATTTTGTCAAGACGAGAAGTCATGTTCTGCAATAAAAGATCCAGAACAGTTATGGCTGTCATGGATTCTACAACAACAGCAGCTCTGCTGACTACGATAGGATCATGACGCCCTTTAATTTGAATCTGAATTTCTTCACCATCTCTGTTTACAGTGTCCTGCGTCTGGAAAATAGATGGTGTCGGCTTGAAATATGCTCTTAATATTATATCAGACCCGTCGCTGATTCCGCCTAAAATGCCACCGGCATGATTTGTTTTCTTTTCGATCTGTCCATTTACATTACAAAATGCATCATTGTTACCGGAACCTTGTGCAGATGCTGCTTTACAACCATCACCTACTGTGAAAGCTTTCACTGCTCCAATGGACATAATTGACTGTCCAAGGCAGGCATCCAGTTTGTCGAAGACCGGTTCTCCAACTCCGGCAGGAAGACCATGAACCGTACATGCAACAACACCGCCTGCGGAATCCTGTTTTTCTATACATTTCTTCAGATATTCTTCTGCCTGGGCAGAAGCCTGTGCATCCGGCATTCCAGTCGGATTTCTGGATGCTTCATCTATATCAAATCTATCCTTTGAAATCGTAACAGGTCCTATGGATTCCACGTAGGCAGTTACTGTCACACCCAACTCTTTTAAAATATTTGCTGCAATTGCTCCGGCTGCTACACGTCCGATCGTTTCGCGACCTGATGAACGTCCACCGCCTCTGTAATCACGGAAACCATATTTGGCGTCAAATGTATAATCAGCATGTCCGGGGCGGTAGTAAGATGCGATATCACTATAATCTGATGATCGTTGTGAAGTATTACGAACGAGCATAGATACAGGTGTACCTGTTGTCCTTCCTTCAAAGACACCTGATAGGATTTCAACCGTATCAGACTCCTTACGCTGTGTCGTATATTGAGTCTGACCAGGTTTTCTGCGATTCAGGTATTTCTGAATATCTTCTTCACACAGAGATAGTCCAGCAGGGCATCCGTCTACCACGACACCAATTGCTGCACCATGAGATTCTCCCCATGTTGTTATTTTAAATAAATTACCATATGTAGAACCTGCCATGAATGATATATTCCTTTCCGTTACCGATTTCTGGTTTTCACAAAAGCCTGCATGAATATACAATTCTGTACACTGGCTTTTATTAAAGATTATATCGGAATATTTCATAAAATCAAGCGAATAACGTCTATTTTGAAATTTGTTTTACATAATGTATATTTTTTTGACATTTTTTGCAAATTATAGATGCAATTCCAATATGATTATGTTATGATAAATGCAAATGAGTTAACAATTTACGCAAAGGGGAGCGTTTTGTTAGCATGAAGTTTTGCTGACGGGGATGAGAAAAATGCATAAAACATGGAAGGAAAATGTTACAGACAAAATACGGAGAAAAATACGCATACACAGATATTTTAAATTGCCTTATCAATTGGCACTTATTATTGTGACCATAATAGGTAATACCAGCGAATATCTAGTTCATAACAGTAAGCGTATTTCGAGTATTGCGGCTGTTTTTTTGTTTTTTATCATAAGCAGTAGTTTTGCTTTCCCTTATATTCAGGAAGAAGATTATACGGAAGAAGCTATACGTATGCAGGAAATTGAGTCCAACTATGAATATGTACCTACTGTTCTGGATCTTTCAGCAAATGACGTATTAGATGATAATGATGTTCTTGATGGCTATAATAATGAAGAACTGGATATTCAGGATGGAATTGATCAGTTCTCACTGGATGATATTCTGGAAGCAAATGAAATCAGTAACACCAACAATACAGACAGTCAATCTCAGGAACAGGAACTGACAGCAGATGACTGGAGATTACTCCTTGTAAATAAACAGCATCCGGTTCCAGATGATTATACCTTTACACCTGGTAAAATAACTGGTAATATGAAGTGTGACATCAGGATCATTGATGATCTGATGGCAATGATGGAAGCAGCCAAAGCAGATGGTATTAACCTTATGGTGTGCTCACCATACAGAGATTACAACCGCCAGACAGTTTTATTCAATCGCAAAATTGACTATTATATGGATAAAGGATATTCTTATCTGGAAGCATACAAAATATCGTCTATTACAGTAACAGTGCCTGGTGCCAGCGAGCATCAGATTGGACTGGCACTTGATATTGTAAGTGATACTTATCCTTATCTGGAAATTGAATTTGGTGAGACACAGGCCGGTAAATGGTTAAATAAGCACAGTTGTGAATATGGTTTTATTCTTCGTTACCCACTTGGCAAAGAATATATTACCGGTATCCAATATGAACCATGGCATTTTCGGTATGTAGGAAAAGAAGCTGCTACGGCAATTATGAGCCAGGGAATCACTCTGGAAGAATTTGTGGAGGATTTATAAGTTACATGTACAAAATATTAAAACAGGAAGGCAGAGCAAAACGTGCAGAAGTAACTACAGTACACGGCACGATTCAGACGCCTGTATTTATGAATGTAGGTACTGTTGCAGCAATCAAAGGAGCTGTATCTACAGCGGATCTGGAAGAAATAGGTACTCAGGTAGAATTATCAAATACATATCATCTTCATGTACGAACAGGAGATGAAACAATCAAAAAACTCGGTGGACTTCATAAATTTATGTCCTGGAATAAACCAATTCTGACGGATTCTGGTGGATTCCAGGTTTTTTCACTGGCAGGATTGCGTAAGATCAAGGAAGAAGGAGTTACTTTCCATTCACACATAGATGGCAGAAAGATATTCATGGGACCGGAAGAAAGTATGCAGATCCAGTCCAATCTGGCGTCAACAATTGCCATGGCATTTGATGAATGCCCGCCAAGTAAGGCAGAAAGAGACTATGTCATTCCTTCCGTGGAACGTACAACACGCTGGTTGGAGCGATGCAAGGCAGAAATGACCCGCTTAAATTCATTAGAGGATACTATCAATAAACAGCAAATGCTGTTTGGAATTAATCAGGGGGCCGTTTATCCGGATATCCGTATTGATCATGCAAAACGTATCTCAGAACTTGATCTGGATGGTTATGCAGTCGGAGGTCTTGCAGTTGGTGAATCACATGAAGAAATGTATTATATTCTGGAAGAAACAGTTCCATACCTGCCAAAGGATAAGCCTACTTATCTTATGGGTGTAGGTACTCCTGCAAATATTCTGGAAGGTGTAGAACGTGGAATTGATTTCTTTGACTGTGTTTATCCGACCAGAAATGGCAGACATGGACATCTCTATACGAATCATGGTAAGATTAATCTTTTTAATGCTAAATACGAACTGGATACACGTCCGATCGAAGTCGGATGTAATTGCCCTGCATGCCGCAGATATTCCAGAGCTTACATCAGACATCTTCTGAAAGCTAAAGAAATGCTTGGTATGAGATTATGTGTTCTTCATAACCTGTATTTCTATAATACAATGATGACCGAGATCCGTGATTCATTAGATAAGGGCGAGTTCGCCACATATAAAAAGCATAAACTGGAGAGTATGGCTGCCGGAGAGCAGGATTAATTTACATAATCTCTGATTTATAAAAAATTTACTTGATGTCTATTATATTTTTGTGTATGATATGACATATGGTTTATAAACTTACAGGAGGAACTAAGATGAATCTATTATTGTCTTCTACAGATGCTGCAGCCGCAGGACAGGCTATGGCAAGCCCTATCGTATGGGTTATTTACTTTGTTGTATTGATTGGAATTTTCTATTTCCTTTTCTATCGTCCTCAGAAGAAGGAACAGAAAAAGAGAAGTGCCTTGATCAATTCCGTAGAAGTAGGTGACAGCGTATTAACTACAAGTGGTTTTTACGGTATTGTAATTGATATTACAGATGAAGATGTAATTGTTGAATTCGGTAACAATAAGAATTGCCGTATTCCTATGAAAAAATCTGCAATTGAACAGGTAGAAAAACCTGATGCTGAATAAATAAAAAGCCGGTATTCACCGGCTTTTTTTGTACATGCAGTTATTCTAAACATTCCAGCAGATTATACATAGCATAGCTAAACGGCATAGCACTTTTTTATGTATACGGTTGAAATTTTATGGCGAATGTAATATGATAACCTTATGTCCTTGTATAAATATACATACATTCCATGTACGGAGTATAAAATATGGCATGACATTTATATACAAAGAACAAATTTGCATGCGTGACAACGCAAGAGGAGAATCAGAATGAACTTGAATATTGTATGCATACCCGGTGATGGTATTGGACCTGAGATTGTTACCGAGGCGAAAAAAGTATTAAATAAAGTTGCTTTAAAATATAATCATACTATTAACTATCAGGATATCTTAATGGGTGGCGCTTCCATTGACGCCTGCGGTGAACCACTGACAGATGAAGCAATCGCAACTGCCAAAGCAGCAGATGCGGTCCTGATGGGATCTATCGGCGGCAATACCTCCACATCACCATGGTATAAATTACCACCTCATTTAAGACCGGAAGCAGGATTGTTGAAACTGCGTAAATCACTGAATCTGTTTGCTAATTTAAGACCCGCCTATTTATACGAAGAGTTAAAGGAAGCGTGTCCTTTACGTGATGACATTATTGGTAACGGCTTTGATATGATGATCATGCGTGAGCTGACAGGTGGTCTTTACTTTGGTGAGAGAAGCACTAAGGAAGTAAACGGCGTAATGACAGCAGTAGATACTCTGACCTATACAGAGAACGAAATCCGCCGCATCGCGATCAAAGGCTTTGATATTGCAATGAAGAGACGTAAGAAAGTTACCAGCGTAGATAAAGCAAATGTACTGGATTCTTCCAGACTCTGGAGAAAGGTCGTTGAGGAAGTAGCAAAGGATTATCCTGAAGTTACTCTGGAGCATATGCTGGTTGATAATTGTGCTATGCAGCTTGTAAAGGACCCGAAACAGTTCGATGTCATTCTGACAGAAAACATGTTCGGTGACATTTTATCAGATGAAGCAAGTATGGTAACAGGCTCTATCGGAATGTTGTCTTCTGCAAGTTTAAATGATACAAAATTCGGTCTGTATGAGCCGAGCGGTGGTTCTGCACCTGATATTGCAGGCAAAGGTATTGCCAACCCTATCGCAACGATTCTCAGTGCTGCAATGATGCTTCGTTATTCCTTCGATCTGGATGCAGAAGCAGATGCAATTGAGAAGGCAGTTAAGCAGGTACTGGAAGAAAACTACCGCACCATTGACATTATGCCTCAGGAAGAGAGCAAACGCTCCACTGTTACACAGGTAGGAACAGCCAAAATGGGCGATCTGATCGCTGAAAGAATATAATTGGAGGAATACACATGAAGAGTGATAATGTAAAAAAAGGGATGCAGCAGGCACCTCATAGAAGTTTATTTAACGCATTGGGTTTCACAGAAGAAGAAATGCAGAAACCCATGGTCGGAATTGTAAGTTCCTATAATGAGATTGTACCGGGACATATGAATCTGGATAAGATCGTCAACGCCGTAAAACTCGGCGTTGCAGAAGCAGGCGGCGTTCCTGTCGTATTCCCTGCAATTGCAGTATGTGATGGTATTGCTATGGGTCATATCGGTATGAAGTATTCTCTGGTTACGAGAGATCTGATCGCAGACTCTACAGAATGTATGGCTCTTGCACATCAGTTTGATGCATTAGTCATGGTTCCTAACTGTGACAAAAACGTTCCCGGTCTTTTGATGGCAGCCGCAAGAATCAATGTTCCTACCGTATTCGTTTCCGGTGGTCCCATGCTTGCCGGACATGTAAAAGGTCAGAAGAGAAGTCTGTCTTCCATGTTTGAAGCTGTAGGCTCCTATGCAGCCGGAACCATGACAGAAGAGGATGTACGTGAATTTGAAGAAAAAGTATGTCCAACCTGCGGTTCCTGTTCCGGTATGTATACTGCCAACTCCATGAACTGCTTAACTGAAGCATTAGGTATGGGACTTCGCGGTAATGGTACGATTCCTGCTGTATATTCAGAAAGGATCAAGCTTGCCAAACATGCCGGCATGGCTGTTATGGAAATGTTGCGTAACAATATCCGTCCCCGCGATATCATGACTAAGGAAGCTATTCTGAATGCATTAACGGTAGATATGGCGCTTGGCTGCTCTACAAACAGTATGCTTCATCTTCCTGCCATTGCACACGAAATCGGATTTGACTTCGATATCGCATTTGCCAACGAGATCAGTGAGAAAACACCTAACTTATGTCATTTAGCCCCTGCAGGTCCTACTTATATGGAAGATCTGAACGAAGCAGGCGGTGTTTATGCTGTTATGCATGAATTATCTGAACTTGGACTTCTCCATGAAGAATGTATGACTGTCACAGGCAAGACAGTAGGCGAAAATATCAAGAATGCTGTAAATAAAAATCCTGAAGTCATCAGACCTCTGGATAATCCATATAGTACTACAGGTGGTCTGGCAGTCTTAAAGGGTAATCTGGCTCCGGACGGCAGTGTAGTAAAACGTTCTGCTGTTGTTGCAGAAATGATGGTACACGAAGGCCCTGCCCGTGTCTTCGAGTGTGAAGAAGATGCTATTGCAGCAATCAAAGGCGGCAAGATTGTAGCAGGGGACGTCGTTGTCATCCGTTATGAAGGTCCTAAGGGCGGTCCTGGTATGAGAGAGATGTTAAATCCTACCTCTGCAATTGCAGGTATGGGACTTGGCTCCAGCGTAGCACTGATCACAGACGGTCGTTTTTCCGGCGCTTCCAGAGGTGCATCTATTGGTCATGTATCCCCAGAAGCCGCTGTAGGTGGACCTATTGCACTGGTAGAAGAGGGGGATATCATTGAAATCAATATTCCGGCTCTGACACTGAATGTCCGTGTATCAGACGAAGAACTCGCAGCAAGAAAAGCAAAGTGGCAGCCTAAGGAGCCAAAGGTTACGACCGGTTATCTTGCAAGATACAGAGAAATGGTTACCAGCGGCAATCGTGGTGCTATACTTCAGAATCCTAATAAGAACAACTAGACGAATGATACTTAGGAAAGGCATGGTGCTGATATGTTACTGACAGGGTCACAAATCGTAATTGAATGTTTAAAAGAGCAGGGTGTCGATACTGTATTTGGCTATCCCGGCGGAACAATTTTGAATGTATATGACGAATTATATAAACACAGTGATGAGATTCATCACATTCTGACTTCCCATGAGCAGGGTGCTGCTCATGCGGCAGATGGATATGCCAGAGCTACCGGCAAGGTAGGTGTATGTCTGGCTACAAGTGGTCCGGGTGCCACTAATCTGGTTACAGGTATTGCAACTGCCTACATGGATTCTATTCCCATGGTAGCCATTACCGCTAATGTAACACTTCCTATGCTCGGCAAAGATTCCTTTCAGGAAATCGATATTGCCGGCGTAACGATGCCGATTACAAAACACGGCTACATTGTTAAAGATGTAACAAAATTGGCTGATACTTTAAGAAAAGCATTTAATATTGCACGTTCCGGCAGACCCGGTCCTGTTCTTGTGGATATTACGAAGGATGTAACCGCAAATACCTGTGAATATACTCCACAGAAGCCGGAACCGCCCGTTATCAAAAATAAATACTCACAGGCTGATATTGATACTGCATTGGAATTGATCGCTGCCTCTAAGAAACCGTATATTTATCTGGGTGGTGGTGCCATTGCATCCGGTGCATATCGTGAGGTGAAAGAGTTTGCTGAGAAAATCGATGCACCTGTATGTGATACCCTGATGGGAAAAGGTGCTTTTGATGGCAAAAATCCTGCTTATACCGGAATGATCGGTATGCATGGAACCAAAACTTCTAATTATGGTGTGAGTGAATGTGATCTGCTTATTGCACTTGGAGCCAGATTTTCTGACCGTGTTATCGGTAATGCCAAAAAGTTTGCATGCAATGCCAAAATCTTACATATAGATATTGATGCGGCAGAAATTAATAAAAATATTCATACTGACGCATCTGTTGTAGGGGATTTAAAGACAATTTTAAAGGAATTGAACAGTAAACTTACTCCTGTTAAACATGTAGAATGGATGAACCACATTCAGGAACTCAAGGCTAAATATCCTTTAAAATATGATGATTCCAAACTGACCTGTCCATATATTATTGAAGAACTGGATCGTGTCACAAAAGGTAAGGCAATTATATCTACGGATGTAGGACAGCATCAGATGTGGGCCGCACAGTATTATCAGTATACAGAGCCACGTACCTTCCTTTCTTCCGGTGGATTAGGAACTATGGGTTACGGTTTAGGTGCCTGCATTGGAGCCAAAATGGGCAGACCAGATAAGATCTGTGTCAATATTGCCGGTGATGGCTGTTTTAGAATGAATATGAATGAACTTGCAACTGCAAGCCGTTACAATATTCCGATCATTCAGATCATTATCAATAACCATGTTCTTGGCATGGTAAGACAGTGGCAGACTCTTTTCTATGATAAGAGATATTCACAGACCGTACTTGCAGATAAAGTAGATTTTGTCAAAGTTGCCGAAGGACTTGGTTGTGAAGCCATCCGTGTTACAAAAAAGGAAGAAGTAGCACCTGCACTGGAAAAGGCAATTTCACTTGGCAGACCAGTCGTACTTGACTGTATTATTGAAGAGGATGACAAGGTATTCCCCATGGTACCCGCAGGTGCCCCTATCAGTGATGCCTTTGATGCCGAAGATCTGGCTGCCAGACAGTAGTATATGATATGTATCTATCCAGATTACATATAGATTCGTGTAATGGTTCAATATATTTTGAATCGCTACGCTGTGGGAAATAATGTTATGAGAAAGCAGGAGGAGTAGAAAAGTGTCAAGAGTGTACAATTTTTCAGCAGGCCCCGCAGTTTTGCCTGAAGAAGTATTAAAAGAAGCTGCAGATGAAATGTTGGACTATAAGGGAACAGGTATGTCAGTCATGGAAATGAGTCATCGTTCCAAGGCTTTTGAAACCATTATTCAGGAAGCTGAAGCTGATTTGAGAGAGCTCATGAATATTCCTGATAATTATAAGGTATTGTTCCTTCAGGGCGGTGCAAGTCAGCAGTTTGCAATGATTCCCATGAATCTGATGAAGAATAAGGTTGCTGATTATATCGTAACAGGACAGTGGGCAAAGAAAGCATATCAGGAAGCTTGTATTTATGGTAAGGCAAACAAAATTGCTTCATCAGAAGATAAGACTTTCTCCTATATTCCAGACTGTTCTGACCTTCCAATTTCAGAAGATGCAGATTATGTGTATATCTGCCAGAATAATACAATTTACGGTACACGTTTTACTACATTGCCAAATACAAAAGGTAAAACACTGGTTGCCGATGTATCCTCCTGTTTCCTGTCAGAGCCTATTGATGTAACAAAATATGGTGTAATCTATGGTGGTGTTCAGAAGAATATTGGTCCTGCCGGTGTCGTAATTGTAATTATCAGAGAAGATCTGATTACAGAGGATGTCCTTCCTGGAACTCCTACCATGCTTCGTTATAAGATCCATGCAGACAATAATTCTTTATACAACACACCACCTGCATATGGTATCTATATCTGTGGCAAAGTATTCAAGTGGCTCAAGAAGATGGGCGGTCTTGAGAAAATGAAAGAAATCAATGAGAAAAAAGCCAAGATTCTCTATGATTATCTGGATGAAAGCAAACTTTTCAAAGGAACTGTAAGAAAAGAAGACCGTTCTCTGATGAATGTACCTTTTGTAACAGGCAATGAAGAACTGGATGCCAAATTTGTAAAAGAAGCCAAGGCAGCCGGATTTGAAAACCTGAAAGGTCACAGAACAGTTGGCGGTATGAGAGCAAGTATCTATAATGCAATGCCTATTGAAGGTGTTCAGAAGCTTGTAGAATTTATGAAAAAATTTGAGGAGGAGAACGCATAATGTATCAGTATCATTGCCTTAATCCTATCTCAAAGGTAGGTTTAAACAGATTCAGTGAAGAATATCAGAAGACAGACAATATTGCACAGGCAGAAGGTGTTCTGGTGAGAAGTGCTTCCATGCATGAAATGGAATTACCTGAGAATCTTCTCGCAGTAGCAAGAGCCGGCGCCGGTGTAAATAATATTCCATTAGATAAATGTGCACAACAGGGTATTGTAGTATTCAATACTCCGGGTGCAAATGCGAATGGTGTAAAAGAGTTGGTGATTGCAGGCATGTTATTGGCATCCAGAGATGTCATTGGAGGTATCAAATGGGTAGAAGCTAATAAGGGCGTTGAAACAATTGCCAAAGATGCAGAAAAAGAAAAGAAGAACTTCGCAGGTACAGAAATTGCAGGTAAAAAACTTGGTATCATTGGACTTGGGGCAATTGGTGTTAAAGTAGCTAATGCAGCTATTAACCTGGGAATGGATGTATACGGTTATGATCCTTTCCTGTCAGTAGATGCCGCCTGGAGCCTGAGTCGGGGTGTAAAACATGTATTGAACGTTGATGAAATATACGAGACATGTGATTTTATCACAATTCATGTGCCATTAATGGACAGTACGAAAGGTATGATCGATGCAAAAGCCATTGATAAGATGAAACCTGGTGTGATTCTTCTTAACTTTGCAAGAGATTTACTTGCTAATGAGAACGATGTTCTGGAGGCATTAGAGGCTAGTAAAATCAGAAAATATGTATCTGATTTCCCTAACCCAACAACAGCGGGTCATCCTGGATGTATCGTAATTCCACACTTAGGTGCTTCTACAGAAGAATCTGAAGATAATTGTGCAGAGATGGCAGTTGATGAATTAATGGATTACCTGGCTAACGGTAATATTAAACACAGTGTCAATTATCCTAACTGTGATATGGGGGTATGCGCTGCTGCAGGCAGAATAGCACTTCTTCACAAGAATATCGCTAATATGATCACACAATTTACTGGTGCATTGGGAGAAGCAGGTATCAACATCACTGATATGACAAACAAGTCCAGAGGAGAGTACGCTTATACCCTTATGGATATTGAGTCAAAAGCCGATGAAAATATTATCGAACAATTAAAGAAAATTGATGGTGTATTCCGAGTTAGAGTTGTAAAATAACAAGTTTACATAAAATAAGTGAAGCCTGATCAAAAAGGTTTCACTTATTTTTTTGCAGTAACACCGTTCTTGTGCAAAGTAGTGAACTATATTTGAATATCCATGCAGAAAATATGAATTTTTGTCAAAAAAAAGTGAATAAAGTGGTTGACAATAATGGTGTTCTGTGCAATAATCATTACAAGAAACAACGTTACACATATTAAAGAACATGGTTCTATAAAATCTTTTTTAGAGATGGTTAAAGAGGGGGTCGATTTCAGAATTGGGGAATTCTGAACGACAAAGAGGTTTCTTAAACAATCGTGTAGGAATGGGGATTCTTCACGAAGGGGATTTGTGTAAAAAGGGATGGCTTTTCGGAAAAAGCAATCGGGGGATTGTGTAAAGGGTATTCTAAGTAAAGTAAAAGGGAAATTCTTAAAAGGGGATTCTAAAGGGGAATTCAAAAAGGGGAATTCAGTAAGTTGTGTAAAAAGGAAATTCAACAAAAGGGGAATGTGTAAAAGGTTTCTTGTGTAAAAGGTAATAAAAAAGGATGCAGTAAGCATCCTTTTTTATTACCTTTTACATTATATCAAAATCTTTCACATCTGCATTTTTGATCATGCTGCCGACTGTGTTCAGGACTCTTTTTTCATTTGCAGCCTGACTTTCCAGATCCATAAATCTGACAAAAATATCTTCCACCGTAGTATTCTGTTCTTTTGCAATTTCTTCCATAACCGGCTTTAATTTATCCAACTGATAAGATACTCTTGCATTCTTGGAATCATTGCTTTTCAAAACACGATTCGCATATTCATTAATGCGGTCTAACATTTTCTTATCTTCTGCTGTCATATGACTACCCATACCTTTCTTTAATCTTTCATTTTCTGTATTATTGTCAATAAACACTGCTATGTGATTCTAACACTATCCATTCTCAATGTCAAAAAAGACTTCAAATTCATAAATATATCTGTTAAAATGAAAGAGTAATTTACATAATCAAGAACGTTGTTCTCATAATCAGAAGGGCATGGTGAATAAAGTGGCAGATATCAGACCGTTTCAGGCATACAGACCAAAAGAGGGATTAGAAGCTGAAATTGCAGCACTACCATATGATGTATATAATCGCGCTGAAGCTGTAGCAGCAGTTCAGGGACATCCTTTATCATTTCTAAATATAGACAGAGCAGAAACACAATTTGATGATTCTGTTGATATATATGATGACAGAGTATATCAGAAAGCACATGATATGTTATGGGATATGATCGGGCGCAATATTTTCGTACAGGAAAATAAACCGGTCTATTATATATACGAGCTTACGATGAATGGGCGTATCCAGACAGGAATCGTGGCATGTGCCAGTATCGATGATTATTTAGATCAGGTCATTAAAAAACATGAAAACACAAGAGCGGATAAAGAATTGGACAGAATACGTCATGTGGAATCCTGCAAAGCTCAGACAGGTCCAATTTTCCTTGCATATAGAGCTAATCAGACCATTAATGAAATTATCGGGCAGAAGAAAAAGCAATCTCCTTTATATGACTTTACGACAGAAGATCAGATTACGCATCGCGTATGGTGCATTGATTCCGATTCAGAAATAGCAACCATACAGCATGCGTTCAATAATATAGAACAGATATATATAGCAGATGGTCACCATCGCTGTGCCTCCGCTGTAAAAGTTGGTCTTCGTATGAGAGAAGCTAATCCCGGTTATACAGGAAAAGAAGAATTTAACTATTTCCTTTCTGTTTTATTTGCTGATGAAGAATTAATGATCATGGATTATAACAGAGTTGTTAAGGATCTGAATGGATTGACCAACGAAGAATTTGTTAACAGGATAAGTTCCGTGTATACAATTCTTCAACAGGATTCCAAATGTCACAGACCATCCCATAAAGGTCAGATCGCCATGTATCTGGATCATACATGGTATCTGTTAGAATTAAAAGACGGCTTTGGCAGTACACATCCAGTTGATGGATTAGATGTAGCAATTCTGCAAAACCAGATTCTAGCACCTGTTTTAAATATACAGGACCCCAAAACTGATAAAAGAATTGATTTTGTTGGTGGAATTCGGGGTATGGAAGAACTGGAACGCAGAGTTCACACAGACAGTGCAGTTGCTTTTGCAATGTATCCAACTTCTATCCATGAGCTATTCGAGGTTGCTGATGCCGGACTCCTTATGCCTCCTAAATCAACATGGTTCGAACCTAAACTCCGCAGTGGACTTTTTATACATGCAATCTAATTATGAAAGGACATAAAATATGCTGTTAACTGCAGACGAAATAGAAGAAATAAGTAAAAATCTGAATGCATTCCAGAAATTTCTGCAAGAGCTGCCGGATAAAGCTCTTGTATTAGGAATCCGTGTCCTGTTAGCTGTTGTTTTCTTTTTTATTGGCATGAAAGTCATTTCATTCATCCGGAAAATTTTAAGAAAATCATTACAAAGAGCCGGTGCTGAAACAGGTGTGATGCAATTCCTTGATGCCTTGATCAAGGGTGCTCTGTATTTTATTCTGGTTCTTGCCATTGCTAACAGTTTCGGTTTTGACGCAGCAAGTATTATGGCTTTACTTGGTTCTCTGGGTGTCACGATTGGTCTTGCCTTACAGGGCAGTTTAAGTAACCTTGCCGGAGGTGTTCTGATCCTGGTCTTGAAGCCTTTCAGGGTAGGAGATTATATTGTAGAAGATTCACACAAAAATGAAGGTACTGTAAGTGAAATAGGTATTTTCTATACAAAATTGAGAACCATTGATAATCGTATCGTGGTACTGCCAAATGGTAATCTGGCAAATAGTTCCCTGACAAATTACACAGCGAATTCTCTCAGACGTATTGATCTGAATGTAGGTATCGCCTACAGTGCAGATATTCCAACTGCTAAGCATGTATTAGAACAGATCATTGCCAGTGAGGCAGATGTAGATCATAATGCAGAATCCATTGTGTGTGTAGATTCTTTGGGTAATAGTGAAGTTGTTCTTGGGTTAAAATGTTATTGCCCAACAGAAAAATACTGGACTGTACGTTGGAGAATGACCGAAAATATCAAACTGGCATTTGATCAGGCAGGAATTGAAATTCCATTTCCACAGGTTTCTGTTCACATAAACTCTAATGAATAATAATTTTTATGAATTTTGCAAAAAACTCTTGAAAAAACAGTCATTACCATATATACTAGTTAAGTCGGCATAAGTACTATATGCGCGATGACTGTGATAGGCTTTCGTAGCGCAGTTGGTAGCGCAACTGATTCGTAATCAGTAGGTCGAGGGTTCAAGTCCCTTCGAAAGCTTTTAGTCAAACCTTGAAATAAATCTTCAAGGTTTGACTTTTTTTTCGGCATTTTTCATGTATTGACAAACTCGATCAGTGGAAGTAGAATTTTTTCTGGAATTTAATATTTTTGTAATATTTTTGTAATTCATACTATACCATTTAAAGAGGTCGAGGATCATGGAAGAACCGTTAGATAAAGAATTGTCTGCACAGCCTATGCACAAAGTGAAAGCAGCTTATATTGGCTGTGGAATGGCAGTTGCCGTTGCAATTGGAATTGTTACTATGTTATGTATTTTTTCATCTGGAAATGAATCAGTTCCAAATGGAGCAGGTCGAAATTCAGAAGTATACATTTTAAAAGATGAGGTTGTGGATACCAGCTACTTACATGGTTCTGTTCTATATCGTTAATAATATTGGTCGCAGAAAACTCTGCGGCTTTTTATCTTACATCATTCGTCTGGCGATACGACGTTCCAGAACAGACAGACACCAGTACAGAAGCATTGCGATCAGACACAGTATGATCAGGCTAAGTAATACTCTGGATAGATCAAATACCTGACTGGAGTAAATGATGCAATAACCCAGACCGCGTCTTCCAGCCAGAAATTCTCCAATAATAACTCCGACCAGAGCCAATCCGATATTTGTTTTGGCAATAGACAGGAAAGTAGGTAAATTCCCCGGGAAAACGACTTTGGTAAAAGCCTGCATCCTGGTTCCTCCAAGTGTAGTTATTAACTTCAACCTCTCAGGGTCTGTCTGAGCGAATACCTGGTATAAATTCAAAATGCACCCAAATACACCTACCGACATGCCGCACAGAACAATTGTCCTGGGTCCTGTTCCCAACCACACAATAATCAATGGAGCAAGTGCAGATTTAGGCAGACTGTTTAACACAATAAGAAACGGTTCCACGGTATGTCCAAAAGTCGGCATGAACCAAAAAAGTGTTGCCAGAATAATTGATATTCCAATGATCAGCAAAAAGCTGATAACCGATTCCAATAACGTTACCCCAATATGTTCAAGCAGTGACATATCCTTCATGTCTTTTACAAACAATATTGTAATATCTTTTGGAGAACTGAAATAAAACTTATCGATCCATTCCAGTTCGGCAGCCATTTGCCATAACAATAAGAACATGATAAATATAAGTAAACGACTCCATATTACAGTTCTTTTTTTATTTTTTTGTTTACGTAAATAATTTTTTTGCCCCTCTGAGCATGCGCTCAGATCATACTTTTTTCTCCGTATTTTCATAAAGAAGCACCTTTCCTTTCTATAACCCGTAATTCATTTTCACACAAGTTCTTTCCAGATTCTGTCAAAATACTGTTGAAATAAAACGGATTGACGTATTTTATCGTGATCAATCCCGTTCTTTTCAAATTCTATAGGAACCACGTCCTTTACGCTGCACGGAGATTTACTCAGTAAAATTACCTGATCTGCCATGGCTATTGCTTCTGAAATATCATGTGTTACAAGAATTGCTGTCTTTTGTTCAGACTTAATAATGTCATGTACATCCTTAGATACCTGTAGACGTGTCTGGTAATCCAATGCACTGAATGGTTCATCCAGTAATAGCAGATCAGGCTGAAGGGCAAGTGTACGGATCAATGCGATTCTCTGCCGCATACCACCGGACAGGGCAGAGGGCTTCTGATGGATGGTATTTTCCAAATGATATTTTATCAGTAGTTTTTTGACCAGTTCTATGGTTTCCGGTCTGATTTTATTCTGAATCTCAAGTCCCAGCAAAATATTGTGATAAACATCCCGCCATTCTAATAAATGATCGTGTTGAAGCATGTATCCAATCCCTGGTGCCTGAAAATCTTCAGAATAAAAGGTAATAAATCCTGATGTCGGTTTTAAAAGTCCTGCGATCAATGATAATATCGTAGACTTTCCGCAACCGGATGGTCCTACAATTGCTGTAAAACTTTTACGTTCAATTTCAAAACTCATGTTTTTCAAGACCTGAATTTCTCCCAGATCGCTGTAGTAGGAGAAATCCACATGATCCAGTTTCAGAAAATACACCGCCCATCATCCCTTTCTTTTTCCTTCTGATACCATATTGTATGTTCTTTTGACAAAAAGGTAACTGCCACTGCAAATTTAAGAGAATTTCCAAACATCTGCGAATATTTATACATTTTCTGTCACATCTAACTTGATTCATGCGCTAACTTATGTTAAATTGGAACTATTCAGGATCATATACGAAGGTAGAATGATATTAAATATGATTCTGGACAGTTACAATAGAAATATAAGGAGTGATTTATCATGGCACAGCTCTGGGGTGGCAGGTTTACCAAAGAGACAGATAAGCTTGTATATAACTTTAATGCATCTATTTCCTTTGATCAGAAGTTCTTCCATCAGGATGTAGAAGGCAGCATGGCACACGTAAAGATGCTTGCAAAGCAGGGAATACTGACAGTAGAAGAGATGGATCAGATTCTTGCCGGACTGGAAAGTATTGTAAAGGATGTGGACAACGGTTCCCTTCAGATCACTGACGAATATGAAGATATCCACAGCTTCGTAGAGGCCAATCTGATCGACCGTATCGGTGATGCAGGTAAGAAGCTGCACACCGGCAGAAGCCGTAACGATCAGGTTGCATTGGACATGAAACTTTATACAAGACATGAGGTAGTAGAGATCAATGGGCTTCTCAAAGAACTTCTGGAAGTCATCATTGGAATCATGGAGAATAATCTTGACACCTATATGCCGGGATTCACTCATTTACAAAAAGCACAACCTATCACACTTGCTCATCATATGGGTGCATATTTTGAAATGTTCAAGCGTGACAGACAGCGTCTGGATGATATCTATGAAAGAATGAATTACTGTCCCTTAGGCTCCGGAGCACTTGCAGGAACGACCTATCCTCTGGATCGTGCTTATACGGCAGAGCTTCTTGACTTTGACGGACCTACGCTTAACAGTATGGACTCTGTAGCTGACAGAGATTATGTGATAGAACTTCTGGCTGCATTATCCACGATCATGATGCATTTAAGCCGTTTCTGTGAAGAGATCATTATCTGGAATTCCAACGAATACCGTTTCGTAGAGATTGATGATGCCTATTCTACAGGAAGCAGCATTATGCCACAGAAGAAGAACCCGGATATTGCCGAACTGGTACGTGGTAAGACCGGTCGTGTCTATGGCGCTCTGATGTCTATCCTGACTACCATGAAGGGAATCCCCCTTGCTTATAATAAGGATATGCAGGAAGATAAGGAGCTGACTTTTGATGCGATTGATACGGTAAAAGGCTGCATCGCTCTGTTCACCGGCATGCTTCACACAATGAAATTCAACAAGGATGTCATGAAAGTAAGTGCCATGAAGGGCTTCACAAATGCAACTGACGCAGCAGACTATCTGGTAAATCATGGTGTACCTTTCAGAGATGCCCATGGCATTATCGGCAGACTTGTGTTATACTGTATTGATAAAAACAAGGCAATCGATGAATTATCCCTGGGCGAGTTAAAATCCATCAGCCCTGTCTTTGAACAGGATATCTATGATGCGATCAGCCTCGAGACATGTGTAAACAAGAGAACCACCATTGGCGCTCCCGGACCGGATGCCATGAAAGAAGTCATCCGACTGAATCAGGAGTATCTTAAATTAAGCTAATCCATAATTAATATAAGAAATGAGGAGAAATGTATGAGTGAAAAATTGAAGGTAGGTATCCTGGGTGGTACCGGTATGGTTGGTCAGAGATTTATCTCTTTATTGGAGAATCATCCCTGGTTTGAAGTAACAACGATCGCAGCAAGCCCTCGTTCTGCTGGTAAAACCTATGCAGAAGCAGTAGGTGACAGATGGAAAATGGACACTCCGATGCCGGAAGCTGTTAAGAACATCGTTGTTATGAATGTTAATGAAGTAGAAAAGGTTGCTTCTGAGGTAGACTTTGTCTTTTCCGCAGTAGATATGACCAAAGACGAGATCAAGAAGATCGAGGAAGATTATGCAAAGACAGAAACTCCTGTAGTCAGCAACAACTCCGCTCATCGTTGGACACCTGATGTACCTATGGTAGTTCCTGAAATCAATCCTGAACATATGAAAGTCATTGAATTCCAGAAGAAGCGTCTTGGTACAACCAGAGGCTTTGTAGCAGTTAAGCCTAACTGTTCTATTCAGAGTTATGCTCCTGTATTAACAGCATGGAAAGAATTTGAGCCATATGAAGTAGTTGCAACTACATATCAGGCAATTTCCGGTGCAGGTAAGACCTTTAAGGACTGGCCTGAAATGGTCGGCAACATCATTCCTTATATCGGCGGTGAAGAAGAGAAGAGCGAAAAAGAGCCTCTTAGAATCTGGGGTAAGATTGAAGACGGTGTTATCGTTCCTGCAACTTCACCTGTTATCACATGCCAGTGTATCCGTGTCCCGGTTCTGAATGGTCATACAGCTGCTGTATTTGTTAAGTTCAAGAAGAATCCTACTAAGGAGCAGTTGATCGAGAAATTAGTAAACTTCAAGGGACTTCCTCAGGAGTTGGAACTTCCAAGTGCTCCTAAGCAGTTCATTCAGTATCTGGAAGAGGATAACAGACCTCAGGTAGCTCTGGATGTGAATTTTGAAAACGGCATGGGTATCTCCGTAGGCCGTTTAAGAGAAGATACTGTATATGACTGGAAGTTCGTTGGACTTTCCCATAATACGGTCAGAGGTGCTGCAGGTGGTGCAGTTCTGTGTGCAGAACTTTTAAAAGCACAGGGATATATCACAAAGAAATAAGAACTATACACAATTCTAAATTAGAATCAAAAAGCAGGTGTGCATGCATGCCTGCTTTTTTAGGCGAGAGGATAGTTGTAAGTGGGTAAGAAATTAATCATAACAGAGAAACCTTCCGTTGCGCAGGATTATGCCAAAGTATTTCAGGTATCCGGCAGAAATAACGGTTACATAGAGAATCAGGAGTATGTCATTACTTGGTGTGTAGGTCATCTGGTCGAGATGGTCTATCCCGAAGAGTATGATATCCGTTATAAACGCTGGGTGTTGGCTGATCTGCCTTTTCTTCCGCAGGTCTATAAATATGGCGTAATAGAAAATGTAAAGCAGCAATATGAAATTGTTCACAAGCTGCTCCACAGACAGGATATTGATACTGTATACTGGGCAGGAGACTCTGGAAAAGAAGGACAGACCATAGAAGAAAATATCCGTAATTTTGGTGGTGTGAGAGATGGCATGCAGGAGCTTAGAGTCTGGATCGATTCACAGACTGAAGAAGAAATCAGAAGAGGGGTCAAAGAAGCCAAACCCATGTCAGCATATGCAAACCTTGGTTCGTCCGGTATTATGCGTTCCATTGAAGATTATGCAATGGGCATTAATTTCTCCCGTGTCATGTCTGTAAAATACGGTAAACTGCTGAATGATGCTGCTGCCACCAATGGCTATACTGCGATTGCCGTAGGCCGTGTTATGACCTGCGTACTTGGTATGGTCGTTAACAGGGAACGCGAGATCCGTAATTTCAAGGAAACTCCTTTCTACCGTGTTACCGGTGATTTTACAGAGGCACACATAGAAGCAGAATGGAAAACCATCGAAGGCTCTGCTTATTATGGATCTCCCAAACTTTATAAAGAAAATGGTTTCAAAGAGCGTACAGATGCGCAGGCACTCATTGACAGTTTCACAGGAAAAGATGCCGTTATACAGACTTTGGAAAAAGGTACAGCACGAAAAAAAGCTCCCCTATTGTTCAATCTGGCAGAACTACAGGCAGAATGTTCCAAACGATTCAAGATCAGCCCGGATGAAACCCTGCAAGTGGCACAGGATCTATATGAAAAGAAGCTGACTACATATCCAAGAACGGATGCCAGAGTACTGACCAAGGCTGTTGCAAAAGAAATCAGCAAGAACCTGTATAAATTACGTGATTATACCCCAACACAGAAATTTACTCAGACAATTCTTGATAACAAATCCTATACACACCTTGCCAATACACAATATACCGATGACAGCAAAGTAACAGACCACTATGCCATTATTCCTACGGGACAGCTTACAGAACTTGGCAGTCTGTCTCCTTTACAGCAAAAGGTATATGATCTGATCGTTCGTCGTTTCCTGAGTATTTTTTATCCGTCGGCAGAATATCAGACATTGAAATTGGTTATCCGGATAGAAAAGGAATCTCTGTTTACATCAGCCAAGGTATTAAAAAGTCTGGGATTTCTTGAAGTTATGGGCAAAACATTAGAGAATGCAGAAGAAGATAACACCGAAGCCGAAAAAGATGGCGAAAAATCGGACGAACAGTCCTCTAAAATAGACCCCAGAAAGTTATTGGCACTGGCAGATACCCTGAAAACAGGAGATCATCTGCAAATAAATGAATTCCAAATCAAAGAAGGTGCAACCAAGCCCCCCAAACGATATACTTCCGGTTCTATGATCCTTGCCATGGAAAATGCAGGTCAGTTGATAGAAGATGAAGAACTGCGCGCCCAGATCAAAGGTTCAGGTATCGGTACAAGTGCGACCCGTGCTGAGATCATTAAAAAGCTGATACGCATCGGTTATCTGAACTTGAATAACAAGACACAGGTCATTACTCCGGAACGCTTCGGAGAAATGGTATATGAAGTTGTTGCCATGACAGTTCCTGCATTGTTAAATCCCAAAATGACCGCATCCTGGGAGAAAGGACTGGACGGCATCACCAACGGCACTGTAGACATGCAGGAATACCGTACCAAATTAGAGGATTTCATCCGCCGTGAAACGATCCAGATCCGCGACAGGGATCTGACACAGCAGTTAGCCGCACAGATCAGCCAGTTCACCGGCAAAGGTGCCAAGGGATTAGGTGCCCGCAGGAAGCTCAATGCCAAATGTCCTGTCTGTGGTGGTGATATCGTAACGACACCTTTTGGATATGGCTGTGACCGCTATCAGAAGGACGGCAGCGGATGCCGTTTCGTGATTGGAAGTGTCGCCGGAAGGGATTTGAACGATGAGGAAGTCATTGATCTCCTTACTAATGGAAGAACACAGGTTCTTAACGGATTTACCGCCAAGAATAAGAAGAAATTTCAGGCTGCACTGGTCCTGAATAAAGACGAAGAGGGTAAAGTTAACATTTCTTTTGACTTTTCCGAGAATCAGCCTCAATTGCTGGAGGGTGTCAAATGTCCTGATTGTGGTTCCCATATTCAGGTCAAATCCTTCGGATATGGTTGTACGAATTTCGATGCCTCCAACCCGGATAGCTGCCGTTTCTTCATTGGTAAAATAGCTGATAAGGAATTGTCCATTGCTCAGGTCACAGAACTTTTACTAAATGGCAGAACATCAACCATTCGTGGCTTCAAAGGCAAAAGCGGTAAAAAATTTGATGCCTGCCTTGTCCTTGGTACAGATGAACATAACAAACATACAGTCAAATTTGATTTTGAAAACGTAGAAGCCAAAAAGATCAAAGATGTAGTCTGTCCTTTGTGTGGTGGTGAAATCATACAGACACCTTTTGGCTTTGGCTGTGCCAACTATAACAAAGATGACGAAAACAGTTGTAAATTTTCCATTGGTAAAATGGCTGGCAGAGATATTCCCGAAGCACAGATCAAAGAACTTCTGACAAACGGCAGAACAGGTACAATAAGAGGCTTCAAGTCCAAAAGTGGAAAGAAATTTGATGCCAGAATTGCCCTGAGTAAGGATGCAGAAGGTAAAGTAACCGGATTAAAATTTGATTTTGATGATCTGGAACAGCCCAAACTAAAGGATGCAAAATGCCCTTTATGTGGCGGGGATATTGTCAAAACACCTTTTGGTTATGGCTGCGCCAATTATGATCGTGAAGATGTAGAACATAGTTGCCGATTTATGATCGGTAAAATAGGCGGCGTGAAATTAAATGACAGTCAGGTGCGCCAGCTTCTGACTACCAAAAAGACAGATGTTATTACCGGTTTTACCTCTAAAACCGGAAAAAAATTTGATGCACCACTCAGGTTAAACGCAGAAGGTCAGATCGTATTTGACTTTCCAGACAGACCACAACCTACTGAAACTTCTCTTACCTGTCCAAGATGCAAGGAACATAAATTAATGAAAGGGCAGTGGTATTATGAGTGCGAATGTGGTTTCAGAATAGGACATACTGTAGCACAGGTTTCCCTGTCAGAGGAAATCATGCAGCAGTTATTCAGCGAAGGCAGAACCCGGGATAAAGTAACAGGCTTTGTTTCCAAAGCCGGAAATACCTTCGATACAGTTCTGAAATATGAAGATGAACGAATACAGTTTGACTTTGACGCCAAACCAGCAAATGCCGATAACGGAGCTGCTGATCCTATGCCATGGGCAGAATCCCCCATGCCGCAAACTTCCGAAAATTTATCTGCAAAGAAATCACCTGAAGACGATTTCTTTGCAGAATTTCCACCTGAGGACTCTGCCGAAGAGAATATGTCTTTTGCAGATGAACAATCTCTGTTTGCGGATTCCGAAGAGGATGGACTTCCATGGAATTAAGTGATACATTAATGATAGGAAAAAGCTATATAACAGGAAAGGATATTAACTATTATGGAACAATTACAGATTAAGAATTTATATGACCTGACACAGACGATCGCAGCCCCTTTATTTGAAGGCGCTGTTTATCCCTGGGAACTGCTTCCCAAAATCAGTGCTTTTATTGTGGAATTAGGTAACAGCCTGCCGGCAGACAAGTATGAGAAGCGTGGCGAGAACGTATGGATCGCCAAGTCTGCTACCGTTTTCCCTACAGCTTACATCAATGGTCCCTGCATCATTGATGAAGAGGCAGAAGTGAGACACTGTGCATTCATCCGTGGTAATGCCATCGTTGGAAAAGGTGCAGTAGTCGGTAATTCAACAGAACTTAAGAATGTTATTCTTTTCAATAAAGTACAGGTACCTCATTATAACTACGTAGGTGACAGCATCCTTGGCTATAAATCTCACATGGGTGCAGGTTCTATTACCTCCAATGTGAAAAGTGACAAAACGCTGGTCGTTGTAAAATCACCTTATGGAAATATCGAAACAGGCTTAAAGAAGATGGGAGCAATGCTTGGTGACAACGTAGAAGTAGGCTGTAACAGCGTATTAAATCCGGGTACTGTTATCGGTCGCTGTTCTAATGTATATCCTACCTCTATGGTACGCGGATTCATTGAACCCAACAGTATTTATAAGAAGCAGGGTGAAATCGTTTCCAAGAATTAAAGGTAACCCATTGATAAATATTTGACGAAAAATGGATTTTTTCATTGATATTTTTCTCGTTTTATGCGAAAATAACTTTGTGTGTAGATAGCTTATCCACAAGAATGGACGGAAATGAAGCGCCGTCCGTATTCGAATGGGTTTTGGTTTATGAATTATTCCATAGACCTGCTATAAAAAGTATAAGATATGCAATCGAAAGGAGATTTCACATGATTTATTCAAAAGAAGTTGAAGAGATGTGTGTAGTCGCACGTGATGGTAATCATGGATGCGCACCTATCCCAGAAGAAGCAAAATGGGTTAAGGCTAAAGAAGTAAAGGATATTTCCGGTTTTACACACGGTGTGGGCTGGTGTGCTCCTCAGCAGGGTGCATGTAAGCTTTCTCTTAACGTTAAGGAAGGTATCATTCAGGAAGCATTAGTTGAGACAATCGGCTGCTCCGGTATGACACACTCTGCAGCTATGGCAGCAGAATTACTTCCAGGCAGAACTGTTATGGAAGCATTAAATACAGACCTTGTATGTGATGCTATTAATACAGCTATGAGAGAGTTATTCTTACAGATCGTTTACGGACGTTCTCAGTCTGCTTTCTCTGAAGAAGGACTTCCTGTAGGCGCTGGTCTTGAAGACCTTGGTAAAGGTTTAAGAAGCCAGGTTGGTACAATGTATGGTACTCTGAAGAAGGGACCTCGTTATCTGGAAATGGCAGAAGGTTATGTTACAGGTATCGCTCTTGACGCTGATGACAAGATCATCGGTTACAAGTTCGTTAACCTTGGTAAGATGACAGACTTCATCAAGAAGGGTGATGACGCTAACACAGCATGGGAAAAGGCAAGCGGACAGTACGGTCGTGTAGCTGATGCTGTTAAGATCATCGATCCAAGAAACGATAAGGAGGTTAAATAACTATGGCATTATTCGAGTCCTATGAAAGAAGAATTGACAAGATCAATTCCGTATTAAACAGCTATGGTATCGCTTCTATCGAAGAAGCTGAGAAGATCACTAAAGACGCAGGTCTTGATGTATATGAGCAGGTTAAGAAGATTCAGCCTATCTGCTTTGAGAACGCTTGCTGGGCTTACACTGTAGGTGCCGCAATCGCAATCAAGAAAGGCTGCAGAAAGGCTTCTGAAGCAGCAGCAGCTATCGGTGAAGGTCTTCAGTCATTCTGTATTCCGGGTTCTGTTGCAGACAACCGTAAGGTAGGTCTTGGACATGGTAACTTAGGTAAGATGCTTCTTGAAGAAGATACAGATTGCTTCTGCTTCCTGGCAGGTCATGAATCCTTCGCAGCAGCAGAAGGTGCTATCGGTATCGCAGAGAAGGCTAACAAGGTTCGCCAGAAGCCTCTTCGTGTTATCTTAAACGGTCTTGGTAAGGATGCAGCAGAGATCATCGCTCGTATCAATGGCTTTACATTCGTAGAGACAGAGTACGATCCTTACACAAACACAGTTAAGGAAGTATTCAGAAAATCTTACTCTGATCCTGAAGGACCTCGTGGTAAGGTTAACTGCTACGGCGCTAACGATGTATGTGAAGGCGTTGCAATCATGTGGAAAGAGAATGTTGACGTATCTATCACAGGTAACTCAACTAACCCTACAAGATTCCAGCATCCAGTAGCAGGTACATACAAGAAGGAAAGACTTGAAGCTGGTAAGAAGTACTTCTCAGTAGCTTCCGGCGGTGGTACAGGTCGTACACTTCATCCTGATAACATGGCAGCAGGTCCTGCTTCCTACGGTATGACAGA
>ULWY01071608.1_pt1 | contig 43142 bp, 43 predicted proteins | sample 1960761 | NCBI WGS metagenome assembly ULWY01 (sample SAMEA4835824, study PRJEB28245) | human gut metagenome | biome: gut microbiome; material: fecal sample | place: Denmark | collected 2008 | reverse complement strand
GTGCATTTGACGACCGCTAATCAGAGCAAGATGTGCAGAGCGCAACTTGTCTCTGTATCATATTATATATGTGATAGAGGGACACTCCTTGTGACAAAAGCGTCCCCGAAGGAGCGCTATGGAACAACAACACCAGATACATACAATTGCACCAGTGTATAATGAAGCGTCTCGTATTCTGATACTGGGAAGCTTTCCTTCTGTGAAGTCAAGAGAAGCAGGATTTTTCTATGGACATCTGCAGAATCGTTTTTGGAAAGTGCTTGCGAATGTATTTCAGACGGAGGTGCCAGGTACGATTGCGGAGAAGAAAACATTTTTGCTGGAACATAGGGTTGCGGTCTGGGATGTAATCGGACAGTGCGAGATTGCAGGGTCTTCGGATAGTTCAATCCGTAATGTAGTTCCGAATCCGATTCAGGAAATTCTGGATGCGACGAAAGTAGAGCAGATTTTTGTAAACGGGAAAAAAGCAGAACAACTTTATAAGCGATATATTTATCCGGAAACAAAAAGAAATGCCCTCTGCCTGCCATCTACCAGCCCGGCAAATGCAAGCTGGAATCTGGAGAAGCTGACAGAGGCATGGAAAATTATATTAGGATGATGTGAAAGTCTTGATCATAATTTTAATCAGTAGAAATGCTGCGTCAGAGATGGAGCCACTTGTCTCATGCGGCAATTTCTTTTTCGTTTGAATGATTGTGCGGATATCTTTTAATTTTAATGTAAGAAAATCATCGACTGTTTCAATTCCGGCGGCATCCAGAATCTGAAAAACAGCTTCTACAATTTCTTTTCGTTTGTCCCTTGGGATTAGCGCAATCCATTCGCGGATTGCCTGATTTGCAAGTACACTTTGATTGGCAGGTGTAATTGCGTGAACAAAATGATTTCCAAGTACTTCCCAGGACATGGCATCATGTTGCTTCAGACCTTTATTTTCACTTTTAATAACGATGTAGTCCTCTTGATGTTCAAATAATCGTCCTACAACCGAGGATTCCGGTACAATTGTTGTGATGACAGGTAACAGATTCTGATATGCCGTACTCATAACGACATCCCTTGAGAATCCCGGACCATCATTGTTGTAGATAGCAATGATTCGATCACGCAATGATTTTTTACAGTACATTCCAGCGTAGATGGCGAAATTTCCACCTTTGGAATGACCTCCCAGACGAAGCGGGATAGACAGATCTGTAAAGGTGTTCAGATACGCAAGAGCTTTTTCTTGTCCTGGTGTCTGTTTTAGATAAAGCATATTGAAATCTTCGTGCCAGCCGACAAGCGTTGCATCTGTGCCAGAAAACGCAATATAGATGCTGTTATCATCCAACTGAATTGTGATAGCGGAAAATTGTGATTGCTCCTGCTCACTGATATCGTTGACATATCGCGATAATTTTGCATTCTTAAAACGATTACTCTTAGCCATTTCCTTGAGAACAAATATAGCATTTTTTGTCATGGATACATGATCAAGTAAATCCTGCTCATTGTTTTGTTTGAAAAAGTTCTTCGATGCGTCAAGCAGGGAGATGGCGTGTGCTGCGTTATCAGATACAATATTATTAAGTTCTACATAGACTAATTGTGATAGAATCAGATTGTCAATTTCATTAAATGGATCCTGTGAAAAAGTCAGGTCTCCACGCCATTTTATATAATCAATGATATTACTCATGAAATACCCCCTTTTTATGGATTCTTTCATAAAATAAATTAGAGATATTGTACCATATATGGATGGAAATTATAGAGATAAATAAAAATTTAATAGAAAATTCATTATTTTTTTGCGTGGGATGTTTTTTGTACACATAAAAAGTTAAGATGGGTACAACAAGGTGAGATTTCAATAAAAGAAAGGAAGCGCAGAAATATGAAACAATATGTAAATGGCAATAAAATTATAGAAGGAATCTACGTATGCAGTGCTGTGACAGGTGGTATGGTTGTTATCTCTATGCCTTTAGTTGGAGTGCTGTTGTTAGTAATCGCATTTTTAGCAAGATGTCTTGTAAAGCAGGCAAATATGGAAGACGAATATATGACTGAACCTAAGGTAAATAAGGTGACTGCCTGTAAGATACATGCAAACCGGGCAACTATGGCAGAAAATAAAGAAATAGTATCGCACAAGAGCGAACGTATAAAGAAGGCAGCATAAGAATAATCCGTTGGAAAATGGCGCTACATTCGTGTCATTTGAACGGAGAATTGATTGACAAAAGAACTCATGTTCGATAATATATCTATATATGACAGATATTGAATGTATGGATAGATTGGAGATTGGATATGAAGTTTCCCGATAAAATTACAGAAGAACAACAGAAAATTATACAGGCAACGGAAGGGTATATTCGTGTAGCGGCGGTGCCTGGATCCGGAAAAACCTTTGCACTTACTTATCGAATTGCATATCTGATTACAGAATTGTATGTAGATCCGGCATCCATTGTTGCATTGACATTTACAAATAAAGCAGCCGGAGAGATGAAACAGCGATTGAAGGATATCATAGGAGATAAATGTAACTGTTTTGCAGGTACTTTTCATGGTTATTGTAACAAGATCCTGAAGGAGGAGATTCATCGATTGTCGTTTCCAAAGACATTTTCTATTCTGGATAAGAAGGCAGAACTTGAGCTGATTCGGGAAGTGGCAGATGAAGTGCATGTGTCGTTAAAGCAGAGTACTGCGCGGAAAATGATGGAAGAGATTGATCGGAAAAAGCTGGATACTGCCTATATTGAATGGATGACAGAGCCGGATCTGTCTCATCTGGAGCAGATGATTGCACAGACAGATGAAGCATATCAGAAGGTGTTCTATGCGTATATCAAGAAAGAACGGGAGAATTATGTTCTTGATTTTGAGGATGTGATTCATTTTGCACTTTATATCTTTGACCATTTTCCAGAAGCACGGGAGACGTGGCAGGATCGGTGTATGTATGTGCTCTGTGATGAATTTCAGGATGTGAGTGCAGAGCAGTACCGGTTGTTAACGGTATTGAGTGGAAAATATGGGAATCTGTTTGTAGTTGGGGACGATGATCAGAATATATATTCCTGGAGAGGATCCAATCCTGAATATATGATTCATTTTCATGAGAGTTATCCGGAGGTAAAAAGTTATCAGTTGACAGAGAATTTCCGGAGCACACCACAAGTGGTTGCATTGTCAAAATCATTGATTCAACAGAACCGGAACCGACTGGAGAAAGAAATGTTCACGAACAACCAGACGGGAGCCAAGCCTGTGTTTAATCAGTTGAAAACGGAAAAAGAAGAATCTGCCTGGATTGCAAACTGTATTGCAGATGGGCAGGCACAGGGCAAATTGTATTCGGATTATGTGGTGCTTGTACGTGCATCTTCCCAGACACGCTCGCTGGAAGAAGCATTTGTCAGAAAGAAGGTTCCGTATAAGATCTTAAGTGGTGCCAAGTTCTACGAAGCGGAGGAGATTCGGACTGTGCTGGCATATCTGCGAATGATCTATAGTCAGACGGATCTGGATTTTCGATATACGATTGCACGGCCAAGACGTGGGTTTGGAAAGAAATCACAGGAGAAGCTGGCACTTTATGCAAAAGCACATCAATGTACGATGTTTCAGGCGTTAGGGGCAGCGCTTGCGAGTGGGGAGATTACGAAGGAACCTGTTGTGCAATATTATCAGGAGATGCAACGGTTGCATGAGAACTATGGGAATTACTCTTCTCACGAGCTTGCGAAGGCATGCCTGGCACTTGGATATCGTACGGAGTTAGAACAGGATTTTGATCAGACGAAGCTGGATAATGTGTCAGAATTGCTGGATACTATTCAGACATTGGAAAAAGAAAATATGGAGCCGGTTCCACTTGGAGATATGTTGGAGCATTTTGCGCTTTTTACGGCACAGGATGAGGATACAAAGCACAATGTTGTGCGGGTGATGACGATTCATACGGCAAAAGGATTGGAATTTGACACCGTGTTTATACCAGGATTGATAGAAAATCAGTTTCCAAGTTACCGGCTGAAAAATGAAGATGAATATGAAGAGGAGCGACGATTATTGTATGTTGCTATGACGCGTGCAAAAAAGATGCTCTATCTCAGCAGTTATAAGAATAAGGTCGAAGGATATCCGGCACGAACTTCGTCCCTGTTATGTGGAATTGATACAGACTGTGTGGCATGTATCAATGGCAGCCGGTTACCATACGGATCCGTGACGGAACCGATGCGGGAAAAGATGCAATTTAAAGAGGGAGATATTGTTTGGCATAAGATTTTTGGAAAGGGTAGGATATTAAAAGCAGATACAGAAGCACAGGTCTATGAGATTCAGTTTGAACAGTTGTCTGCGATTAGACGGATTCAATTCCGGGCAGAATTAAGGTCAGAAGGATGGAATGATGATTGATTTTTTGTGTGAAATTGGCTATGATAAAAACAGGTATGTCCTATGGGACAACAAAATAAATGCAGGCAAGGAGCGGTTTGGTTTATGGGAAATTATGTATTAAGCTGCTGTTCGACAGCGGATCTTTCAAAGGAACATTTTGAAGCAATCGATGTAAAATATATATGTTTTCATTTTGAATTGGATGGAACGCAGTATGAGGATAATCTGGGCGTCAGTATTCCGTTTGATGAGTTTTATGCGCGCATGGCAAATGGCGCAGATACGAAAACGTCCCAGGTCAATGCGGAGGAGTTTGAGGAGTATTTTCGTTCCTTTCTTGAGCAGGGACTGGATATCCTGCATATAAGTCTGTCGTCAGGAATCAGCGGCGTGATCAATTCGGCAAATATTGCAAAGGAGACACTGCAGGAGGAGTTTCCGGATCGGAAGATCTATGTTGTGGATTCTCTGGCAGCTTCATCCGGATATGGATTGTTGATGGACAAGCTTTCGGAGCTTCGCGCACAGGGAAAGACGATCGACGAGGTGCGTGATTTCGCGGAAGCGCATAAGCTGAATCTGAATCATTGGTTCTTTACTTCCGACCTCACATTTTTTATCAAAGGTGGGCGTGTGACGAAGACGGCAGGATTTATCGGGAATGTGCTGAACATCTGTCCACTTCTGAATGTAGACTATGAAGGAAAGCTGATTCCGAGATACAAGATCCGGACAAAGAAGAAAGTGATTCAGGCAATCGTGGATCGTATGGAAGAATGCGCAGAGGATGGACTTGACTATTCGGGCAAATGTTATATTTCCCAATCGGCGTGCTATGAAGACGCACGTGCGGTCGCGGATCTGATCGAGGCGAGATTCCCGAAGCTCGATGGAAAGGTAGAGATCAATCATATCGGTACGACAATTGGAAGCCATACAGGACCGGGGACAGTTGCGCTGTTCTTCTGGGGAAAGAAGCGGGAAGACTAATGAGCGAAGAACATATATACAAGATTATCAGGATCGATGAGGAGGACTTTGGCTGTGAAGGCAGACCGGAGGGCCAGGCTCCGATGGTACGTGTCGTAATGGAATCCGATACAGGAGAGACGGCGGTCGTGATGATGGAGGATGCTTTGATGTATGCCAGGAAACTGGATGTCGGTGTGGTGGCAGTATTGGGTACAGATGGGATGTTGCATCAGCCCGGAACAGAGCTGGAAATCCCGGAATCGGAAGTTTTGCCTGTGAATATTGAGAAACAGGCAGAATGGATGGAAAATTATTGGGATGCATTGGAGGAATTGGATGATCAATGGCAAAGTCAGAAAATCAGAAATTAAAGCTATTGTATATTCGAAAATATCTGCTGGAGCACACGGATAAGGATCATCGGGTGACAACGGCAGATATTATTCGGGAGCTGGAAAAATATGAGATCAAAGCGGAACGCAAAAGCATCTACAATGATATCGAATGTCTGCGGGAATTTGGGATGGATATCAGACGGGTGCAGAAGGATCGCACCTACAGCTATTATGTGACAAACCGCCCGTTTGAACTGCCGGAATTAAAGCTTTTGGTGGATTCTGTACAGAGTGCGCGATTTATCACAAAGAAAAAAACGAATGATTTGATTAAAAAGATTGAGAAGCTGGCGGGGAGTTTTGAGGCGTCACAGTTACAGCGGCAGGTGTTTGTCGCAGGTCGTGTGAAGACGATGAACGACAGTATCTATCGGAATGTGGATCGGTTGCATATTGCGATATCAGAGAATTCCCAGATCCGGTTTCATTATTTTCAGTGGAATGTAAGAAAAGAACCGGAGCTTCGCCGGAATGGTACATATTATACGGTAAGTCCGTGGGCACTTAGCTGCAGTGATGGAAATTATTATCTGGTGGCATATGATGCGGAGGAAGCGAAGATTAAGCATTTCCGGGTGGATAAGATGCTGGATATCCAGATGACGGGAGAAAAAAGACAGGGAAGGTCTGTGTTCAATAAGTTTGATACAGCCATCTACGACAAAAAGCTGTTTGGGATGTTCGGTGGAACCGAAGAGCGTGTAAAACTGCTTTGTGATAATGCATTAGCAGGAGTGATTCTTGACCGGTTTGGAACAGACGTGAACCTGATCCCGAAAGGAGAAAACCAGTTTACGGTTAATGTCGACGTTGCGGTGAGTCGCCAGTTTGTATTCTGGGTACTCGGTCTTGGGGACGGAGCCAAGATCGTGGCACCGGAATCGGTTGTAGCGCTCGTGCGGGAAGAAGTGACCCGGTTGGAACAACAATATATGTAAAAGTAATACTACATAATTGAAATAGAGTCAAAAGGATTGAACGATGTGTTCAATGACAAATGCAGTTCGACCAGATATACTGGACATCGTAGAAAAGACGATGAAAGAGAAAAGAAATGGAGCGTGATGCAGATGTCAGATGTAAGCTTAAATGTTTTCACAAGCCCGCATGAACGGACGTTTGAAAATGTCAAGTACGGATTTAATGATGGCGCAGTCGATGGTGTAGTCGTTATCTTTGAAGATTCCAAAACCAGACAGGGCTACGTAGATATATATGCGATTATGCCGGGCAATCCGCCGATGGATGAAATCAGGGAATGTAGAGATTTTGTCCGCAAGCGGTTCAGCGATAGAATAAAGCCGGGAGCACTTCAGATCATGATACTTCCTGCTGTAGAGCAGATGAATGTTACGACCGGAATTACGTATTATGAAGGACGTGCTGATGGGTTCTGGAGGGACGAAAAGGAGTTTGTCCGTGACATGTGCAGGCGTGTGATGCGGGCGTTTCAGGTTCCTCAGAAGTCGATCTATCTGTATTACAGCGAAAACGATGATACAGATTCGATTGCCTATTTCGGTTATTCCATCCGTTATTTACATCCGGAACAGATTGCGGCGTACAGAGGCAATGAACCAGCCGTAAAATGCTGCACGTTCCGTGAATTCAGTGCAAGAAACAGACGTTTGGCTATGGAGTCAGCAAAAGGGAAGGCAGAAGAAAACCAAAAGAAAAAAACACCGAACACCAATCAGAACAGCCAGGATGAAATGTCGGATGCTGCTACAGAAACCGTTATGAAGCATAGCGCTGCAGAGACTTGCCAGCCGGACGATGTTGATTTATGGGAGGAAGCGGATTATGGGTATATCCATGAGCCTACCATGCAGGAGCGGATAAAGAATTTTTTGAAGAACAATTCCTTTGTCCAGATGCTGTCTTTTATGCAGGCAAGAGTGAAAGGGCAGCCGGAGTTGCCTAAGATTCTGGCAGGCGTATACCGCTATCTGCAGTGTATCGCAGAAAATAAGCAGGTGCATAATAACATCCTGCTTGCAGCACCTTCGGGCTGTGGTAAGACGGAAACCTTCCGGGCTCTGAGAGATTTCTTCCGGGTGTATCTTCCGGAATTCCCGGTTCTTCAGGTCGATGTGACATCCATCACGGAGGAAGGCTTCAAGGGACCGGATACGATCGAGATCGTTCGTGGACTGTTTGAAACGGCGGACCCAACCGGAATCGGGATTGTTTTTATGGACGAGTTCGACAAGAAGCTGTCACCATCCTTTACAAGTGGCGGCAATAACGTGAATGCGGCGGTGCAGGCACAGATCCTTACTTTGCTGGAAGGACGAACAGTCACGCTGCAGGATCAAGTGATCGACACGGGCAATACGCTGTTTATCGGACTTGGATCCTTCGATGCATGCAGACAAAAACGTGAGACAAAGCGTGGTGGTCTTGGGTTTGGTGCGACTGCACAGAGTGAGCAGGAGGATCATTATCATCCGATCTCCAGAGAGGAGATGATCAAGCTGGGGGCATCCTATGAGTTGCTTGGACGGTTCCAGATTATTGCGAATTACTATCGGTTATCCAAAAAGATGGTAAACGAAATTATCGACAGACGCTTGGAAGAGCTGTCGGATTCCATTGGCTACCGGGTTGAGGTTACAGACGATCTGCGGGAGCAGCTCTGGCAGCAGGCAAACGGAAAGTACGGATGCCGTATGCTGGAGAACGCGCTGGTCGATCAGGCAATGTCGATTTTGCCGACACTTCTGGTCGAAGAAACCTCTGCAAAAAACGTAGTTGTGGTGCTGGACAAGAACGGACAGTCGCGTGTCGGGAAGCCTGGAACAACGAAAAAAACAGTAGACATAGACGAATTGCCATTTGTGTAAAACAAAAAAGAATGGATCCGGGAGTTATCCCATGGATCCATTTTTTGCGTAGTGTATGTCATATAGCATATGATATTTAACGAGCCGGCAGGCGGGATGTGAACCTTCCGGGCACTGCGCGATTATATGAGCATGCATATGCCGAAGTTATCGGTTACACAGATAGACATAACCTCTATTACAGAAGAGGGGTATAAAGGAAAAGACACAAATGCCATTGTGGAACCACTCTATAGAACAGGAGTGCCGCATGCTGCAAAGTATCCTGCAGGAAGGAGCTATGACTGCATATTCGGACATCTTGAAAATGCGTGAGGCAGGAAGACGCTATCAGGTAATTCTGGATGTAGAAAACGGGTACCGGATTGAAGAAATCATGGAATATGAGAAAATACGGGATTAAATGTCAAATAAACCTCATATAAAAATCGTATAATAATTGCAATAAAAATAGCTGTTGTAAAATTGACAAAAATGTGGTTTCATAGAACATAGGATTATTATGCGATTTTATAGAAAAAGAGGGGAATTATAGTATGCCAGTTTTCGATTTTTCGAATTCATCGAGTACATCAGACAAGCAGGCAAAGCCTGTCTGTACATACATGACATTTTTGTCTGATGCCAAAGAGAAAACACCGGAGGAACCAATCCTGGTGTTAGATAATACAAGCCGTAAATGGGCGCATCATGCGTCCGGGATGTTCGCGAATCAGAGCAAGCGGACTGCGTTTGAATTTAACGATACAGATGGAACATGGTCTGCGGATATTCTGCGTGTGGATGCGCGGTTTATCAGTCTGATCAAATGGCTCGGAGATAACCGGATTCCAATCCGTCTGTCCGGACAGAATATGGAGGATGGCTATGCCGTCTATAAGATCCGAGAGACTGCATATGGCGGTGCGACAAAGCTATCCGCAGAGGATGGTTTTCTGCAGTTCATGATCGAGCGCCTGCTTGCAAGTAGTGCAGCAGAGGAAGTCGAGGAGGATGAGGATGCGGATGAAGTCGGTGATGAGATGAAGCTGACAAGCCTGCAGAGCATTTCCGATTTCATGATGTGCGCAGGTAAGACGATGCCGGACAATATCCGCCTGTGGGCACGAAGGAATCTTGCAGTCGCCCGTTCGAGTGAGGTGTCACAGGAGGAGCGCAGACATGCGCAGCGAGCACTATCCATCATGCTGAACGTGCAGTGGAAGAGTAATTATTTTGAGGCGATAGATCCGGAATGGGCGAGAAAAATCTTAGATGAAGAGTTGTACGGATTAGAACGCGTCAAGCAGAGAATCATGGAGACAATCATCCAGATCAACCGGACACATACATTACCGGCGTATGGACTGCTTCTGGTAGGACCGGCAGGAACCGGAAAATCGCAGATTGCGTATGCGGTAGCAAGGATTCTGAAACTGCCTTGGACAACGCTTGATATGAGTTCCATCAAGGATCCGGAGCAGCTTACAGGAAGCTCCCGAATCTATGCGAATGCGAAACCCGGAATTATTATGGAAGCATTCTCGAATGCAGGTGAATCGAATCTGGTATTTATCATCAACGAGCTGGATAAGGCGGCATCCGGCAAGGGAAATGGAAATCCGGCGGATGTGCTTCTGACACTTCTGGATAACCTTGGATTTACAGATAATTATATGGAATGTATGGTGCCGACGACAGGAGTTTATCCGATTGCAACGGCGAATAATAAGGAGGATATCAGTGCACCGATCATGTCGAGATTCGCGGTGATTGATATTCCGGATTATACATTTGAAGAAAAGAAGATTATATTCACGAAGTTCGCAATGCCGAAGGTACTGAAGCGCATCGGGCTTCGGGAAGAGGAGTGTGTTGTGACAGATGCGGGCTTAGATGCGGTGATCCATCAGTTTGAGAATACGACGGGAATTCGTGATATCGAGCAGGCGGCGGAACATCTGGCAGCAAATGCCTTGTATCAGATCGAGGTAGAGCATGCAGGGCATGTGGTATTTGATGCTGCACAGGTAGAGATGTTGTTTGCATAATGGGATAGAGGAAAAACGGGAGTTTAAAAAAATGTGTGAAAAGTTGGAGTTCAATGAGAAGTACAAAGCATTTACAGAAGTCTTGCACCGGGAGGTTCAGACCTTCGAACAGTGTGAGGAAGATGTGGTGCAGGCACTTGCGATTGTTGCAGACGATCTGAAGCTTGGCAAAGTGAAATATGAGCTGGATGCTCCGGCATCTAAGATCCGTCCGCACGGGGAGCATCGGGCTGGAAAATTATATGATAATCAGAAGGGCACATATGGAAAGGCAAAGCATCAGGTATTTGTACTGCCGGATGGCGGAACGATGACGTTTTCTGTTTATCCGTGTGAGGATGTGGACGACTCAAAGGAAGATCAGGATACGCAGCAGATTTTGCTGAAGGAGATATATATTCAGTTTAGCCGTGTTATGATGCAGGGATTACTGCGCAGCGTATTGCTGACGGATATGGCAACCGGTGTCGCGAATCCGGAAGCATTTATGCAGTTTATTGGCAAACAGTTAGCGACCGGACAGATTCATACCTATACGGTATTTTTCTTCAATGTGCATAATTTCAAATATGTGAATAAGATTTTCCCTTATGAAGAGGGGGACGTTATATTACGCAATTACGCCGGAATGGTAGATAAGATGTTGCTGGATGATGAGATTGTCGCGCGCCTCGGAGGTGACAATTTTATTGCATTAGTAAAAAATGAGCGAAGCGGGATTTTTTTATCAAAAATTCAGAATCTCCGTCTATATCATCGGACCGAAATCAAGGAAAAAGAGTTTGTATTTGGTGCGACAATCGGTGTCAGTAAGCTGGAAGATATCCGGGCACCGAGAGATGTAATGGCACGCGCAAGTATTGCATATCAGGCTGCCAGACAGAGGGGCAGCGGAACGGTTGCATTTTATTCGACAGAGATCCAGAATAAAATAATGGAGGCACAGGGAATCATTGCAAGCTTTCTTCCTGCGCTCGAAGCACATGAATTTGTGGTCTATTATCAGCCGAAGGTCGATGTCAATACGAACAAAATCTGTGGTGCAGAAGCGTTGGTACGTTGGATGCATGAGGGCAGACTGATTCCACCGATGCAGTTTATTCCACAGCTTGAGCGGGAAGGAAGCGTGTGCAGGCTTGATTATTATGTGTTGGAAGAAACGTGCCGGTTTATCCGCAAGCGGCTGGATGAAGGAAAGATGGTTCCGTGTATCTCTGTGAATTTCTCCAGAAGACATCTGGAGGAAGATTATCTGGTGAAAAAGATTGTCAATGTGATTGACAAGTACGGTATCGATCACGGTTATATCGAGATTGAACTGACAGAGAGTGAGGATTTCCAGAACTACGAGATTATGTCGGAGATTGTCGATGGACTTCGCAGCGAAGGCATCGCAACTTCGATTGACGATTTTGGAACCGGTTATTCATCCTTGAACATGATCAAGAAGGTAGATCTGAATGTGATTAAGATTGATAAGTCATTTATTCCAATGGAGACAGAATATCCGGGCAAGGAGACGGATATGGTAATGTTTGTCAGTATCGTTGATCTGGTGCGCAAGCTCGGGAAGAAGACGATTGCTGAAGGGGTAGAGACGAAGGAACAGTTACGGTATTTAAGACAGGTTGGCTGCGATATTGTGCAGGGATATGTATTTGATAAGCCGATGCCGGAAAGCGAATTTGAAGTACGGCTGGAACAGGGATATAAGGATGAGGAGTAACTATGGGTAGTGAAGAAAAGCGATATGCATTATTGATTGATTCGGATAATGTATCTGCAAAATATATTGATTCAATCTTTGATGAATTGGCGGACCGTGGTATGGTAACGGTGCGAAGAATCTATGGGGACTGGGCCAAAAGCGTGAATGGCTGGAACCGGACGACATTGCTGCGGAATTCTATTGTCCCGATCCAGCAGTTTGCCTATACCCAGGGTAAGAATGCGACGGATTCGGCGATGATCATTGATGCGATGGATCTGCTCTATACAGGCAATCTGGATGGATTTTGCCTGGTGTCGAGTGACAGTGATTTTACCAGACTGGCAGAGCGTCTGCGTGAGGCTGGTAAGGAAGTAGTCGGCATGGGTGAGAACAAGACGCCGGAAGCATTTGTCAAGGCATGTACGAGCTTCAAGATGTTGGATGCACTCATTCGTGAGGATATTTCACAGGCCACGGATGAGAAAAATGTTGCGAAAGTATCAACCGAGAAAAATGAAAACAACTCGAATATTACAAGCATTAAGTCTATTCAAAAAGTTATCTATGATATCATTGATGGCAATGCGGACAATAACAAACTGACGCATATCGGCGAGATTGGAAGCAAGCTGCAGGCACGTTTCTCTGATTTTGATGTGCGGAATTATGGGTATTCGAAGCTTACAACATTTATAAATGAGGCGTTCGGGAACTTCGAGGTTATTTCCCAGAATCGTCAGAATTATGTGAAGATTATCGATGATGTTGTGCCGAAGAGGGATATTGAGGATCAGATCATTCAGATTCTGAAGAAGGATCCACAGAAGAACAGCAATATGGGACTCTTAAACAGTACGTTAAAAAATGGAAACCGGAATTTCAGTATCAAGAAATATGGATACAGCAAATTTTCAAGTTTCCTGAAGAGCTTTGGCTGCTTCAAGATTGATGGAGATAAGGTGACGCTGCAATAGGCTGATATATGTGCTATATGTATGGAAGCAGAAGGAAACGATACGTATGAAAGCGAAAAATACGCATAGGGAGAAGACACATGGGTAAATCCGGAATGAACGAAATGGAAGAAGATACGATCAGAGGGGATGAAACGGAAGTGATGAAAGTGCAGGAACATAGAGAAAAAAATAAACGAAAAACGGTTGAGGATAAAGGCAGAAAAGCATCGACACGTGATGTGGTAAAACTTTTGAAATGGGTTGTAATCCTGGCAGTCGTAGTCATCCTGGTTGGAGCCGGTTATAAGCTTGCAAAGCAGCTTGGCTGGTTCGGACTGAAGCCGAAGGTAAAGACGACGATTCTCACAAGCAGCCAGTTAGAGGAAGTTCTGCAGATCGACGATCTGGCTGTGAGCACTATGACATATAACGGAGTTGCGGCAGTGCCACAGAAGAAGCATCCGGATAAGATTGCTTATTATGTATCCTATAATGCCTGTGCAAAAGCAAGCATGAACATGGAAGAGATCAAAGTGAACATCGACGAGGATGTCCCGGAAGGACAGGCTAAAAAGATTGTAGTCACACTTCCACGAATCCAGGTGAAAGAAGTTGTCGTGGATATGGCATCAATGGACTATATGTTTATAAAGAAGAGTGCGGAAAAATCCGATGTATCCGAAGAAGCCTATGCGGCATGCCTTGCAGATGCAGGTGAAGCGTGCAGAGGCAATGAAAAACTCCTCGAAATGGCAAGAGAAAATGCGGAAGATACAGTAAAAGCGTTGATCAATCCGATTATCGAGAATCAGAATGAGCCATATGAACTGGTGATTGAATAGAAATTTCGGTGGGAGAAAATGAGAATGGAAAAGACGAATAAAAAGATAAAGAGATTGAACCCAAATAGAAAGATAAAAAGGTTTGCGGCATTTTGCCTTGTCGTTTGTATGCTTTTTTCAGCCTGTGGCAAAAAGGAAGAAGCACCGAAGGAAGATTTAAGTCTCACACAGATGAAATCGATCTGTGAGCTGGCAACGCTCAAATGTTATTATCATAATGTCGCAAAGATCACGAAGGAAAAAGACGTGCTGTGGTGGGACACAACCGCAGAACTCTGGATCGAGTATTCCGGTATCGTAAAGCTCGGCGTGGACATCACGAACCTGGATATGCAGGTGGATCAAAATCAGGTGACGATCACGATGCCGAAGACAGAGGTGCTTAGCTGTCAGGTTGACCAGACATCGCTGGATAAGGACTCCTATTATACAAACCGGGAAGGTCTCGGTGCAGAAAAAATCAATGCGGATGACCAGACGGAAGCAATCAAGACTGCACAGGAAAACATGCTGGAGAATGTCCGGTCGGATGAATCTCTGTTGCAGCAGGCACAGAATCGCGCACAGGAGCTGTTAGAGCAGTATGTGAAGAACGTCGGCAATGCGATGGGGAAAACGTATGAGGTGAGTTTTGTGGCTGCGGAGGATGCAGGGACAAATACGGATAGTACGGAAGCGGTATCGCCGGAAGAAGACAGTGCAAAATGATCGATAAAAATTGATGTGTTATGAGAATCAGGAAATCTATTTGAAATTGAGAAGATCCGTTGCAAATTGCAATGGATCTTTTTAGACTAGATTTTAAAAATGATATTGTTCTGAGAAGCATAAACTAAAAGAGCCGATACAACTAAAGTGTACCGGCTCTTTCGTTTCCTTGGAGGGATAGGGATCGAAATTATGTTAATCCTCGTCCTCGGCATCGCTGCGCAAATAAATCAGCTTCCGGAATGCCGGTACGATCTGTGCGGCAACAACAGCCTTCACAAGGTCAAGTGCAATAAAAGGAAGAAAACCGGCTACAAAAGCAGCCTTGATACTGCAACCTGATGCGATCATGATCCAGAGAGAACCGACTGCGTCAACAAGAACAGCGGATAACATAGCAACGATAGTATAACGAATACGATTGTACTTCTTTCCACGGAAGATCGGAATCAAAATGGCGATGAAGATAAAGGCGAAGGAAAAACCGCCGTAAGTGCCAAATAAGTACCCCGGACCTGCCTGTCCACCGACGAATACCGGAACACCGACCAATCCGAGTAACATCCAGATCAGACCGATGAAGAATGATTCCGCAAGTGGGAATACAAGTGCAATCAGAGTGATTACAAAGTTTAAAAGTGTGATGTGTGTTCCGTTTGGCAGCGGGATGCTGATATAAGCGGATACACACAGGATAGCTGCGAAAAGCGCCATCATGACAATTGAGTAGGTTGAAAATTTGCTTTTTGCTGTTGTGTTCATTTCTTTTTCTCCATAGTTTCTGTTATAATAGCCGTGCTGTTATTGTATTTATACATGGTTATGAAAATCATCCTTGCATTTGGGATTGTTGCGCTTCATTGTTAAGCACATGAATGAACGCAAGGGATTTTCCATAGCAGGTACATGATGTAGAATAGCAGATGAAAATAAGAATGTCAACCAAAAACGAATAGAAAGTTGACATTGCAAACTTTGGGAAATATAATAGGAAACATTGAGTGACAGAATGGAATGCATAGATATAAAATACATAGATAAAGATTATTGAAAAATATGTGAAATAAAAATGCCCGTAAGGGGATGAATCATAGCAATATAAAGATTGGGATAAGAAAGAAAAATGAAGAGTGAATTTGAAAAAACATTTGAACAACTCGCCGATTTTCATACGCTTGCCGGGTACGATGGCTGGATGATCGGGGCGTGTGTGTATGCGCAGCGGGAAGCAGCAGAAGAACGCGTATCAGGCACAGAATTTGGCTGTGGGAATGACCTGACAGTAGTTCAAAATCAGAAAATCAAAATTCAAAACTCCTGCAAGTCCGAGATTGTGAAGAAAACTGCAAGCTTTGCGGTTATGCGGAATCAGATAGAAGAGGATGGAATCGTGTATCAGCTGGAGTTGCATGTAGTAAGGCCGGAGGTGCAGGGGGCAGTTACAAGCAAACAAGAAGGTATGGAAAAAAATATGGCCATGAATGAAGAGAAATCAAAGCTGGAAGAACGGCGGATGGATCTACACCATTCGGTCGGAACGGAAGAAACCGCGGACACAGGCGAGGGAAAAACGTTTTCATTTACACATTCCGATATCCTTCGGTTTGTGGATGCAGTAGGTGATATGAATTCAATTCACCGGACGGCGCATGCGGTTGTGCCGGGCCTTTTGATGGTGGAGTGGATGCTTGACATGTGGATGAGAAAACAGCCGGAAACGGAGACTGATGTAGAGTTGAAGGCGGGAATGAAGAACGAGATGCAGGCAGGCGTGCAGGTGGAAACGCAAAATGAGAGGCAGGCGGGAATGGCGGATAGCAAAACGTTTATTTGCAGATTCCGTTTTGAAAAACCGGTATTTGTAGATGAGAAGCTGCAGGTGCAGGCAAGAACCGAACGCGGAAAACAGATCTATGAATGTAAACGAGAGGATAAGGAAATCGTATGGAACATGCGTATATTATAGACGGACGCCGCAGCTATATCGGCGTTGAAAATGGAATGTATAAACATCTGCCGGCAGAGGTGCTTGCGGCGGAGGTACTCTGCGCGTTAGTACCGGAAGATGTGCGTCAGACGGTCAATGAAGTAATCGTCGGAAATGGCGTTGGAGCCAGTGGAAATATTGGCAGACTGGCAACGCTTACGGCACATTTTCCGAAAGAGGTTCCTGCATATACGGTGGATATGCAATGCGGATCGGGATTGGAAGCATTGACAATTGCCGCGGCGAAGATAAAAAGCGGACAGGCAGATCTGATCGTGGCAGGTGGCGTGGATAGTTCATCGACGGCACCACGCCGGGCGTACAACCGGAATCATCCGGATTATGAACGCTATGGAGGCGCGGAGTCTTTTTATTCCGTCGCAAAATTTGCACCGGGAGAGCATGATCCGTATGCGATGATCCGCGGCGCAGAGCGCGTGGCAGTGGATACGCATATGACCAGACAGGAATTAAATAAATGGGTATTGCGTTCGCATACGCTTGCAAAACAGGCAAGAGAAGCCGGTGTGCTTGAACCATATCTGGTCGGCGTGCAAGGGGTTGCTGCGGATGCGGGCATCCGGGATCGCATGAGTGAACGCTTCTTAGATAAGCTGCCACCGCTTCTGCCGGACGGAGCGATACTGACAGCCGGAAATACATGCCTGATGCATGACGGCGCGGCATTTTTGCTGGTGGCATCAAAGCGTTATGTGGAGGAACATAATCTGACACCACTTGCGGAAATTGTCGATTCCGTAACGGTTGGCGGCAACCCGGACAAAAGCCCGGAGACAGCAATATTTGCGATTCGGAAATTACTTGCCAAGACGGGACACACGGCAGAGGATATCGCAGTGTTTGAGTGCAATGAGGCGTTCGCAGTGATTGATGAGCTTTTTGCACGAGCCTATCCGGAAGCGGTTGACCGTTACAACCGGTATGGTGGGGCACTCGCATATGGACATCCATATGGCGCCTCGGGCGGTATTATCACGATACATGCATGCCGGGCGTTGCAGGAGACACCGGGCTATGCGGTATGCAGCATTGCGGCAGCGGGCGGCATCGGACATGCGATGTTGCTGCGGGCGGGTAAATGCTGAGAAGGTAATATAGTATACAGGAAAACAATAAGGGGCATCTGGTACATGCGGGATGGAAATGATAGGACGAGCATGTATGAGGTGTATAGAAGAACAGGTGTATAAAAAGGAAAGTAACATGCAGTATATAGATTATCTGACAAAACAACCATCGGACAAAGACGCAATCATCATCAATGGTGATTGCTATACATATGGAAAGCTCTATGCGCTTGTGCAGGATGCACGCGCGCATCTTCCACAGATTGCAGAAAAACATCTGTACCCGATCCGGGAGACCGGAATCCTGAAACAGTTGATCTTATTTTTGGCGTGTGCGGGAACGAATCAGGTACCGGTCATTGTGCCGGTGGACAGCAAACTCGAAGTGACAGATCCGCTGTTTGATACACCTGTGCCGGGGCGCGCGGTGATGGCAGTGATGACATCCGGAACAACCGGAATTCCGAAGATTTTGTTCCGAAGCTTTGAGAGCTGGGCGGATTTCTTCACGGTTCAGAATGAAGTGTTTGGCGTGGATGCGGACAGCCGGCTGTTCGTGCAGGGAAGCCTTGCATTTACCGGGAATCTGAATCTCTATATGGCACAGCTTGCGGCAGGCGGCACGCTGATTGCGGAGGATGTATTTCTGCCGGGTAAATGGGAACAGGTGATGGCACGCGAAAGGGCGAACGGCATTTACCTGATTCCGTCCAAGTTACTTATGCTGCCTCGTGTATTCAAGGGTGTAAATGCGAATATCCGCACGATTATTTCGGGGTCGCAGAGCCTTGGAAGAAATGATGCAGAAGTGTTGAAGAAGATATTTCCGAATACGGAGATTACATTATATTACGGTGCAAGCGAGCTAAATTATATTACGTATGTGAAGTCCGCGGATATGACGGAAGAGCGGAATCTGATCGGCAAGCCATTTCCGGGGGTGCGGGTGTTCATACAGGATGATGAAATGTACGTGGACAATGCATTTCACGTGGAGAATATTACGGTACCGTATTCGCTTAGAGACAGCGGGCGGATGGATACGCAGGGAAACTTTTATTTCCTTGGACGGACGGATGATATCGTCGGTGTGCGCGGGCGAAAAGTGTCGATGATGAAGATAGAAAATGCGCTGGAGGAAGTCGCAGGCATCACGGAAGCAGCGGTCGTTCTGCTGCCGAAGGAGAATGAGGCGGATATGCCGGCGGAGATCGTGAGTGCATTTGTGACAGTGGAAGGCACGGATGTTCCGGAGAATCTGCGCCAGCAGTTGAAGACACGACTTGCAGATTTTGAGATTCCGAAGCGTGTGATTGTGCTGGAGGCATTGCCGAAGAACACAAGCGGGAAAGTGGATAAAGCGCGGCTTAGACAGTGGTGGATGGATTCGGAGTAAAACAGGAAGAAAGAGGTCGATTGCTCCAAGCCGGGAAAAAGCGAGTGAGCTGGAGTTAGAGCAAAACAGGAAGAAAGAGGTCGATTGCTCCAAGCCGGGAAAAAGCGAGTGAGCTGGAGTTGGAGCAAAACAGGAAGAAAGAGGTCGATTGCTCCAAGCCGGGAAAAAGCGAGTGAGCTGGAGTTGGAGCAAAACAGGAAGAAGGAGGTGGATTGCTCCAAGCCGAGAAAAAGTGAGTGAGCTGAAGTTGGAGCAAAACAGGCAGGATGAGAGGGATTGCTCCAAGTAGGAAAAAAGAGAGCAAGTTGGAGTAGGAGTAAAACAGGGATAAAGTGGTCGATTGCTCCAAGTCGGGAAAAAGCGAGCAAGCTGGATTAGGAGCAAAACAGGAAAAAATGGAGGACCGGACGGTGATACGGGCAGAACAGGTAAGATTTCAATATAAAAAGCGCGATGTCGATGGAAACGTGATCGCGACGGAGGAAATCTTAAAAGGTGTAGATCTTACAATTAAAAAAGGTGAATTCATCGCGTTGCTTGGCAGAAATGGTTCCGGCAAGACAACATTCTCGAAGCAGTTAAATGCAATCTTACGTCCATCGGAAGGCACGGTAACCGTAGATGAGATGGGAACCAGGGATTCGGATAAGACGTATGAGATCCGCCAGCGTGTCGGTATGGTGTTCCAGAATCCGGACAATCAGATGGTGGCGGCAAATGTGGAAGAAGAGGTTGCATTCGGCCCGGAGAATCTGGGTATGGAGTCAGATACCATCGTGGCACGTGTGAAGCAGGCACTCGAACAGGTGCGGATGTGGAAGCGGAGAAAGACGGCACCAAACCATCTGTCGGGTGGACAGAAACAGCGGATCGCGATTGCAGGAATTCTTGCGATGCATCCGGATTATATCGTCTTAGACGAGCCGACTGCGATGCTTGATCCGAAAGGACGGAAAGAAGTGATGGAAGCGTTACAGCGGTTGAATCAGGAACAGGAAATGACCGTGATACTGATCACCCATGATATGGAAGAGGCGGCACTTGCGAGCCGGGTAATTCTGCTTGCAGATGGGCAGGTGCGTTTCGATGGAACACCGGAGAAATTCTTCGGAGCGGATGTGCTGCTTGCAGAAATGGGCATGGAGGCACCGCTTTCTTATCGGGTGCGGAAATTTATAGATAGTGATGCTTCCGCGGAAAAGGTTGGAGATGCGAGAGAGGATGAGGCTGCGACTGGCAAACGGGAGAACCTATCAGAATATGATAAATCAGGTAGAAAATGGAAACAAAGTTCTGGGCGGGTAGATGATGCGTGCGTAGAAGATAATCCAGAAATCAAATGTGTGGAAGTGGGGGATTTTGAGGGGAAGAAAAACTGTCAGATATCGGAGAATACAGAAAAAGAGACGGGTCATCTGACTGATGTATCCAAAGACCAAGATCTCCTCTCTCTGCAACACGTTAGCTATATTTACAGCCCGGGAACCGCATACGAGAAGGTTGCCTTAGACGACGTGAGCCTGTCGCTTGGCAAAGGAGAGATTGTCGGACTTGCCGGGCATACCGGTTCCGGCAAATCCACCATGATCCAGTTACTGAACGGGTTACTGAAACCGACTGGAGGAACGGTTACATTTGAGGGAAAGGATATTCATGCAAAGGGATATTCCGGAAATTATCTGCGAAGCCGGGTTGGCATGGTATTTCAATATCCGGAGCATCAGATGATCTGCGATACCGTGTGGGAGGATATCGCATTTGGACCAGGTAAGCAGGGCTTGACCGAGGAAGCATGCAAGACGCGTGTGGAGGAAGCACTTCGGTTTGTTGATCTGCCGGAGAAATATTATCAAGCATCGCCGTTACAGTTATCAGGCGGACAGAAGCGGCGTGTGGCGATTGCAGGTGTGCTTGCGATGCATCCGGAATATATCATATTGGACGAGCCGGCAGCAGGACTGGACGCAGAAGGAAAACGTGAAATATTCGACCGGATCCGGCGGATGAGTCGGGAGCAGGGAATCGGAGTTTTGCTTGTCTCACATAGTATGGAGGACCTGGCGGAATACGCAGACCGGATCATTGTGTTGGACGATGGAAAGAAGATATTGGATGACCGACCGGCAGAAGTATTTGCCGAGAGGGAAACGCTGGAAATCTGCGGGTTGGATGTGCCGGAAGCAGTGAAATTTGCCGATCGCCTGCGTGCGGTGGGGTATGCGATACCACAGACTGTGATACGGGAAGAGGAATTGCTGGAAACCCTGCGTGCTTGTGTGGGTGACAGTATGCAGGAATCAATGGAAAAGAAGTCACTGGACAAGGCGGATATGCAGGAAGTATCGGAAGAAAGAAATTCTGACATGCAACGAGGAGATACGCTATGATTCGAGACATTACAATTGGACAATATTATCCTTCGGATTCTCCGATTCATCATCTGGACCCTCGTGTGAAACTATTTGCAACGCTGCTCTACATCATCAGCTTGTTTCTCTCCAAAAGCTTCGTGGTATTTGCTGTGGCAGGTGTGGTATTGATTGCTTGTATTGTGATATCCAAGGTACCGTTTCGGTATATGATCAAGGGCTTAAAGCCGGTCTGGATTTTGCTTATATTCATCTGCATCGTAAATGTATTTTTCGGCAAAGGGGATGTGCTGTATTTTCATTGGCGGTTTATCTATATCTACCGGGAAGGCATCCTGCAGGCACTGATGCGTGTCGTGCGGCTGGTAGAACTAATCCTGGGTTCGTCACTTATGACTTACACAACGACACCGACCGAGCTTACCGACGGGCTGGAGAAAGCATTTCATCCGCTTACGAAGATTCATGTGCCGGTGCATGAGATTGCACTCATGATGTCAATTACGCTGCGCTTCATTCCGATTCTGATCGAAGAGTTAGACCGGATTATGAAGGCACAGACGGCGCGAGGCGTGGATTTCGAGGCAGGAAATGTGTTCCAGAAGTTGAAACGTACCGGACGGATTCTGATGCCGCTTTTTGCATCGGCAGTTGGACGGGCGGGCGATCTGGCACTCGCGATGGAAGCACGCTGTTATCAGGCGGGAAAGCCTCGGACGAAGATGCATCCGCTTACGTATGCGCGGATGGATGGTGTTGTGTATGTGCTGGCAGTGGTGTATCTGGCAGGGATGATCGTGTTGAAAGTGATGGTTGGATAGAAACGCTGCGGTGAGCAGGTAAATGAATATAAAATAGTTTTGGCAAAAGCAGGTTTGAAATAACCTGCTTTTTTGATGCGCAAAAATATTCGCGAAAATTACATGGCCTTTTATGTTTAGTATCAAGAATAATTGACAAAACTAATAATTACAGATATACTAACAACAAGTAAAATATATATTTACATATTGAAAGTTGGTGATTATGTGATATATGAATATCTTTCAAACAATTATACAGAAGGAGAGCCAATTTTTCTAACAGATATCAGCATCGAGGGAATGTCAGAGGAAAATATAAGATATCATTTGAAAAAACTAACAGATGAGGGCAAAATCAGCAGATATGAGTCAGGTGTGTATTATTTGCCTCAAATTAACATTTTTGGAGAGAAGACGGTTCTTTCAGCAGATACAGTAGCATTGCACAAGTATGTATGCAGAAGAGGAAAACGGGTGGGGTATTATGCGGGATACACACTCGCAAATCAGATGGGACTATCAACGCAGGTTCCGTTTAAGCAGGAAATAGTAAGTAATTATGCTCCGGCTCAGGTACGTGAGATCTCAATTAAAGATAAAAAATATATAGTTCGAAGATCTGCAATTGAGGTAACAGATGAAAATGCATATGTGCTGCAGTTGCTGGACTGCCTAAAAAATATTGACAAGGCAGCAGAGGAGGATATGCAGGTATGTGGAACGATCCTTACAAAATATGCAATGTTGCATCAAATTACAAAAAAGCAGGTAGATACATTTTTGGAATATTATCCGACGAAAATTTATAAGGCAATATACGAAACAGGGGTGGAATATGTATCTTCATGAAGATAAGGAAAAATTTAAGGAATTGATAGAGCAGGTTTCAGAAGAAACAGGGAAGACGGTCGTTGTAATTGAAAAGGATTATTATGTTACAATGATATTGCGATTGCTTTCAAAGGAGCTTCCCAATGTCGTTTTTAAGGGAGGAACTTCGCTGTCAAAAGGCTTTAAGGCAATAAATCGTTTTTCGGAGGATATAGATATCACCTTTGATGAACATATCGGAGAGGCAAGGCGAAAGAAACTTAAGAATAATATTATAAAAGGAATCGGTGAAACATTGAACATGCCTATTTCAAATTGGCGTTCAACGCAAAGCGACAGGGATTATAATGTATATTATTTTTCTTATGAATCTGTTATTGGATTGCAGGATGACAGAATGCTTTTTTCGGTGAAGTTGGAGACGGCACTTGGATCGTATGCATTTCCAACAGAAAAAGTTATGATTGGAAGCTATCTGGGGGATTTGTTTAAAAATAAAAATCGACAGGATTTGGCGTTGAAATACATGCTTGATGATTTTGAAATGAAACTCCAATCTATGAGCAGAACGTATATAGATAAAATATTTGCATTGGCTGATTATTATATACAAGGAAAGTCAAAGAGATATTCCAGACATTTATATGATATATACAAGTTGAAAGATTGTGTAGAAATTAATCAGAATTTTGAGAAACTATTTCTTGAGATTAGAGAACATAGAAAAAAGATGACAATTTGTCCATCGGCGCAGGAGGAAGTTTGCGTTTCAAACATAATCAGAGAGTTTTGTAATAATGAGTTTTTTAAACAAGATTATCAAGAAATTACAAATTATTTCTCAGAAGATTATGTGGAATATGATGAAACAATCAGGCAAATGATGAAATTGGCTGATATAATTGAGAAAATTGAAAAACAATAAATGATTTACATCTGTCTAAGTAAGGCAGATGTATTTTTATATCTTAAGCCCTATTGACAAATAAAATAACACTGTTATAATAACGGTGTTATTAAAAATCAAACAATATAAATAACATCAACAAAGCATCAAAGAGAAGGAGCAGCTCATGCGACGTGAGACAACCGGTGTGACGGAATCCCTGCTTCAGGCAGCGAAGGAAGAGTTTCTTACCTATGGATTCCATGATGCCAGCATGCGGCGGATATCGGCGGCATGCGGAGTTAGTACCAATTCCATATATACCCGGTTCGGTGATAAAAGCGGACTTTTTACCGCGCTTGTCCAGGAAGAGGCAGATGGTCTGATGGAGATGTATATGCAGAGCATACAGAAGGCAGCCGAGAGCCCGGATATGAAACAGGTCATGCAGGAAGGCAACGAGGGAACCGATCAAGTGTTGGCGTATATCTATCAGTACAAGGAAGAATTTCAGCTTCTATTCTGTCGTTCAGAAGGAACTGAATATGAAGATTATTTTGACAGACTTGCGGCAATCGAGGAGCAGTATTACAGTATATTTGCAAAGCAGTATGCAAAGAAACATGCGGCAGTCGATGATTTTTTCATCCATGTATTCTGCAGGACCGGCTGGCAGTATATCTACGAGGTGTTGACACACGACAAGCCATACGATGAGGCAGCAGCCTTTATGAAGAATGTACAAATCTTCAATTTCGCAGGCTGGAAAGCTGTTTTTGGATTGTAAATAAAATGAAGCACGCGGATGCGTGCGCAGGTCATCAATCCTACGGATTGGTGCCATATGATAACAGGCAGTGCATAGCGATGTGCGCTGCTAAAAAAATAAAATACAAGTTAGCAAAAGCTAACTCAAATATAAATGTTCAAGGAGGTTTTGTCATGAAGGCAAAAAAGCAAAGTGCATTGTCAAGACTTATGAAAATTGCCGGGAAGCATAAGTATTTTTCCTATGCATCCTGCGTCCTGGCAGCAATCAGTGCCTGGGTTGCGCTGATTCCGTTTTATGATGTGTGGCGCATCATAAAGGAGGTTTTAGAAGTAAGACCGGACTATTCCGAAGCAACGCACATCACATTCTATGGATGGCAGGCAGTCGGATTCGCCTTGCTCGCAATGGTGCTTTATATCGGAGCTTTGATGTGCTCCCACAAGGCAGCATTCCGCGTGCAGACAAATATGCGTATCGCGATGATGAACCACATCATGAAGCTCCCGCTTGGTTATGTGGAGGCTGAGGGAACCGGAAAGATCCGGAAGATCGTTATGGATTCTTCCGCGGCGACAGAGACATTTCTGGCACACAACCTGCCAGATAAGGTCGTATCAAGAGCAACACCGATCGGGCTGCTTGTACTGATGGCAAGCTTTGACTGGCGTCTTGGTCTGATCAGCCTGATTCCTGCCGTATTCGCATTCCTTATCATGGGTACGATGATGATGGGACCGAAGATGGCAGAGGATATGAAGCAGTATCAGAACTCGCTGGAGACAATGTCCTCCGAGGCGGTAGAGTATGTGCGAGGCGTACCGGTCTTAAAGACATTTGGACAGACAATCTTCTCATTCAAACGGTTTAAGGCAGCCATCGATGAATATGAGAAATGGACGATCGATTATACGAAATCCATGATGATTCCGATGATCGGGTTCACGGTATTTTGCAATGGTATATTTGCGGCGCTGATCGTAGCTGCGTATACATTAGGTGGACATACAGTCACAGACAAATTCGTATTGAACCTGATCTTCTACATATTGGTGACTTCGGTACTGACAACAACACTGATGAAGGTTGCATATGCAGGCGAATCGCAGATGCTCGTCGAGGATGCATTGAACCGGATGGACGAGGTATTAAATGCGAAGGAACTCCCGGAGGCAGCAAATAAGCAGACACCGAAGGATGCATCCATTGCGTTGAAGGACGTGACATTTGCTTATGATGAGGCAAAGGCAAATGCGATCGACGGCATCACGCTTTCCGTCAAGGCAGGTTCCCATATCGCGTTTGTTGGTCCGTCCGGTGGTGGTAAGACGACGCTGGCATCACTGATTGCAAGATTCTGGGATGTCAAGAGTGGCAGCATCGAGATCGGAGGTGTGGATGTGAAGAACATTGACAGCAAGGAGCTGATGAATCAGGTATCATATGTATTTCAGGATAGTAAGCTGCTTAAGACCTCCATTCTGGAAAATGTTCGTATGGGCAGACCGGATGCGACGGACGCCGAGGTAATGGAAGCGCTGGAGAAGGCGCAGTGCAGCGACATCATCGAGAAGTTTCCGGGCGGTGTGAATACGGTGATTGGTTCAAAGGGAACATACGTATCCGGTGGTGAGATGCAGCGTCTGTCAATCGCGCGGGCATTCCTTAAGAATGCGCCGATCCTGATCTTGGATGAGGCGACCGCATTTGCCGATCCGGACAATGAGAGACAGGTACAGCGCGCTTTTGAGAACCTGTCCAAGGATAAGACAGTAATCATGATCGCACATCGTCTGTCAACTGTGACGAATGCAGATCAGATCTATGTATTGAAGGACGGAAAGATTGCAGAGTCCGGTACACATGATGCGCTGGTTGCTAAGGATGGCATCTACACACATATGTGGAACGAATATAACAAGTCCGTGAACTGGCAGGTAGGAAAGGCAGGTGCAACCGCATGATCGAGAAATTGAAACATAAATACGCACTGTCCGAAAACGGTGCAAAGAACATGATAAAAGCGTTTGTGGCAGTCACAATCGCGAACCTTGTGCTGATGCTGCCGGTTGGGCTTTTGTATCAGCTTACCTCGTATCTGCTTGATGGAAAGGTGCCAAAGGATAAGCTTGGATTCTTCATCGGCGGAATCGTCGTAGTATTTTTACTTGTAGCAGTTACAACTTATTTCCAATATAACGCAACCTTCTTTTCCACCTATGTCGAAAGTGGTGTGCGTAGACGTGCGCTTGCTGAGAAGCTTCGCCGCCTTCCGCTTTCCTTCTTCGGGAAGAAGGATCTGTCCGATCTGACGAATACGATCATGTCAGACTGTGCATTGCTCGAGACAGGAAGCTCCCACTGGATTCCGGAGCTGATCGGTTCGATGATCTCCACAACGATTATTGTAATTGGATTGTTGTTCTTCAACTGGAAGATGGCACTTGCCGCTGTATGGGTGATGCCGATTGCATTTATCATTGTACTGACTTCGAGAAAAGGTCTGAAGTCTGTACAGAAGAAGACAATGACATATAAGCTTTCCTGTCTTGATGGAATTCAGGAGGGACTGGAGACGATCCGTGACCTGCGTTCAAACAACATGACAGAGACGTACATGGAAGGCTTGAACAAGAAGATCAAAGCCGTAGAGAAAAATGCCATCGTGCTGGAATTTAAGAATGCAGCTTATGTATGTTCGGCACAGATGATCCTGAAGCTCGGCATTGGAACGGTTGCATTGGTTGGTAGTATCCTGCTTGTAAATGGAGAGATCAATGTACTGACATTGTTCGTGTTCCTGCTTGTTGTAACAAGAATGTATGAGCCATTGCAGATTGCATTGCAGAATCTGTCAGCGCTGATCAGTCTCGAGCCAAGCTGTGAGCGTATGGATGAGATCCTGTCACATGAAGAGCAGACCGGTGCAGAGATTCTGACGAACAAGGGCTATGATATTGTATTTGACCACGTTGCATTTGCCTATGACAGTGGCGAGCAGGTGCTCTCCGATGTCAGCTTCACAGCAAAGCAGGGGCAGGTAACAGCCTTGATTGGACCATCCGGTGGTGGTAAGACGACTGTATCGAGACTGGCAGCAAGATTCTGGGATATCCAGAAGGGTACTGTCACGGTCGGAGGCATGGATGTATCGAAGATCGAGCCAGAGAAATTGCTTTCCTTGTATTCCATCGTGTTCCAGGATGTAACACTCTTCAACAACACGGTTATGGAGAACATCCGGATCGGTCGCAAGGATGCAACGGACGAGGAAGTTATGGCAGCAGCCAGGCTTGCAAACTGTACGGACTTCATCGAGAAATTACCGGACAAATGGAACACCATGATCGGGGAAAATGGTTCCGAATTATCCGGTGGTGAGCGGCAGAGAATCTCCATCGCACGTGCATTCTTAAAGGACGCACCAATCATCTTGATGGATGAGGCAACAGCCTCGCTGGATGTGGATAATGAGTCCGTGATTCAGGAGTCCATCTCCAAGCTAATCCGTAACAAGACGGTTCTGGTCATCGCGCACCGTATGCGTACGGTCGATGGCGTGGATCAGATCATCGTGTTAAAGGATGGTGTGGTAGCCGAGCAGGGAACACCTGACGTCTTGAAGGAGAAGAATGGTATCTATAAGCATATGGTTGATGTGCAGTTAGAGAGCGAACAGTGGAAATATAACCTGGCATAAAACTGCCAGACAGGAACTATGTAGAGAAAGCCCGCAGCGTGGTCGGAAAGAATCACGTTGAGGGCTTTTACTATCGTTGTAAAATACTGGAAGCACTTATAAAATTGTGCTAAAATGAGCATTGCGACGGCTGCGCTTGCGCAAGCCGGCATAATGCGAAAAACACATATAAAATACAGGAAGAGGAGATATATACCGGAGATGGAAGTTGTATCAAGAGACGAATTTAATGTCTGGGAACGTGAGAAACAGGTACAGTACATAAAAGATGTGATTGGAGAAGAAAGTGTATTTGAGCAGGAGATAGATGGAGAGAAAAAAATGCTGCTCTACGGAAAAGTGAAGATTGAGGAATGGGTAAACGAGATGGTAACACGTAGAAGTGTGCGCATCTATCCGTATGAACCTTCGAAGGATAAGGTTATTTCACGCCATTTGCTCAAAGATATGGAGGGTATCTCCTATATAGGAAGCGTTGAGGGGCGGGATTCGATCCGGCTGGAAGATTCGATGCTTGGGATCTTCGAGATCTGCATTATGCATCTATCGGATGAAGATCGGAGATGGCCGATTGTCTGCCGGTTTTATGATGATTTTGGAAGTCTCGAAGCGCTGAATGACCGGCTTGATAAGCTTCGCGCACAGATTGCAGAAGCGGAAGCAGAGAGCGAGAAACTCAAAACAAAGCTGCAAGAGCAGCAAACGAGCTTCCAGAAGATTGAGGCTGCGATGGAGAAAAGACGGCAGGATCTGGATACAGAATATGAGCAGAAGAAGGCGGAGGCACAGGCAGATTATGAGAAGACGGCAGCCTTCCTGGATCAAAAGATCCGGGCGGTGCAGCGGATCGCAGGCAAGTATGGTCTGCCGTTAGAAGAACTGCTGCCAGAGGATACGGAGAATGCAGAGAAGGAAGCAGCTGCCGGCATGGGAGCGAAGGCGCTTACTGATTATGTCTGGAGTTATCTGTGGCAGAAGAAGGGATTGCAGTATGATCCGTCTGTGGTTGCACGGTTCCTCGACAGCCTGCATACAGAACAGCTTACGATTCTCTGGGGAGAACCGGGCTCAGGAAAGACATCGCTTCCACAGGCCGTTGCGGAGGCAATCGGTGCGGAATGCAGACCGGTTGCGGTTCAGCCTAGCTGGTCGGACAACCATGATCTGTTAGGATATTACAATGCGCTGGAAGACCGGTATATTTCGACACCATTTCTGGAGAGTCTGGTCGAGGCGAACCAGCATCCGGACAAATTGTATCTTGTTGTTTTGGATGAAATGAATCTTGCACATGTGGAGTACTATTTCTCAGAAGTATTAAGTGCGATGACGCGGGATGATCGGACACTGACTTTGTATGGACAGACACAGAATGCGAACCTCATGCGTCTGCTGGAGCTTGATGAGCAGGGCATTACAGCCGAAAACTGTAAAGAGGCGAAGGACATCTGTATGAAGCAGTTATATCCGGGCAAATTCCGGATTCCGGATAATGTACGTTTTATTGGAACGATCAATATGGACGAGACAACGAAGAGCTTAAGCCCGAAGGTTGTAGACAGAAGCTACGCGATTCGTGTCGGGGTATTGCACAATCATGCAAGAGAAGAACTGCAGGAAGAGGTGGATGCGCTTCCGAAGCCGGAGGCCTGTACGATCCCTGCGGACAGTTTCCGCCCACAGAATCCGGCGTCTCTGTCTGGGGAAGCTCTGGACGAGGATCAGAAAGCGAGATTCACGGCAAAGAGGAGAGAGATACAGGGAATCGTTGATCTGTTCCAGGATATCAGCGTGGTATCCAACCGGTTTTATCATTACATCGATCAGATTCTCCTGTGGAATCCGGATATCGATGTCGACTGGCTGATCTTCGACAAGATATTATCGGCAGTGCGGTTCGATAAGAACAATGTGGAGGATGCAGAGGAATTAGAAGAAAATCTTGAGTCAAAGGAATACCTGCTGGCGCGGGAAAAGCTGCGTGAAATGATCGAAGAGGTAAATGACGATCAGGCGGAAGAAAGCTATTATTGGAGATAACGCATGATAGAAATCAGACTAGGAAATGTAAAATATAATTTCAGTAAGATGGATGATACCGGCATGGCTCCGATCTGTAGGGTGCAATCCTGGAATCTGGAGCAAATGCAGCAGGAACGCGTGATAAAGGCACTTGATGTGAAACTTGGACCATTTCAACCGGGGGCAGAGACAGAGGTTGTCCTATATGCGCATTTACGTGCGAAGCTTAGGGACAGCGAGGACTCGGAATGGTACTATGCGAATGCAGATCTTGTGATATGCGTAACAGAAGAAGACCGGGAGCGTGTGTCAGGAGTGACGCTTGGGGAGGAAACTGCATATCAGAGCATGAAGGGCAAAATAAGTGATTGCTATGTGCCGCCACGACATTGGAAGGTTGTACAGGGCGGGTATCAGGATGTGGAAAGCAGTCATTATACAGTCGCAGGAACGGAGAAGGTCTATGTTCATTATACAGATGGAACAAAGGATGTGATTTCAGTCACAAGTAAACCATCCATCGAGGGACAGGATTATCAGGAAATGATCAATGACCTATATGCAATCTCGAGTGAATTGCTGATGGATACCAATGCACATACCAAGGTTTCTATCGGAAATGCCCAGCACAATCAGCTTCAGAATATGCAGAAACTTGTATCGAAGATCGAGGACGTATGGGCGCGGCTGCGGGTGAATCTGGAGAACGACCTCGCACCGGAATATGTGAAGATGCCGGTCGACCGGATCAAGAACATGACGGTCAAGAGTCTTCTGGAATACCGGTTCACCGGGAATCCGAATGTGCATGCGGTTCAATATAAGGAGACAAAGGATATCTATGAGAACCGGATGATCCTGCAGTTTTTCAGGCGGATGGAAGCATACCTGAGACGGCAGAAGGCGAGTGCACTGCAGAGTATTACGCATGTGGAATCCGGTTACATGGATGATTTTCAGGAGACAGAAAGTGCTTCGGATAGAAGCACAATGGAGAGGATTGAGAATAAGCTTCGGACGTGGCATTTTGACACTGTTAAGAATGAAATCCTCACGAATACAGTCGACTGTGCGGAGCGATATCAGGCACAGCCGCAAGACACAGAAGTTGTTGAAAAAGACAATTTCGTATTCTCGCTTGCGTGGTGGAACCACCAGCAGATGCCGGCATGGTGTGCAAGGCAGAAGAGCCCGGAAAATGAAGATATCGTAAATCGTATCGACTGGCAATACGTATATCTGTCAGATATATCATTGAACCAATATGATGATACAACGAAGAGAGGGGTATACGGTGCAATATCACGGAACCAGGATCAGTTTGATGATACCGTGGTTTGCGTAAGAATGAATAATTATAAACTGATCCGGTTTCTATACTACGTTGCATGCGAGGCACACCGGGATGCGGTAAGCAGAAACTTAGGCAAAGGTGACTGGGTGCGATTCGATATAAATGGAAGCGTGGAACTGGTAGATGCTAAGCCCATTCGCTATATCGACAAACATACTTTATGGGTATATATTTCAAAAATCGACACGGTAACCATCCGGGAGAAGGGTATAACTGAGACGATGACATTTACCTACTCGGAGCAGGAGGATTATCTCGAATACGGGCCAGCGATTGTGAAGATGCTGTTGATGGATAGCGCAAAGAATGAGATGGACAGGTATGCCGATACTTTAGCCTGTGGACAAATGGTACTTGCCATAGAGGAAAAAAAGAAGCGGCGGTGGCAGCAGGAGCATGCGGAGACGCTTGCGAAACAGCAGAGACAGGAGTGGGATGCACTCATCCGGCGTATGGAGAAGCTTAGCAGAGCAAAAGAACTTTCACATGTCCCTAAAACCAGAGAGATCCTGCGTTGTACGAATATCTTCGCCTCGAATCAAAAGTATCATGCTATGTATCAGCTGATGAAACAGGCAAATGAATTTAACCATGAAATCTATTACGATGAGATGGATGACATACCAATTCTGAAATTGGAGCAGTTGTATGAGCGTTGGTGCCTCACGAAGCTGCTGCATATATTTGTATCGGATTATGGATTTGAGTTGCTGGATAACAAGGGAAATGGGTATGGCGCAGCTTCTAGAAAGAAGCTGTATAAATATATCAATCAGCTGCTGGTAAATGGTAATTTCAAGGACTCGGAATTCCATTTGAAAGGACAATTGTTTGACGCGGATAATCTGGAAAGACATCAGAATAGTGAATTCCCGGTGAAAATTGAGGAAGGCGCTCCTTTGAAGCAGGAGGATGGAAAGACGAAATACATGGATGGTGTAATGCTTGTAGATATCTATTACAACCATGAATTTATACTGGGAGATAATGTTGCATGGACAGAGGATATGATTCCGGAAGGCGGCAGACCGAAGCAGAAGCTGATTCCGGATTTCTACGTGAAGATGACTTATCGCGGGGAGACGAAGCACTTCTGTCTGGATGCGAAATACCGGACACGGAACAATCTGACATGGGAGAATGGAACCAGACGATGGTACGTGGATCTTATGTCAGTCGCCCTGCAAAAGTATATTGTGGAGCTATCCGAAGTACAGCCAATCGATGGATCGTTCATTCTTCATAGCAATGCGTATTGCTGTGTCGGAAGATGGGATTATCAGGATTGCAATCCACATGCGTATTGTGGACAGAATCTGGAAAAATTATGGCAGGATTACAATTCTTATCTGCAAGCCGAACCGGATAAGAATAAAGACCTGCTGATCTCAGAGCGGGCCAGCAGGTTCTTTACCGAAAATGAGCAGAACGTCTTCTACCTAGGTAAGGAATTGTTACGATATAGGAACGATAACCGGATCGGGTCTTATTATCTCCTACCGGGGAAGGATATCTATCTGCGCGTGTGGATCACCATGATCATGGAACACTATTTTGGAATCTATGATGCCATGTGCTGGAACTGCGGGCACAAGGTAAAGATCGAGGATATCTCAGGCACATCTGCGGACCGGTATGTGGTGAGCTGCCCGGAGTGTGGAACGGCATGGGTGCGGAATTTCTGTTCCAATGAATCCTGCCGGAGACCAATTGGAAAACATCTGATCAACTATTATGCGATGGCGCAAGGCAATAATAAGTGGAACCGGGTATGTCCGACCTGCCATGCCGGATGGAGTTATCTTAAGCAATAATCCGTTTGCGAACAATCTCCGGTTCCCCGTGATCAATCGTGTTCTTTGTGATGACAAGCTTGCCGATTGTCTTGTCATCCGGAGCCGTAAACATGATATCGAGGAAAACATTCTCCAGGATGCTGCGAATGCCTCTGGCTCCGACACCGCGCTCGATGGCAAGGTCTGCCACATGTTCGATTGCATCCGGCGTGAATTCCAGCAGGATGTCATCCTTGCCAAACAGGCGGGCATATTCCTGTGTGATAGCATCCTTAGGCTCAGTCAGAATATGGCACAGATCATCCCGGGTCAGATCCTGCAGTTGAATCAGAACAGGCAGACGTCCGAGCAGTTCAGGGGTCATGCCATAGCTCCTCAGAAGTTCCGGTGAGAGCTTTGGGGTGACAGACTCTGCATCCGCAGGAGTCCCAAATCCAAGTGTATGTGGCTTTTCCGTTTCTTTCAGCATACCTTCAAATGCACCGCCACAGATAAACAGAATATTGTTTGTATTGATCATCACGTTATCACCGCCCGGGTGCTTTCGGCCACCAGAGAGCGGAACAGAGACTTCCGCACCTTCGATGATCTTTAAGAGTGCGTGCTGCACGCCCTCGCCGGAGACATCGCGGGTGATGGACGGACTTTCGGATTTCCGTGCGATTTTGTCGATTTCATCGATGAAGATGATGCCCTGTTCTGCCTGGCTGACATTTCCGTCCGCTGCCATGAGCAGACGGGTCAGGATATTTTCTACATCGTCCCCGACATAACCTGCCTCTGTGAGGGAAGTTGCATCCGCAATCGCGAATGGAACATCTAAGATCTTTGCAAGTGTCTTTGCGAGCAGCGTCTTCCCGGTTCCGGAAGAACCGACCATCAGTATATTGCTCTTTTTGATAAGTCCTGTCGTGTCTGTCAGCCGCTTGCGGTGATTGTAGACAGCGACGGATAACGCCTTCTTCGCCTGATCCTGCCCGACGATGTATTTATCCAATTCTGCATAGATCTGGGAAGGACGCAGATTCTTCTTTCGGGGTGCACGTTTCTTAGAAGTTGTCGAAGCCTTGTCTGTATGATTCAGAAGATCTGCAAATGGTCCGTTCGCAATCGAGAAGTATGCGTTCTGTATACAGTCCGGACAGATACAGACATCGGGATTTCCGGATGCAGAGACAGCGATGCGCGGAAACTCCTTTCCGCAAAAAGTACATATTGGTTTATCTGAAATTCTAGCCATATAGGTAATCTCACTTTCTTTATTTGTGTTAGTTATAGTTACATATTAAGATATTATTTTATTTACCGGATGGACATGGCATGGTAAACCATAGTCACATCCGGCGGAGGTAATATGATAAGTTAAGTATATAAGAAACATTTGAAGAAGCATAGCAACGCGTAGTTTAATTTCTGCCAGGCATTATACAAATGGTAGAATGACAATTGCGTCAGAGATGGTTATAATAATGAAAGATGTAGAATTAGAATGAAACAGGAAGGAGAAAAAGGGTATGCGCTATTATATTGCGGATCTGCATTTTAACCATGAGAATCTGAATACCCGTATGGACTGCCGTGGTTTTGAGAGCGGCGAAGCCATGAATGAATATATGATCGCACAGTGGAATTCGCGTGTGCGTAAGCGTGATGAGGTTGTGATCTTAGGGGATTTCTGCATCTCCAAGAAGGGGGAAATTGCGAATGCCATTCTCGAACGTTTAAATGGCAGGAAGTACCTGATCCTCGGGAACCATGATTATTTTGCGGCAAATAAGCAGTTTGATCCATCGCATTTTGAGTGGATCACGCATTACAGGGAAGTCAATGATAACAACCGCAAGGTAATCCTGTGTCATTATCCGGTCATGTGCTACAACGGGCAGTACCGTCGGAATGCGAAGGGAGAACCGAAGACATACATGCTGTACGGACATGTGCATAATACGTATGATGAGTACCTGATCAATGAATTCCAGAATCAGACACGCACCTGCACACGCCCGGTGCTTGGAAAATCTGGCGAGGAAGAAATGGTTTCCATTCCGTGCCAGATGATCAACTGCTTCTGTATGTTTTCGGATTATGTTCCGCTCACGCTCGATGAATGGATCGAAGTGGACCGGAAGCGGCGGGCAAGCATGAAGCGGGAAGACTTTTGTTAAGAATTTTTTCCCGGCGTCGAATCAATCCGGCTGTACCGGAAGTCACAGCAGGTTGCACCTTCTGCGATCGTCTGTGTCCGGACTAAGCGCATATGCATCATGTCGGCGAGCACATAGTCCATGCGGCAGAGATATCTGGCAAGTTCGAAACAGCCCTCATCCCGGCACAGACTGCAGATGCCGCATGTATGATAATCATAGCCAAGCTCGAAATCATCATTCGCGCCGCCTTCTAAGATGTCAACCACCCAGTCATTTTCGTATTTGCGTTTATGGGAGTCAGCAGACCACTTTTTCCGGGCTGGAAGCTTCTTCGCATCGAGATAGCTGTCTGCATTTCCCATGACCTTGTGGAACAACTGATTGGCGGAGAGGCCGTCCTTATACAGGGCATAACATTCCTCCGGGGATAAGGTCGTGTTCCGGTTTAATGCGATGAAATATGCGCCCATGCAATAAGAACTCATCAGCCGGGATTTGCCGATATCCTTGGCGCGTGTCAGGATGGCGCGGTATTCCTGTTTGATCGCCTTGCTGTCAATCTGCAAATGCTGTCTTTTTGCCTGCTTCATGCACGAGCTGTTATAAAAATATCCAAATAATTTCTGTGAGAATCCGTACTTCAACTAAATCATCCTTTCTTAGCAAAATCTATCTCAATGATTTGGCACATCTTGGACTTGTAATCCAAGTGTCGCTTCGATGCCGTGCATCAGCACATCCATCGCCTCTAAAAATGCCTGCTTCATTTCTTCGGTGAAGCCATCCTTGCTGGTATCATCGGCAATCATCTCACAGATCATCGAGAACTCAGACAACGACAGCATGTAACATGTTTTCTTAGATAGTTGATTCTTCGCAAGACCACGCACATATAATTCTTGATAAAAGCGCGTTGCGAATTCGCTGCATCGCGAGATATAAACTTCGCGGAAGTTCCGGATATAAGTGCCGGAATCGTTCTTTAACAGCATGTGGAAGAGCTGCATATCGTCCTCTAACAGCTCGAAAGTCCGGATGGATATGCGGGAATAGAATACCTGCATCAGCTGCTCGTCGGACATCACCGAAAAGTCAATATCCAACATGGACTCACTCAGTGCCATCAGCTTATTTCCGCTCTCTGCGAATATCTCGCCAAACATTTCTTCCTTCCCTGAAAAATGCTTGTATATCGCACCGGGGGTAATGCCCGTCCGCGCAGCAATCTTTCGCATGGATGATTCCTGATAGCCACATTCCAAGAAAATCTCTTTCGCACTCTGTAAAATTGTTGCTCTGGTCGCTTTTGTGCTCTCGCGCATAATTGTACTCCTTTGGTAAACACTGTTTACTTTATAGCACAGGAGGCGGGGAAATGCAAGGGGGAATGTTGAGGTGAAGGAAAAATACAACCTCAGGTAGAGTGACAATTGATAGATATATGGCTATAATAAAAACAGAAAAAGGAAAGAGAGGAATAAAGGTATGAAAGTAATAACATTTCACAATCCGGATGAAGAGAATGGTTACTTAAGTAATTGGTATCTGTCCGATTTTACAGTTGGTGATGTAAAATATACTTCTATGGAGCAGTATATGATGCACCAGAAAGCGGTTGTATTTGGAGACAATGAAATTGCAAAACAGATTCTTGCAACAGATGATGTCGCAGATATTAAGCAACTGGGACGAAAGGTGTCAGGTTACAGAGATAATGTATGGAATGGCGTTCGCCAGATTATCATTTTTGAAGGACTTATGGCAAAATACTCACAGAATCCGGAGTTAGGAGAGAAACTGAAAGCAACTGGAAATGCGATCCTTGCAGAGGCAGCAGTGAATGACAGAATCTGGGGCATCGGATTGTCAATGAAAGATCCAAAAAGATTGGAACCAAAGCAATGGAATGGACAAAATCTTATGGGTTATGCAACAATGTTGGTAAGGGAGAAATTGTCAAAATGAACATCCAAATCTTCGGCACAAAAAAGTGCAACGATACAAAGAAAGCAGAGAGGTTCTTCAAGGAACGCGGAATTAAATATCAGTTTATAGACATGAAAGAAAAGGGCATGAGCAAAGGTGAGTTCCAGGCTGTGGCAGCCGTCAATGGTGGCATGGAGAATATGATCAATCCAAATTTTAAGGATAAGGATCTGTTGGCGTTGATTCAGTACATTGCTCCGGAGGATAAGCTGGACAAGATACTGGAGAATCCGCAGGTGATCAAGACACCGGTTGTGCGGAACGGAAAGCAGTCGACACTTGGATATCATCCGGAAATATGGAAGACGTGGTCATAATATGAAACTACATGAAAAAACAACCAAATCAAATGCGATGCTTCATGTCACACTCGCTTGTGTCTTGGTGATTGTCATTGTGATATTCTTATTTGTAAAAGGCTATGTGGCGGACAAGCTGACATTTAACATTGTAAGATACATGAGCCAGAGGAAGATTCTGCTATTATATCTTGGCGTCGTCAATCTCGTAACATTTATCCTGTTTGGCGTCGACAAGTATGCGGCGATCAAGGGAAAATGGAGAATCCCGGTGGCGACTTTGCTAGGATTTTCATTTGCTGGCGGCGCGATCGGTGGTATAATTGCGATGTACTTATTTCATCACAAGACACAGAAGAATTATTTTGCGGTGGGACTGCCGATGATGATCGTGACACAGCTTGTGGTGCTGTTTTATTGTATGAATGCACCGTGGTAAGCCAATATAGTCTGGAAGCGAACCACAAAAACAAAGAATAAAAATACTAGGGGAGAAAACAAAAACATGGGTATACTTGGAAATATTTTATGGTTTATATTTGGCGGCTTTGCAGCCGGGCTTTCGTGGGTGATTGCAGGAATCGGCTGGTGTATTACGATCATAGGAATTCCAATTGGCTTGCAGTGCTTTAAGTTCGCTGGGCTTGCATTCTTCCCGTTTGGCAAGGAAGTTACATATGGTGGCGGGGCGATGAGTTTTATCGCGAATATATTCTGGCTGCTCTTGACGGGGATTCCGATGGCGATTGCAGATGTAGTCTGGGGATGTATCCTGTGCATTACGATTATAGGTATTCCATTCGGAAAGCAATTTTTCAAGCTCGCGAAATTATCGCTGATGCCATTTGGGGCAACGGTTGCATAGTAAGAGGAAATAGATCATGCAAATATTTGTAGATGCCGATGCCTGCCCGGTCGTGCGTATCGTGGAGGAAATCGCAGAAAAATATCATATCCGGACGACGCTGCTTTGCGACACGAATCACGTCTTGAACTCTGACTATAGCGAGGTGATCGTGGTTGGGGCCGGCGCGGATGCAGTGGATTATAAGCTGATTAGTCTCTGCCATAAGGGCGATATCGTTGTGTCGCAGGATTATGGTGTGGCGGCGATGGCACTTGGGAAAGGTGCATATGCGATCCATCAGTCTGGGAAATGGTACACAGATGCGAACATTGACCAGATGCTGATGGAGCGGCATTTGAACAAGAAAGCACGGCGCAGTTCCGGGAAGAATCATTTGAAAGGTCCAAGGAAAAGAACCGAGGAAGATGATGTAAGATTTGCAGAGTCATTCGAGAAGCTGGTATTGAAAGGGAAAACTTGGAATTTACAATGAGGCACGCGGATGTGCCCAAAAGACAAAAAAGGAAAGTGAACGTTATGAAAGAATTAAACGCATATTTTAAGAGTATTATTGATCAGGAGCGGGTATCGGTTGTGATTTGTAACCTACAGCATGAGATTATCTATATGAACCCTGCAGCAATTAAAAATTATGCAAAGCGCGGCGGCGAGGCACTCATAGGGAAAAGTCTGCTTGCCTGTCACAATCCGGAATCGAACAAGCGGATTCAACAGGTGGTTGATTGGTTTGCAGCAGATGTCAACCACAATATTGTATATACCAGTTACAATGCAAAGCAGAACAAGGACGTATACATGGTGGCTTTGCGGGACAGTGAGCAGAAATTAATCGGATACTATGAGAAACATGAATATCGTGACCGGGAGACGATGAAGTTTTATGATATGCAGTAGAAGGATTATATAGTTGGGGACATTATTTGCGATTAGGGGGAAGAAAAACAAAATATTATAAGATAGGAAATTCAACTGCGCGTTTAATGACGAGGGGAAAGTTCTGGTGTACAATGAAGGCAGAAAATGTGAACTTGAAATGACGGGAATGATATCTCGATTTTCGGTCTATATGGAAGGAAGGGACGATATGCATTATGTAATTGGAGATGTTCATGGGTGTTACACAGAGCTTATGGCATTGTTGGATAAAATCGAATCACAGGATGCGGAAGCACAGATCATCTTCGTCGGGGATTGGGTTGATCGTGGAAGCGAACAGAAGCAGGTGCTTGACTGGATGATGGAGCATATTACTGAGGATGGGAAGTATCAGAGTGTGCGCGGAAATCATGATGAGGACGCATGGGAATGGTATAAGGGAGAATATGAACCATGGAGAAAATGGAATCCGGAGTGTGAGAAGGAATTATCGCAGCCACCCTATAGTTATTATAATTTCTATGAAGTGGTTCAAAACGAGTATAAGCATGACTTGAAGCAGCTTGAACCGCTTATAGACAAGCTGCATAATCTGCCATACAACAAGCTGGTGGAGATAGAGTCACGGAATCATAAGAAGGTCAAATACCGGATTGCACACGCATGGCATGAACACCGGGATGATGTATCGAAGTGGTCAAAGATTGAGGCGAATCTGTATGTGCGTAAATACGCAATCGGGAATCGGGACAATCCGGAGGAAATCTATGTGCATGGACATACCCCTACAATCGTTGAGAACTATTATTTTGCTGGAAATCCAAGATTTGAGCGCCCGGGCATGATCAGTTATCGTGAGAATGCCATCAACGTGGATGGTGGCTGCTGCTTCTTGATGCATGATCCATTTCATCCGTGTATGCTGTGCGGAATCTGTCTGGAAACGTTGGAGGAATTCTATTGCGATACACTTGAGAACCGACTGCGGATGGGAATCCGGCATTATCTGGAAGAGCATCCGGACAAAGTGGGAGAAGAAGGGTTCGAGGCAACACTGGAACGTATGGTTCAGGAGAAACGCGTCCGTTATGATAAGGTCGTGGAAGACCGGCATCGAATCAATATATTAAAAAGGCTTGGAGAGAGAGAATAGGAAAGGAGGACTTTCGTTATGGCAACGTCGAGTATTACTCATAATTTTGTAATTAATGATACTCAAAGTGCTGAGCGGCTTGCTGCAGCTCTAGATCATCCGAAGACCGAGAAAACGAATCTTAATATTGAATATGTTTCAGATGTGGAGAGTTTAAGACTTCTGGTAAAAAAATGGAATGATGGTGTCTGATGCGAAAGGAAAAATATACAAGGTTATAGCCGTAGGAATGTCCGGCGGTGTTTTGGACGTAAATAATGCTCTCGATAAGACATCTTTGCTAGTAGAAGGAATTTTTTCATCAAATAAGATATATGTATAAACATTATACAAGGAGTTAGTTTTATGGTGAAAAATCTGAAAAAGAAAGGAAAATATATGAGCGATTTATTTAGTGATACCATGAAGGGCTTATTACAAGCACTTGATATCGAAAAGGGAGATATTCCTGTTGACCGAGTTCCTGATCTGCCAGCAGAAACTTATAGATATTATGACAAAGAGGAAATTGACAATTATGAATGATCAGGTGTGGAACTATAACAAATATTTGGAGTCTTGATAAAAACTTTGTTGCCTAAAATTTCAAAAAAATTTCCTTGACAAATGTCGATAAAACTGTATAATGATACATGTGTCTTACGGACACAAACCATTATAGGGGATTGGTCAAATGGTATGATAGGGGTCTCCAAAACCTTTGGCGGGAGTTCGATTCTCTCATCCCCTGCTTGTGAAAAAAGCCTTGAAAACCTTGAATTTACTGGGTTTCGGGGCTTTTTTCTTTACCTCGTGTTATTCTGTATCACTTTATAGTAAAACTCATAATTATGCTTTTGGAGGTCATTAAGAAACAGTTGTAATTGAAGAGGTTGTTTGAGGTGGTAAATTCCGTTGCAACCACGCACCCTACGGGTTAAAAGAGATGCAGGAGCCGCGATGCCTGCCAAATAACCTCCTATAAAAATGAGACAGTTGGATTCACTAACTGTCTCATTTCCTATGTAGCTCTGTGGTACAAAGCCCCAGAAATCTTTATTCATAAGTCTAGCTCCATTATTACTGAATAATGGTTGAGAAGTCGATTGAAAGTCCTTCATAAGATGAAACTTTTACAATCTTTGGATGTGCAAGATATTGTGGAATGTAATCTTCACTTTTGACATATTTGAACACTACGTTTCTTTGTAAATCAACAATCCAATATTCTTCTACACCAATTTTTTTGTACATTTCCAGCTTTTGATTGTAGTCAAATTTGCGTGTGGCATCAGAAGTTACTTCTGCAACAAATTTTGGAACAGTGTGAATACCATCATCCTTTATTCCATTTTTATCACAGATAACCATAACGTCAGGTAAATAATAATTTTTGCCATCATTATTATTTAACTCATTTGTATATAATGCTACATTTTCGGCATATACTACACAACTGCCTTTTTTGGAAGATATGTAATTTTTTAGACTTGATGCAATTTCAGTCACGGCAATGTTATGGCGTGGGGTGGTTTTATCTGCTATAATAACTATTCCGTCAATCATTTCAACATGCTTTTCTGAATTTATGACGTCTTCAAATGTATAAATCTGTTCATCCATATCTACAACCTCCATCTTCTTTTAGATATTATACCATATATTTGTATTTGGTATTATATTTTTCTCCTAACGGAAAAGAAGTTTTAGGATATATATTGCAAGCAGTCCATTGAATACGGCTGCGAATAAAAGACGGAAAGGAGGTCAGAAAGTGCCTAAAATCAGGGATTTTAACAGAGTTACAGCCCTTTATGAAAGGCTGTCCAAGGATGATGAGCAGCAGGGCGAATCGAACTCGATACTGAATCAAAAGAGATTTCTCGAAGATTTTGCCCGCAAAAGCGGTATGAAAAATATCAAGCATTTTACCGATGACGGTTACACAGGGCGTAACTTCAAC
>ULWY01054037.1_pt1 | contig 43556 bp, 37 predicted proteins | sample 1960761 | NCBI WGS metagenome assembly ULWY01 (sample SAMEA4835824, study PRJEB28245) | human gut metagenome | biome: gut microbiome; material: fecal sample | place: Denmark | collected 2008 | reverse complement strand
GTATAAATCCTTGAAAATATCTTAAAGAAATTTTCAGGGTTAACATGTTATTAATTTGTCAAAGGTTCGTATTTGCTGTCCTCAGCGACAGCTTCCTTATAATATCACTTTGTTTCGTCTTTGTCAAGAAATTTTTTCAACTTTTTGATTTTCAAAACGTGATATCGAATGGTGTTTTTTACTGTCTTATCAGCGACAGCTTGCTTATAATATCACTTCGTTTTTAGAAAGTCAACAGCTAATTTGAATTTTTTTCATTTTTTGATATTATAACAGCGAAAGTGCCTCTACCAGCGTTGATACAGCTAATATTTTCACATTCAACTTATCCATTGCCTTATCGTAATTCGACTTTGGAATAATGCAGGTTGCAAATCCCATCTTGTCTGCTTCTTTGACACGCTGCATTACATTGGTGACACCTCGAATTTCTCCTGCAAGCCCAATCTCTCCGATAATCATAGTATCGCTCGGTACAACTTTATTATTCATGCTGGATGCAATTGCGAATGCCACGCCCAGATCTACCGCTGTATCATTTACCTTCATACCTCCGGCAATATTCACATACGCATCATATCCCCACAGATTCATGCCCACTCTTTTTTCCATTACAGCAAGAATCAGATTCACCCGGTTATAATCGATTCCAACCGCTGTACGCCGCGGCATATTAAAATTTGTCTGGCATACAAGTGCCTGCAGCTCGACCAATATCGGTCTTGTCCCTTCCAACGAAGACACAACAACAGAACCCGACACATTCTGCGGGCGCCCATTCAACAGTGCCTGGGATGGATTATCCACCTCATCAAGACCTTTTTCCGTCATTGTAAATACACCGATTTCATTCGTAGATCCGAATCTGTTTTTTACGCCTCTTAATATACGGAAGCCATGATTTCTGTCTCCCTCAAAGTATAATACGGAATCCACCATATGCTCCAGTGTTCTCGGTCCGGCAACATTGCCTTCCTTCGTGACATGTCCTACAATAAAAATTGCAATTCCATACTGCTTTGCTACCTGCATCAGTCTCGCAGTCACTTCCCGCACCTGCGTCACTGTTCCCGGTGCTGTACCGACCTCTTCCACAACCATCGTTTGAATCGAGTCAATAATCACAACGCTCGCATTGCTTTTCTTTATGACCGACTCGATATTATCCATATCATTGTCGCACAGTAACAGCATATCCTTCTCAAATACACCGATTCGTTCTGCACGCATTTTTATCTGGGCTAACGATTCCTCGCCTGAGACATACAGCACATTCGTATTTGTGTGTACCAGATTCCTGCACATCTGAAGAAGTATTGTTGATTTTCCGATTCCCGGATCTCCGCCAACTAAAACCAGGGAGCCCTTCACGATACCCCCACCCAGTACCCGGTCCAGTTCCCTCATACCTGTAGGAATCCGGCTTTCCTTTGCAGTCGACACCTCCAAAATCCCCATCGGTTCCACAGCATCCCTATGCACCTTCCCTGTCTTGACATTCGTCTTGACGGTTTCCTCCACAAATGTATTCCAGGCGCGGCATCCCGGGCACTGTCCCTGCCATTTCGCCGATTCATATCCACACTCTTTACAGAAAAAAATCTGTTTTTCCTTTGCCATTTCATACTCCTTCCGTTCCAATCCAGCCATCCAGACAGGCAGCATCCGAGAAAATCTCCCGTACACATCATTTGCATTCTAAATAACGTTTTCTGCATAAAAAAACTGCCGCACCGAATCGCTCCGGCACGACAGTTTCAACTTCTTGTCTGTCTTAGATTTTCTCTACCAGAATATCTACCATCTTCGATGGCTCCAATTCTACGCTTAAGTTCAACTTACCACCAAGATTTGTCTTCATCTTGCCTACATAGACTTTATCGATATGGATCTTGTACTCACGCTCTGCCTCGAGTTCCAATGTGATCTGGGAATCTTCCTCTCCCTCAACCACAAAGTTCACCGCCTTGTCCGTTGCACGGAAATCATGAACAACGGTTCCCGGTACTGACTCGTATACAAACATTCCGTTTCTCTCAAGCTTTGTTATTTCGCGGAAAGTCTTGATCTTATAGCTGTCTCCCTGATACTGGAAACCATCCTTCTTGGTCTTTGCTGCAAGTGCAAAATTACCAAAGCTGAGGGCACCTGTCTCTTCTTCCCGGATCAGTTCTTCGATTACTGCCATATTCTGTTCCTCCGTATTGTATTTTGATTTGCGCATATCTGCGCGAAATTCATCACTTAATTCTGTTTCATTATACATCAATTTTACATATATATCTACAAAATCTTACAGCATTTTTGTGGAAATTAATTATTTTTTTGTGAACAGAACCTTTCCATCCTTGACTGTCATGCTCACTTTATCACCCGACCGGAAATTGCCCGCCAGGATTTCTTCTGCGAGTGAATCTTCGATGTTGTTCTGGATTGCACGCTTCAGTGGACGTGCTCCATATTTTTTGTCATAGCCCTTCTCGAAGATAAAGTTTTTCACAGTATCTCCGTATGTGAGCGTAATTCCAAGCTGTTTTGCAAGGCGGTTCTTTAACTCCTTCAACATAAGCGCCGTAATGCCCTTGACATCCTCTTTTGAGAGTGTACGGAATACAATAATGTCATCAATCCGGTTCAAAAATTCCGGTTTAAACATCCGCTTTACCTCTTCCATGACATTATTCTTCATGTCCTTATGTTCTGAGTCTGCATCCTCCACATTTGAAAATCCCAGTTTTTTTGGATCAATGATTCGCTGGGCACCGGCATTACTTGTCATAATGATAATCGTGTTCTTGAAATCGACGGTTCTTCCCTGGGAATCCGTAATACGGCCATCATCAAGCACCTGCAATAACACATTGAATACATCCGGATGCGCCTTCTCAATCTCATCAAACAGAATTACCGAATATGGATTCTTTCTCACCTGTTCCGAAAGCTGTCCCCCCTCTTCAAAGCCGACATAGCCCGGAGGAGATCCAATCATCTTAGACACACTGTGCTTCTCCATATACTCCGACATATCTACGCGGATGATTGCATTCTCATTGCCAAACATAGCTTCCGCAAGTGCCTTGGATAACTCGGTCTTTCCAACGCCGGTTGGTCCAAGGAACAGAAATGATCCAATCGGTCGCTTCGGATCCTTCAAGCCAACTCTGCCACGACGGATTGCCTTCGCAACTGTCTCAACCGCTTCATTCTGTCCCACTACGCGTTTGTGCAGAATATCCTCTAATTTCAAAAGCCGTTCCGATTCAGTCTGGGTAATCTTATTTACAGGTATTTTGGTCCAGACTGATACAACATCTGCCACATCATCCTCTGTTACCTGCAGCTGTTCCCGCTCCTGTTCATATAACTTCGCTTTTGTTCTTGCCAGCTTCTTCTCAGACTTGGAGATGTCCTTCTTTATCTCCTGCGCAAGCTCTATATCTCCCTGTAGAAGTGCCTCTTCGAGTGCATCCTGTTGTCTGCGCAATTCTTCCTCGATCCTGCCATTTGTCTTTGCACCCGCAAATATACCAAGCTTCTTTCTGGATGATGCTTCATCGATCAGATCAATTGCCTTATCCGGCAGAAAACGGTCATTAATATAGCGGATTGCATAGTCAGCCGCCGCAGCAATCGCATCATCTGTAATGGCAACGCCATGATGCTGCTCATACTTCTCACGTAATCCTTTTAATATTTCAATCGTCTCGTCTCGTGTAGGTTCTTCCACATAGACTGGCTGGAATCGACGCTCGAGCGCAGCATCCTTTTCGATATACTTACGATATTCCGTTCTTGTTGTTGCGCCGATCATCTGCACTTCTCCACGGGAAAGTGCCGGTTTTAGTATATTCGATGCGTCCATGGCACCTTCTGCGCCACCTGCTCCGATCAGTGTATGAAGCTCATCGACAAACAGAATTACATTTCCCGCAGCAGAAACCTCAGCTATCACACGTTTGATACGTTCCTCAAACTCGCCACGATACTTTGAACCTGCAACCATCCCGGACAGATCCAGACTCATAATACGCTTATCCGCCAGAAGCTCCGGAACATTTCCGGAAGCGATCAATTGCGCCAGGCCCTCCACGACCGCAGTCTTACCGACGCCCGGTTCACCTACCAGACATGGATTGTTCTTCATGCGGCGGCAGAGTATCTGCATGACACGTTCTACCTCTGCCATTCTTCCGACAACCGGATCCAGCATGCCATCTTTCGCCAGTTGCGTCAAATCGCGGCTATACTGATCCAAAGTTGGAGACGTTGATTTCTTCTTATTCTTAGGGTTCTTCAACAATCCCAGTTCTCTCTTTGCCTGAGCGAGATCCATGCCAAGTGCAGTCAGTGTATCCACGAAAAGCTTCTGCAGATTTACCGCCATGGAATTCAACAATTTCACTGCAATTGTATCCATGGACTTCAGGATTGCAAGCAAAATATGTTCTGTTCCGATCCGTTCGTCCCGGAACCGGTCTGCCTCTTTCTCTGCCTGTTCCAAAACCGCAAGCAGTTTCTCGGAATATGCCGGTAATTTCGTCGAACGTTTCTCGCCCTTGTTTGTCTCCAGATACTTCTCCACAAACGTCAAATCTGCGCCATTTTCTGTAAGAAGTCTCCACGCCGTCACATCTTCACAGCAGAGCAATCCATAAAGCAGATGTTCCGTTCCAACATACCCATAACGCATCCGCTGTGCGCAGTCCTCCATCACAGCAAGCACTTCCTGTACCTGCTCTGTATATTCCAGTCTCATGTTTCTTTGTTACCTCCGTTTGCAATGTCGCCAAATTCTTTATACATATCCGTTATAATCTGGTGCATTTCAGCAAGACTGATATCTTTGCATATTGCCTCCGCAACCAGCATCTGCATATCCAGATTGACCTTTTCGAGCTGTTCCTTGCGCGACTCTACCGTCACGCAGACAACAGCTCCTTTTCTACGGTCAAGCTTCAGATATCCGTCATTTCGAAGTAATGCATATGCTTTGTTTACTGTGTGCATATTCACACCGATATCTTCCGCCAATTGCCGAACAGACGGCAACGACTCACCATTCTTGATTTTATCCTGTGCAATTCCCAGTATGATCTGATTCCGCAACTGCATATAAATTGCCTCGTTGCTGTTAAAATCAAGTTCAATGAACATAAAATTCCTTCTTCCTAATTACTGTTCATCGATGGCCTTACCAATATCATGTCGCATATATTTGTTCTCAAACTGAATCCATTCTGTTGCTTTATATGCGTTCGCACGTGCCTCTACCAATGTCTTTCCCTTCGCTGTCACACCTAATACACGGCCACCATTTGTTACAATTCCTTTATCTGTCTGTTTAGTTCCTGCATGGAATACATAGTATCCTTCTTTATCCTTAAATGTATCCAGACCGTCAATCACAAATCCCTTGTCATAATGCTCCGGATATCCGTCTGATGCGAGAACAACGCAGACTGCTGCCTGCTCGTCAAACTCCAGCTCTACCTCATCGAGCTTGCCATCGATACAGGCTTCCATCACATCAATGATATCGTTCTTCATACGTGGAAGTACAACCTGTGCCTCTGGATCGCCAAATCTCGCATTGTACTCCAGCACACGCGGACCATCTGGTGTCAGCATCAGACCACAGAATAAAATTCCTGTGAAATCTCTGCCCTCTGCCTTCATCGCATCCATTGTCTTCTGGTAGACATGTTCCTTGCAGAATTTGTCTACATCATCTGTATAGAATGGGCTTGGTGAGAATGTTCCCATACCACCGGTGTTAAGTCCCTGATCGCCGTCCTTCGCACGCTTGTGATCCTGTGCAGAAGCCATCGGCTTGATATGCGTTCCATCGCAGAAGCAGAGTACGGATACTTCCCGTCCTGTCATGAACTCTTCAATAACAATCTTATCTCCGGCAGAGCCAAACTGCTTGTCGAGCATCAATGTCTTGACGCCCTCCTTCGCCTCTTCAAGAGTGTTGCAGATCAACACACCTTTGCCAAGTGCAAGACCATCCGCCTTCAGTACGATTGGCATCTTGGCTGTCTCTAAATATGCAAGTGCCGCATCTGCATTATCAAATGTCTCATAGGCTGCAGATGGGATTCCATACTTCTTCATCAGGTCCTTGGAAAATGCCTTCGATCCTTCGATAATTGCTGCATTGGCTCTTGGTCCAAACACACGGATTCCAGCATCCATAAAAGCATCTGCAACACCGGCAACAAGCGGATCATCCGGTCCGACGATTGCAAGATCAATTTCCTTTTCCTTTGCGAATGAAACCAGTTTCTCTGCATCCATTACCGATATATCTACACAGGTTGCAAGCTGTGCAATACCTGCATTTCCAGGAGCTGCATAAAGCTCTGTCACACGTTTGCTCTGACTACACTTCCATGCAATGGCATGCTCTCTGCCACCGCCACCTACGATAAGTACTTTCATGATTTCCTCCTTTATTCGGTTCTATTCCTATGCTTCACCATTTGCGATCATATTGATAGCTGCCGGAAGTAGTTTCCACTCCGCCTCTTCCATCACACGTCTCTGCAGAATCTCCGGTGTATCTTCCGGTTTTACTTCGACTGCTTTCTGCAGAAGAATCGGGCCGGTATCCGTTCCCTTATCCACGTAATGCACGGTTGCACCGGTCAGCTTAACGCCACGGGCAAGTGCTGCCTCATGCACCTTCAATCCATAATACCCGGTTCCACAGAACGATGGAATCAGGGATGGGTGAATGTTGATAATCCTATTCTCATATTCCTCGATCATAGCTTCCGGAATCACAACCAAAAATCCCGCAAGTACAATCAGATCCGGCTTATATGCCCGGATTGTGGTAAGCAGTCCTTCATTAAATGCCGCACGGTTCTCGTAATCCTTTGGGGATACAACCTTTGCATCAATACCTGCTTTCTCTGCACGTTCCAATGCGCGCACACCATAATTGTTGCTGATCACACCGACCAGCTCTGTATTCGTGATCGTACCATCTGCAACAGCATCAATGATTGCCTGCAGATTCGTTCCGCCACCGGACACGCACACGACAACTCTTAGCATAATTCGACTCCTTTTTCTCCTGCCTTTGTCTCACCGATCACCCATGCCTTATCGCCAGTCTTCTCCAAAGCAGCAAGTGTTTTATCTACATCGGCAGCATCTACGGCAAGTACCATACCAATACCCATATTATATGTGTTGTACATCATCTTTTCTTCAATATCGCCAGTCTTTGCAAGAAGCTTGAAGATTGCTGGTACTTCATAGCTGTCCTTCTTCACGCTTGCAACAATACCGTCTGGCAGCATACGTGGAATATTCTCATAGAATCCACCACCTGTGATGTGGCTACAGCCCTTGATTGTCACACCAGCATCCTTCACACCGCGAAGTGCCTTCACATAGATTCTTGTCGGCGCAAGCAATGCCTCTCCAAGTGTTGTTCCAAGTTCATCATAATAGGTAGAAAGGCTTTCCTTTGTCATATCAAATACTTTGCGGACAAGCGAGAATCCGTTGCTATGTACACCCGTTGATGCAATACCAATCAACGCATCACCCGGCTTGATGTTCTGTCCTGTGATCATATCCTTCTTATCGCAAACACCAACTGCAAATCCTGCAAGATCGTACTCATCCTCCTGCATCAGTCCCGGATGCTCCGCGGTCTCACCACCGATCAGTGCAGCATCTGACTGTACACAGCCTTCTGCGACACCGCTGACGATCGTTGCGATCTTCTCCGGATAATTCTTTCCGCATGCAATATAGTCCAGGAAGAACAATGGCTCTCCACCTGCACAGGCAATATCATTGACGCACATTGCAACTGCATCAATACCGATTGTATCATGCTTATCCATCACCATTGCAAGCTTCACTTTCGTTCCACAGCCGTCTGTTCCGGATAACAAAACCGGCTCTTCCATATCCTTTATCGTGCTTAATGAAAATGCTCCGGAAAATCCACCAATGTTGGTCAGTACTTCTTTTCGCATTGTCTTCCTGATATGCTCTTTCATCAGTTCCACAGACTTGTAACCTGCCTCGATATCAACACCAGCTTTTTTGTAATCCATAATCTTATCCTCCTGTTTCGGGCGAACCCTGTCTTCTTTTCATACCAAATAATTATAGTCGATATAGAACAGTTTGTAAACCTTGAAAATGTGTATTTTTTATGTCGGATTTTGTTGAATTTTCAGCACATTTATGCTACTTTTATAAAAGGGTGTTACTATCGTATAATCTATGTACAGAGTCTGTACGCAGAAAGGATAATAAAGGGTTTATCATATGGAGAAGAATACAAGACGTCCAAATATTGGTTTTTTCACTTGTCATCTGGATAACGACTACGCTTACGAGGTTTGTAAAGGTGTCGATTATGCTGCAAAGGAACTCGATGTCAATCTCATTGTATTTCCGGGCATGTATATGAACGCGTCTTACAACGATCCCAAAAACGCACGGTTTGATTATCAGTATAATTCTATTTTTTATTACGCATCCAGGTATACATTGGATGCATTGATCGTCTCGATTGGTTCCATCGGAAGTTTTCTGTCCGAAAATGACATGATTGCTTTTCTCAAGAATTTTAATATTCCGATTCTCACAATTGAAGTAGAGGTTCCAGGATATCCATACCTCTATACCGAAGGCCGCACAGGTATGCGCGAAGCAATCGAGCACCTTATTACCGAACACCATAAAACCAAAATCGGTTTTGTCAGTGGCAGGCGTGAGAATGCCGATGCAAGAGAACGCCTGGATACTTATTATCAGGTGCTGGCAGCTCATAATATTCCGATTGATGAGAATCGTGTTGTATATGGCAATTTTTCCGAATTCACGGAAGATATCGTGAACAATCTGCTGGATGCAAATCCTGACCTCGAAGCAATTGTATTTGCAAATGATTCAATGGCAATTGGCGGTTACAACGCAATCAAATCCAGAGGGCTTGTGATTGGGAAGGACATCCTTGTCACCGGATATGATGATGCACCGGCATCATTGGTTTTAGATCCACCGCTTACGACCGTGCACAACCACATCATAGACATGGGATATCATGCCGTGCACGAAGTCTTGAATCTGTTAAACAATGGAAAGACAAACGTCAACATCTTAAATTCAAGTCTCATTGTCCGTTCCTCCTGCGGATGTGGAAAATACCACACACGCAGCGAGCAGGATTTTGCTACCGCCTTTGCCAATCAGGAGCTACCCAAGGTAAAGCTGCTTGTTTCTGATTATTTGTTCGGAGACTATAAAGACAATTTCTATTACAAGGAATTGACCCAGCGTTTTATGCCAATTCTCGAACTGATTTTAATGCCATTCTTCGAGACGGATGTTTCCTTTGATGCATCGGCAATCTCCGAAGCGTTGCTTGCTCTGATTGACTCGCCTTTTATCAAGCTGTATTTCAGCACCGATAAGTTATGCTATGCCACACAGCAGTTGTATCATCTGTTATGTTCTCTCCCCCTGTCGGACGAACTAAAGTGTAGTGTCATGAAGCTATTCAATTATCTGCTGTCAAACATGCTGTCCAAGGCATCAAGCACGTTATACAATACGATTCACGAACATAAAGAGGCCGTCTGGTCTTCCATGTATATGACTCGTGATACACTAACCTACAGCGACAACGAAGAGTCCTGTTTCCGTCTGATCATGGAGAAGCTACAGAATGCGCATTTTATAAGTTCTTATATGTATATCTATGAAGAACCTGTCATGCTGATGTCCGATGGTTCCTGGAAGATACCAAAGACGCTTTATCTGCAGGCATGTAATAACAACGGAAAAACCACTTACCTAAGCGGCGATGACCGACTGATTTCTTCGGATAAAGTATTCTTTAACCAATATACATCCTATGACCGCCGACGGACGATCGTCCTCACGCCGTTATTTACAAACAACATCCAATATGGACTATTTGTCGGTGAGATAGATATCCAGTATTTCCAGAATATCTATCCGAATAGTCTGCAGCTTGCAACATCGTTGAATTTCATCGCGCTGATGCGTCAGCAGCTTCTGACCCAGAGCAAACTTGCCACCTCAGCTGCCGAATTAAACGAGAAAAACAAGCTTTTGAATAAGCTTTCAATCACAGATGGGCTAACCGGCATCAACAACCGCCGTGGTTTCCTCGACAACGTTCAGACGCATGTAAATTCCTCTTTCAACGAAGGCAAACCTGCCATGCTGCTGTTCGCGGATATGGACAACCTGAAGCAGGTCAATGATCGTTTCGGACACAAAAATGGTGACTACGCGATCAAGAGCATCGCGAATATTCTACAGGAAAGTTTTGGACTCGATGATGTAATCGGTAGAATCGGCGGCGATGAATTTGTAGGCTTCTGCTTCTTGGATGACCCACACACACCAGACGACTTGTGTGCCAAAATAAAAAAGCTTTCCAATCAGTTAAACGAAACGAATGGAAAGCCATATTATGTAGATATCAGTCTCGGTGTTTCAACATTCATCTGTAGTCCGCTCCTGAATATTGAAGATGTTCTACATCAGGCAGATGAAGCATTATATGAGCACAAGAAAAACAAGCGAAAAGATGTATTGAAGCCAGTTTAGAAGCTGGCTTCATATATTTCTTTTGTTACGTCTGCCTTGTTCATAGAATAGATATGTATGCCGGCAATGCCGTGTTTCTTCAGATCCAGAATCTGATTGACCGCGTATTCAATGCCGGCTTTCTTCATGTCCTCCGGATGTTCTCCATATTTTGCAATCATATTACTCATCTCCACAGGCACCGAGGATCCTGACAATGTCACACTTGTACCAAGCTGCTTCGCTGCCGTTACAGGCATGATTCCTGCATGTACCGGAATCGTAATCCCCGCTTTGTCTAATTTATCCATGAAGGAGTAAAACGCCTGATTATCAAAAAACATCTGTGTGATCAGACAATCCAGTCCCAGATCAACCTTCTGTTTTAAATGCATAATATCTTCTTCCTGATTCTTAGATTCCGGATGCATCTCCGGATAACAGGCTCCGGCAAGAAAAAATTCACCGTTCTTCCTAATCTCGGGAATCAGATCTGTCGCATACTTAAAATACCGGTTATCAAATTCCTCCTGCGTCATGGACTTTGGCTTATCTCCTCGCAGTGCCAGAATGTTTTCCACTCCTTTTTTCTTGAGTTCAAACAACAATGCGCGCAGGCTGTCTTTATCCATGCCGACTGCTGTCATATGCGCAAGCGCCTCCACCTCACATATATTCTGGATATATGCCGCAATCGTCGCTGTTTTCTTGCTGTTACTTCCACCGGCCCCATAAGTTACACTGATAAAGTCCGGCTTCAGCATCTTAATCTCGTCTAACGTCTTGTAAATCTGATAGATATCATCATCTCTTTTCGGAGGAAAAACCTCACAGGAAAATACTACTCCTTTGTTGTCTTTTTCTTTAATCATGTTATCTCCCTTGCCTTTTATTCATATGCTTCCGGATTCGCCATAAGCAGCAATTTATCATATAATTCAGGCGCTTCCTTCTTTAAACTCACCGGCTTAAAATCGTTATTCAGAAAACAGTGAGCCGTTGTTGCTGTATGTTTTACCACCTTCATCTGCTCATCATATATTTTATAACTGATGTAGAATTTGTACGCACTTACCTTGTAAATATCCGGAACAACCTTCACGGTATCTCCAAACTTTACACTCTCTGTGAATTTCTCTGCCAGTTCTAATACCGGAATCATATATCCCTGCGCTTCAAGCTGTGCATAAGGAAGTCCATAATATCCCATCATGTCGATTCGGCATTCCTCCAGAATTCTTGCATAATTGGAATGATGGACAACTCCCATACGGTCTGTCTCATAGTAATGGATTTCTCTTTCATAATATGGATATCGTTTCATAGCTTCTTTTCCCTGTTCTTTTCCCTATTATTTTTCTCTGCTTTTTCTGTATCCTTTTTTTCTAATGCAGTTTTATCCGCATCGCCAGCCACACTTTCATCTACGATTTCCTTCGAAAGCATAACCTTATTCTTCATACGTTCTTCCCTCAGTTTTGCAGCCATTCTTGCTTTATTTCGCTCATCATAGAGTTCATTTGAAAGCAGTTGTCCTACCTCGAGAATCTGTGCATATCGTTCCTCTTTGCTTAGCTCCTTCAGGTTTCCCATCAGCTCCGCTTTGTTTTTCTCTACAATTTTTGTTTTCTCTTCGAGCACATTCACCAGTTTCTCATACTGACGGCACACAACATCATAGGAATCCGCTAACAGGTCATTTACCTCCGTCAACATCTCATCGGTATAAATCAATGATGCCGCATAGATATCTCCGGCTGTACGAAGTGCTTCACGATCTTCCGGTTCGAGATCTCCCGGATGAAATGCAGGTATGGTTGACATATGTTTGGTCACGCGGATCCGGCTTGCACTCCGCTCTGCCTGCATCACAATAGCCTCCGCTTCCTGCTTTGCCTCTGTAAGAATCTTTCCTTTGCGATCATTCACTTCCCGGTATATTTTCAGTTCTCCACGTACGATATTAGCAAGTTCCCGAAGCATTCGCGTCATCTCTGCTTTATCAACAAGAACCTTTCCAGGTGAAAACGGTGCGCTCTTTCCGTTTTCAATCTGATCGGTCAATTGTTCAATTATCTGCTCTGTTCTTCCGTTTTCCATCGTCTGATTCATCTTTCTGTTTTGTATTTGTTTACATAAAACTCTATATAATATACAGTCTTTCCTTTTTATTTTCAAGACTTACATAACGGAAATACGATGTGAACACAAAACATACCGTCACTTTCCTCTGCAACAATTGTTCCGTCAAGTTCACGTACCATACGCTTTACACTTTTTACACCGAGGCCATGCATCCGCGTATCATTCTTCGTTGTATGCAATTCCGGATTATTCTTAAGGACAGACTGCTCAATCAAATTCATGACATTGATGCAATACATCCCTTTTCTCTCAAACATCTCCAGGATAATTTTCTTTTCCTGCAGATTTTTTTCCGCTTCAATCGCATTATCAAGTAAATTGGATAGCATAACGGCTACTTTCATTTTCTGGGATTCACCCACACTTCCGCCGATGCGGAGATCAAGCACAACTGCTTCTTTGTTCGCACGGGTAAGTTTCTCATTCAGGACGGCATTAATTTCCCGGCTCGTACGGAAATACACCATCTCTGTTGTCAGCTCCGCGTGTGTCACGTCTACTAATTTCTGATAAGCCTGATTATAATCGCCATTTTCCATGTATCCTAACACAGATACCATATAGGCTTTCAGGTCATGATTCAACGTTCTCGCCTTTTCGTATATCTCGTTTGCTTTTTCGTATGCAGTCTCGTTGTGATGTAGCTGCATGCTAAGTATTTCATTGATTTCATTTTTTCTTCTGCTATGCGTCACAGAAACCACACAGATCACAACAAGAAGTCCTGTCAACAGCACATCAATCAACAGTACAATCGTCCACACGTAAACATCATATGTCGTATTATTTTTTGCTTCAAGAGCCAGGCATAGTCCTATCAGTCCGACAAACAGGGAACAGCCTAACACAATGACTAAATGCTTAAGAAATTCCACGCATGAACCTCCTGATGTACAGTGCATGCATTTTTCGGACATGCTCTACATATTTTCTACTGATCGGAATATATGTCTGATCATCAAATACAATCTTCTTCATGGAAATAGAATAAATATTTCTTATATTCACTAGATACCCTATGTGCGTGCGCGCAAATCCATATCGTTCCAGACGTTCTTCGAAATCAGAAATTTTAGCCCGGATTGTATCCTCTCGCCCGCCTTCCCGATGAATCGTAATATAGTGTCCATGACTTTCTATGTATAAAACCTCATTGATCTCAATCTGAACCTTTTCTTTATTCACATTCATCTCACAGCACAGCAGACGGTCCCTCACCATATTCAGAGCACTCAGCACCGCCTCTTCTATTTCTTTTTCAAAATATTCCTTGCGTATAAAACGAAACGGCTGATACTCAATCGCATCAAAAACCAGTTCGTTCCGGTTTGTTACAAATATGATATCCGCTCTATGTTTTTCCCCGGTTATCCGGCGGGCAACCTCTAAACCATCCATTCCCGGCATATCAATATCCAGAAACACAAGATTCATATCTGCAACCAGTTCCAGCTCGTGCGTCAGTTCATTTCCGGACTGGTATTCCACAATCGTGCAGCTCTCTACGTCCCCATGCGTATCTTTCGCAATAGTTTCCTCCACAGACCTGCGGATGTGCGCCAGATCTTCCTGATTATCATCACAAATTGCTATCTTAATATCCATCTTCTATCCATCCCCAAATTTGTACATATCTCTTGTTTTAGTCAATATAAGAGATCAAATCTGCCGTTTCCTTGCGAGGAGTCGCATCCGGTGTAAATTTAGGGAAGCCAATCGGTATCAAAGCAGCAACCGTTTTTCCTTCTTCAAGCCCGATTACATCTGCAACCTTTGCATCGTCAAAGACACCCATAATGCAGCTGCCAACGCCTTTATCATAAGCCGCAAGGCTAAATGTCATAGCTGCAATACCGGCATCAAACATCTCCCATCCTGCGCCCTTGCTTGTTGAAAAGCTTCCATCCTTCTCATACCCGCATCTGCCGTTTACCTGTGTCAGGACCACAAGGTTTTTGCACTTGGATAGTGTCTTTGCATTATGTTCGAATCCAAGCAGGCAGTCATCGCAGATTTTCTTGATAATATCCTCATTCTGAATCAGAATATACCGAAGTGTCTGCGTATTCTTCCATGTAGGTGCCATCCTTGCCGTATCAATGATTTCCTCAAATAACTCATGTCCGATAAGTTCATCTGTGTAACGTCTTACACTTCTTCTTGTCTTCAATCCTTCTAATAATTCCATCTTTTTGTCCTCCTAATATTTTATTTTTACTTGAATCCATATTCAAGTTATGGTACTCTAATCACTGCGTAAGTCAGATAAGTGATTGCGGCTGCCATTATGGCAGGTGAGGAAAGTCCGGGCTCCATAGGGCAGGATGCCGGATAACGTCCGGTGGAGGCGACTCCCAGGCTAGTGCAACAGAAATATACCGCCACCTTCGGGTGGTAAGGGTGGAAAGGCGAGGTAAGAGCTCACCGCTGCGTTGGTAACAAGGCAGGCTCTGTAAACCCCATCCGGAGCAAGACCAAACAGAAAACTATACAGCTGCCCGTTGTGTTTTCAGGTAGGTTGCTTGAACCTTATGGTAACATAAGGTCTAGATAGATAATCACTCTCGACATAACCCGGCTTATCGTCTGACTTACGTTTTTCTCATCAGACATCAAAACATCCACCACCTACAAATTCTCTCAGAATCGAATTCATAGGAATATTTGTCACTTCAAGTCCAAGGAAATAATCAAGGAATTTCAGTAACCGTTTTGCCTCATAATATTCTTCCGATTCCTTCGGTACAGAGAAAAGCAGCGGCTCCGCATACTGCTTAATTACGCTGAGTTCATAGATCAAAGCAGAATTAAACATGATATCCGCCTCTTCCTGGAACGGAAAGATATATTTTTCTTCCCCCCGGCGTACCGACGGCCACATGGCAATTGTCTCCTGTGCATTATTTCCACGCGTTCTTGCATCTCTCACAATCCGCCGGATCAACCTGCCATCCGTAGTCGGAATACGGTTATGATCATCTATGTTGATCTGCGTCAGTGCACTAATATAGATCTTGAATTTACTGTCATCCGGCAACCCGCTTGTCATAAGTGGATTCAGTGCATGAATTCCTTCTGCGACCAGTACATCCCCTTCGTTCAGCTTCAGCTTTTTGCCTTTGTATTCCTTTCTTCCCTGTGTGAAATTGAACGTTGGAATCGGAATCGTTTCGCCTGCCAAAAGCTTTTTCATATCGGAATGGAACAGTTCAAGATCCACCGCTTCTATACACTCAAAATCAAAATTTCCATTTTCATCCTTTGGTGTGTGCTCTCGATCAACAAAATAATTATCCAGCGCAAGCGGATATGGACGAAGCCCATGAGCGCGAAGCTGCACACTTAACCGATGGGAAAACGTTGTTTTTCCTGAAGAACTCGGTCCTGCAATCAGCACGATTTTCTTGTCTCCTTCACGGATCATGTCTGCGATCTGGGCAATCTGTTTTTCCTGCAATGCCTCCTGAACCAGCATCAGTTCACGGATATCTCCATTCGTTATACACTCATTCAACTGTCCTACATTACTGACATCCAGTGTCTGGCTCCAGTCATCTGATGTTTTTAACACATGGAACAATTTCTCCCGTGGTTCGAAATCAGGAATAATCTCCGGTTCTTCCTTCGTAGGAGCCATCAGCATAAACCCATTTTCATATGGCACCAGATCGTAACAGGTAATATATCCGGTAGACGGCACCATATAACCATAGAAATAATCTTCATAGTCCTCAATACTATAGAGATTCGCCTTCGAAACGCGGCGATAACGGAACAGCCGTTCTTTATCAAAACGTCCCTGCTTTGCAAAGCGATGTACAGCCTCATCTGTTGACACGGATTCTTTTATAATTGCCACATCCTTGCGCACAAGCTCATTCATCCGGTTTTTTACGCGGAATAACATATCCTCTGTTACAATAACCTCTTCCGAAACCTTCTTATTGCCTTCCCGCTTATATTTCAGCATTCTGCAATAATAGCCTTTTCCAAGAGAATACATAACCTGAACTGCATAACCTTTCCCCATAACATCCGAAAATGCTTTTACCATGAGAAATGTCAGGCTTCTGCGATAGGTATCCATTCCGATTACCGATGTTTTCTCCACCAATTTCAGTTCAACATCCCGGTCCAGCAGCTTTGCCAGTTCGCATAATTTCCGATCGCAGAAAGCCAGGACATATTTTTTCTCATCTTCCTGCATATGCGCATGCACGAATTCAGTAATCGCCGAGAACTTATCCATCTCATAAACCGTTCCGTCCATCGTAATCTTAATCTTTTCCATAAATACCCACTCCTTTCAACGTCTGCCCTTTCAATGTCTGCCTGAATTATACAATTGTAAACGGCACCCCTTCATCAGCAATTATAATTTCCATATCCGGATTGTACCCTCTGATATAGTCCCGCATAATATACATAAAAATCTGTTCCAGGCCGTAATGAGAGGCATCAATCACCGCCACACCCTGTTCACATGCATCCAGTCCTTCATGATGGCCAATATCCCCCGAGATCAGGCAATCCGCTTCTTTTTTGACCGCTACACCAATCACGCTTCTCCCAGAGCCTGGGCAAATCGCAACCTTATCCACTTTTTTATCCAGGTTTCCATATATTGTCACATTTTTCAAACCAAACTTTTCTTTGACTTCTGACGCCAGTTCCCGCACTGTCCGGGTATATGGAAGCTGTCCTGTCTGGCCAATTCCTTCCCCGTCTCTTGTCTCTTCGAGAACTTCCATATTCTGAATTCCAAGCATTTTTGCAGCCTCTTTTGCCATACCACCGATTGTATCAAAATTCGTATGCATAGCATAGCAACAGATTCCATGTTCTATAAGTTCAAGTATTTTCCTTCCAAGAACCGTATCATCATTTACCCGGTCTACGGATCCAAATATCATCGGATGATGGGAAACTATCATATCCACATGTTGTTGTATCGCCATGTTGACCACGTCATTCGTAACATCAACTGCCAGCAGCAGCCTGCGGACTTCCTTACTTCTTCTCCCAACGAGTAACCCGACATGATCCCAATCCATGGCATATTCAACGGGGGCTTTTTTCTCCAGTATTCTTATAATCTCATCACACTGCATACAATCATCTCCTTTGTCCATCAAGCCTGCTCACACAATCCTGTCTTTAACAATATGCAAAAGTGCAAGCATATGTTCCAGTTGTACACATCTTTTTCTGGCCGATTCTGTATCCTGATCTTTCAGCGCTTCATATATTGCTTTTTTCTTTTCAACCTCAAGCTCTACAAATCTTAACAGCAACGGATCCTTCTTCCGAATCAATACAGGGCCATACAGCAGCTCTGCCATGTCCATCTTCCTGTTGCTGTTTTCCGCATCTTTTTTTGCTTTGATAATTGTGTAAAACTTCCCATCTTCTATCAGAAAACGTTCATCTATAATTATGTATCCGCTTGTCTGAAGATAACTTCTGACAGCATCCTGCTCCGATTGCGGTTGCAGAACAAGTCCAATTCCATGTTTCAGATGGGATTCTCCATCTATAAGTATCTGTCTCATCAGATTTCCACCCATTCCTGCAATAATGGCCCAATCAGCTTCTCCAATCTCAAGTCTTTCAAATCCATTGGACAACCTTGTTTCTACACTTTTTTCGAACCCATATTCAGTTATATTATGGTCAGCAATCGAAAGAGGTCCTTTCCTCACATCCATCGCAATTACATGGTCTGCCAGCCTACGTTCCACGCACGCCATCGATACAAATGCATGATCACATCCCACGTCTGCCACACACGCAATCGTTCCATGTGCAGATACCTCCTGCTGCAAAACATCCAGTATCTCCTGCATACGCAAAGACAGCGGCAATATTTTTTTACCTGTTTTTTTATTTGTTTTTTCCCTTACATTATTCATTTGAATCCAGATAATCCTTTAATTTTCTGCTTCTGCTTGGGTGTTTCAGCTTACGGATTGCTTTCGCCTCTATCTGACGGATCCGCTCTCTTGTTACATTAAATTCTTTACCGACCTCTTCCAGTGTTCTTGCTCGTCCATCATCCATACCAAACCGCAGACGCAAAACCTTCTGTTCACGTTCCGTCAGCGTGCCAAGTACCTCATCAAGCTGATCTCTGAGCATCTTTCTTGCTGCCGCCTCTGCCGGAATAGGAACATTCTGATCCTGGATGAAATCCCCAAGATGGCTGTCTTCCTCCTCACCAATTGGTGTCTCCAGCGATACAGGCTCCTGTGAAATCTTCAGAATCTCACGAACCCGTTCTACCGATATATCCATAACTTCCGCAATTTCTTCCGGAAGCGGTTCTCTTCCAAGCTCCTGAAGAAGCTGTCTGGATACCCGGATCAGTTTGTTAATTGTTTCTACCATATGCACAGGAATACGTATTGTCCGCGCCTGATCAGCAATCGCTCTTGTGATTGCCTGACGAATCCACCATGTTGCATAAGTACTGAATTTATAACCCTTTTCGTAGTCGAACTTTTCTACTGCCTTAATAAGTCCCAGATTACCTTCCTGAATCAGGTCAAGAAACAGCATTCCACGTCCTACATATCTTTTGGCGATACTTACAACCAGACGGAGGTTCGCTTCTGCAAGCTTCTGTTTTGCCTTCTCATCGCCAGCTTCCATTCTCTTCGCCAGTTCTACCTCTTCCTCTGCCGAAAGAAGAGGTACATTTCCGATTTCTTTCAGATACATACGAACCGGATCTTCAATACTCACACCATCTGGTACAGACATATCTGTCAAATCAATCTTCTCGACATCAATATCTGCATCATCCCCATCCTCAAGGATCATATCATCCAGGATCTCATCATCTTCTTCTGTCTTTGACAGAACAGCTACATGATGATCATCCAAATAATCAAAGATCTTCGTCATTAGTTCTGTATTAAGCGTAATATCCGGCTTTCCAGTAAAATAATCGACAATTTCTGTATCATAGAGCGTATTATCATTTTTCTTCGCCATCTCGACCAGACTATCAAGATGTTCTTTCATCTGATCCAATGCGTTAATTGTTCTCTCTTCTGCCTTTCCTGCCTTCTTTACTTCCTTCTCTGCAACTTTCTTTGCCATTTTTATTCCATCCTTCCATTGTGATTATATTCTATCCATTCTTCAACGAAATATGCATTTTCGCTAATTTACCCTTTTCTGCAATAATTGCCGGCAATTTCTCAGGATTTGCCGCAATATTTGCAAGTTCATGATCAATCCTTACCATCTTCACTTTGCGGATCAATTCATTTATGACCGCTTCCTTCTCATCCTCCGAAATTGTAAAATCAAGTTCTGTCTGCAATATTTTTGCTGCAAGTCTCTGTTTCTCAACATCTTCGAACAGATTAACAATTGCGGCCGGATTGACATTTCCGGTGTCCCGGTATTGATCAAACAACCGTTTCGCTACAGTATAATAGTCCGGGTCAATAAAATCATCTTCCGTAATTATACCTTCCAATATTTTAAACAGGCGAGTGTCTCCAACCATCCATGTAAGCAGCAATCGTTGTGGTTTCGTCTGCGCATCCGATTCTGCCGTCTGCGTTGCACTCTGATTTTGCCTTTGTTCTATCCCCGGTGGAAAATTGGTATTACCATCGTATCGTTTCGTTGAATCCATCAGGCCAATCGTTCCGTATTTCGTAACAATTTCTTTTAAATCCTGAGGATTTAATCGATATTTTTCCGCCACCGCCTCTGTATAACTATGACGTACGACCGGTTCATCCAGCTGTGCCAACCGTCCCGCTGCTTTTTTTACAAAGCGGATCTTCTCCTCGGGATCGCCAAGATTATAGGAAGCCGCAATACTGTCAATCTCAAATATAATTCCTGTCATTGCGCCGGCTATACGTTCTTCAAATGCCTCTTTCCCCAAATTATGAATAAATTCATCCGGATCCTTATACGGGCGCAAGTCTATGACGCGTGTAGCGATTCCCACTTCGCGCATAATGGAAATTGCTTTCATTGTCGCATTTCTTCCTGCGCCATCACTATCATATGCCAGATATACCTCATCCGTATACCGCTTTACAATTGTCGCATGCCCCATCGTAAGTGCTGTTCCAAGCGAAGCAGCTGCATTGTCAAACCCCGCTTGATGCATTGCTATCACATCCATGTATCCTTCACATAGGATAATCCCTCTGCGTTTTGACCGCCGGGCAATGTTCATCGCAAATAATGTATGACTTTTGTCAAATACTGCTGTCTCCTTCGTATTGATATATTTTGGTGTTCCATCCCCGAGCACCCGGCCACCAAAACCAACTACCTTACTGTTAATATCCAGAATCGGAACCATAGCCCTGTTCCAGAACATATCCTGCCCGCCTCGCCGTTCGTCAAACCGAACCAAACCGGAATCCTTCAGCTGCGCATCCGTGTATCCCTGTTTTTTCAAGTACTGATACAAATCATTGGAATATGAACTGGCATATCCAAGTCCGAACCTTCGAATCGTATCATCCGAGAATCCCCGGTCATGATAATACTCCAAAGCATGTTCTCCTGCCTTTGTCTGGGTGAGCAGATAATTATAATAAATTGCCGCAAGACGGTTCATCTCTTTTAACACCGTCTTATAATTCTCCTGTTGCCGTTGTTCCTTCGAGTATGATTGCTCCGGTAAAGCGATCCCCGCGCGTTCCGCCAGCATCTTCACCGCTTCCGGAAAGGAGTAATTCTCATATTCCATCACAAACGTCAGAACATTTCCTCCTGCTCCACATCCAAAGCAATGGTACATCTGCTTGTCCCGATTCACATGGAAAGAAGGTGTCTTCTCATGATGAAATGGGCAGCATGCCATATAGGAATTTCCACGTTTTTTTAATGTAACGTAGCTGCCAATCACATCCACAATATCATTCCGGCTGCGTACCTCTTCAATTATATTTTCTGAATAATACAAAACTACTTCACCTGTTTCTTATACAAACTTTATTCCTTACTCCACGATTTTGGAATAAAGATTTTCTTCGCCATATCAATCGCATAATTATCAGTCATCCCTGCAATATAATCGCAGATGACTGTCTCTTTCAATTCTCCCTGCTCAATAAACATCCTATATTCTTCCGGAAGCCTTTCTTCATGCTCCATGAATTCCTCATACAGCATACCAATCAGACGTTCCGCTTTCACCTCTTCACTTTTTGCAACCGGATTCGTATATAAATCCCGAAACATGAATTTGCGAAGTTCTTGAAATGCTTCCTGATATTCCTGTGGCAATATAATATCGTCTATGTCCGTGCTTGCAGTGACTACCGTATGTATGAGCGTATTGATTCGATCCCGGGTATTATGTCCCAGAAGATTCGTACAAGCGTCAGGAAGCATATCCTCTGTCAAAATTCCCGCCCGGATGCCATCATCTATGTCATGATTTACATACGCAATTTTATCTGACAGACGAACAATCTTTCCCTCAAGTGTTGCCGGAACACATCTGCTTCTATGATTCAGTATTCCATCCCGAACTTCCCATGTCAAGTTCAGTCCTTTTCCATTTTTCTCTAATCGTTCTACTACACGTATGCTCTGTTCATTGTGGCAAAACGGTTTTGTTGTGTATTTCGACAACGCACGCTCCCCAACATGTCCAAAAGGTGTATGTCCCAGATCATGTCCTAGCGCAATTGCCTCTACAAGATCTTCATTCAGATACAAACTTCTGGCAATCGTTCTGCCAATCTGAGCAACCTCCAGGGTATGCGTCAATCTTGTCCGATAATGATCTCCTCCCGGTGACAGGAATACCTGTGTCTTATGTTTCATACGCCGAAATGACTTCGAGTGTATAATTCGGTCCCGATCCCGCTGAAATTCCGTGCGCAAATCACATTTTTCTTCTGCCCTGTCTCTTCCTTTCGATCCATCTGCAAAGCAAGCACATGATCGAAAGATCTCGTGTTCTCTTTTTTCCAGACACTCCCGAACGATCAATTCAAACCTCCTATATCCTGTAAAAGTCTATTTACCCATACAATAATATTATTCCACAATTCTTTCTTATTCCCTTTTTTTCTTTAAAATTTTTTATTGCATCACAAAAACACAGGTGCAGATAACCTGCTGTTATATAACAGCAATCCTATCTGCACCTGTGTTTTTTCTCTACTCTATATTGTTTTATAATCAACCTGTTACTGAATCAAATTATTATTCTCAAGATCCGCAGCCAGATAAGAAAGGTCATAATCCGCCCATACAGTTCCTTCCATATCTTTCTCCGTATCTACCTCTATTGTGCTGAGCCACTGCTGTTCCAGACTTTCAAACTGATCATCCACTACATCGGATGCAACTGCATACGCATAACTGTCAAGCAGATCCTGATCATGATCTGTCTTCACATACAAGACAATATATCCAAGATCATTCTCTGTGATTTCAGAACATTCACCAGCTTTCAGATTCTCCAGCTGTTTGTTCATATTCTCAGAAAACGCACCAACATAGCCGGACATCTCCTGACTATATTTGTCGACCCCATACTTTGTCAAAAGCTCATCAACGTCCCCACCATTTTCCAATTCTTCAATCATCTTCTGGGCATTCGCATAAGCATCCTTCTTCTCGTCCTCCGGCAATGCAATATAGCTACCGTCTGTATCGGTTGCAGGATTATCGTTCTCATCCGTCTCAACAATCGGGAACACGATATATTTCAACACCATAAAATTGTAATCTTTGCACTTCTCCTGAACATCACTGGTTGCTTTCTTACCCATATCATTTCGAATATCATTTTCGAACTTTGATACATATGTCTGCTCTGTAAATGCTCGTTCAATCACTTCATCAGAGATACCATATTTATCTCGAAGTGCCTGCGGCACCTTACTCTTAAAGTTCTCGATTGTTGTATTAATCTTTTCTTTATCGTCATCTGTCAGTTCCACATCATTATGCTGTGTTACATCATACAGGATTTTTGTCGTTCGAATCAAAGACAGGACACCATCCTTGCAAGTATCCGGATTTGCTTTTACTGCAGCCTCTGTACCCTTGTTCATCATTAAATACTGCATCGCATAGAACATCAATTCATCCATATAGATGTCGTAATCTCCGATTACCATAGCCTTCGTCTTCGAAGCATCTTCCTGAGACATCCCACCCCCCTTTGTCAAAGCGTTCTTGTCTTTACTCAATCCATTCGAGCAACCGGTCAGCATCGCAGCTGTCATACTTACTGTCAGTAGTCCAACCACGAATCTTTTTATTGCCTTTTTTAATTTCATTTTGTCCTCCATCTATTACAACGTGCATATTCACGTCTGTATTCTCTTGTACTGCTCTATTTTAGTTTACTTTGTATATATAGTCAACCGCTTTCACAAAATATACATAAAAAAAGGATCGTCCGAAGACGATCCTTAAAGTTATCGTAAAAAGTAATAATTACTCCTTTACACCACCAAGAGCAACACCGGCAATGATGTACTTTGACAATGCAAAGTATACGATGAAGATTGGCAATACCGTCAGGCACAGGCCAAGGTAGATAATACCATAGTCAGATCTGAACTGTTCTGAACGAAGAGCCATAATAAACATAGGCAATGTCTTCTTCGCTGTATCTGTCAACATCATGGATGGTGTGTACAAGTTGTTCCACGAACCAATGAAAGCAAAGATAGCCTGTGTAGCCATAGCGGGCTTCATCAAAGGCAATGCAATCTTGTTAAATGTAGAGAACTCACCAGAACCATCAATTCTTGCTGCCTCAACGATTTCTACTGAGAATCCTGTCTGCATATACTGCTTCATGAAGAAATATGTAGATGGAGCTGCTGCTGCAGGAATAATCAGTGGCCAATATGAATCATAAAGACCAATCTTAATCATGAACTGCATGAAACCGATGATAGATACCTGTGCAGGAATCATCATGATAGCCATAATGAAGGAATGAGCAGCATTCTTCAGCTTGAAGTTATATACTGTCAGACCATACGCAGTCAATGTTGAAATATAAACCTGAAGAAGTGTTACAGGAACAGAGATGATCGCACTGTGAAGCATAGCGCCCCATACAGAAGTACCAACTCCTGATGCCTTTGCATTCAAATTCTTAAAGTTTGTTGAAAGCTGTGAAAACGCATTCGACTTTGGTAACAAATGCAATCCTGCCTTGATTGTGTCTGAATCAAGTGTTGCATTAATTATCATAATGTAGAATGGTAAAATACTCATAATACACAAGAGTACGCAAATAATCGTTCTGAAGATCTTAATGCCTCTTATCTTAGCTGAGTAACTTGCATCTATATCTGCTGATTTTTTAGCCATTATCCGCGCACCCCCTTATCTTACCACAGCATGTCTCTGCTTTGGCTCTCTCTCTTTTGTAAGAGCGAAGAACAAAAGACTGATTATCATTGTAACTACGAACAATACCATAGACGCCGCTGCTGCCTTACCATAATCCTTCGATGTGAATCCAAGGAACTTAATCCACATGGTAATTGTCTCAGATGCGAAGTTTGGCATACCGTTGAAGGATGCATCGACATTGAACAGTGACGGAATATCGTACATCTGCAAACCACCGATACATGATGTAACCAAACTGAACTGAATAATCGGCTTCAACAGCGGAAGGGTGATGTAGAAGAACTGCTGCTTTCCACTTGCACCATCCACCATGGCTGCTTCGTAAAGCGAAGGGTTAATACCCAGAATACCTGCAATCAATACAATCATCGTATTACCATACCACATCCAGAACTGCATGAAAGCAATCAATCCGACTGTCTTTCCCGGGCTCTCCATGATATGTTTGTCTCCAATCAACTGTGCGATTGGACCGTTTGCACTAAACAAACTGTAGAACAATACGGCGATAGAAGATGCTGTAATGATATTCGGCATGAACATCATAATCTTGAACGCGCCCTGTCCTTTGAGTTTTACGACTGTATCTGTAAACCAAGAAGCCAGAAGCAAAGCCAACAGCATCTGAGGAATAAAGTTCAAAATCCAGATCTTAATCGTGTTACCGATAGACTGCACGGCTTTGTTGTTAAACCAATGGGTTACAACCAGCTCACCATCAGCACCCTTCTTTGCATCAGAAAGAACGAGGATATAGTTCTTAATACCATTGAAGTTTGGTCCCTGGAACTTGCCAAGTTTAACCTGATAATACTCTACAAAGCTAAGGTACACTGTGTAAATCAACGGATACAGCTGGAACAAAAAATAAATTAAGAAGAATGGCAGAATGAAGAAATATCCATACTTGCCATATTCGACTGTTTTTCTCTTCATATTTTACTTCCCCAACCTTTTCATAATTTTCAAATTTCTTACACGCACCCCGCTAGACATTTTATAAGGGATGCCTTCCGGTATCTCTTATGAAATGTCTAGCAGTGCCCGAATGTCTTTTTTTAAATTATGCACCGGGCGGACCCGGTGCATAACCATTAGTTCTTATAGATACTAAACTCTTGAATTGCCAATAGATTACTCTACTGTAAGGTTCTGATATGCATCTCTGATAGAAGCCTTAACAGCCTCAACAGCATCATCGATTGTAGCAAGCTCGCCTGAGTTGTAAGATCCTGAAGCGTTATCAAGGAAACCGTTCATTGTTGAATCGTACTCTGTAGCGTTCTTAACGTCGATCTTCTCAGCGTTAGCCATGAATACAGGAACTGGATCCTCGCCGCCAAGTACCTTAGAAGCGCCCTTACCGTCATCTGTAATCTTCTGCATTACGTTCTTGTTGTTTACATAGTCAAGTGTCTCTGCTGAAAGCTTGTAAAGAACATCCTCATCAGCACACAATGTATACATAACAAGTGCAGCAAGTTCCTTGTTAGGACAAGCATCTGTTACACCAAGATATGTACCGCCCCAGTGGTAAGAAACAGGGCCCTGGCACATGTTGAACTTACCTTCGACATCTGTACCCTCTGCCTGAGCACCAAGTGTCCAGTACAGGAACCATGTACAACCGAACCATCCAAATACATCACCAGTTACATCTGAATACCAGCCATCTGTCCATGCAGCGTTGTTGTTTGTGTATTCACCATCGTAAAGCTTCTTAGCGAACTCCATGTACTCAACATAAGCATCATCGAAGTTTACTGTGTCACCCTCTACCCATGGCTTAGCCTTGTTGTCAATGATAGGTGTCTTAGCATCGCCAGGACCAGAAAGAATCTTGTAACCAGCTGTCTTCAGCTCTTCTGCTGTAGTAAGGAATGTATCCCAATCCTTAACCTTCTGCTGGATATCATCAGGATCTGCTGTTCCGAATACTTCATCAGCGATATCTGTTCTGTAGATGAAACATCCAGGTGTTGCCTGCCAGCACATACCCTTGAGCTTGCCATCGATTGTAGCGTAGTCAATTGTATACTGATAAGCACCTGAGTACATATCTGCTGTGATACCAAGATCTTCAACAGGTACGATAGCATCTGAAGCCAAGAAGTACTTAGCTACAGCATCATCACAAGCGATGATAGAAGGAACCTTCTCACCACCAGTTGCGATAGCGTTCTCGATAGCTGTCTTGTACTCGTCAGAACCACCGCCGAGACCAAGGTTCTCATACTTGATGAGATCAGCATACTGTGGATACTTATCCTTTACATACTGAAGTCTATCACCAAACTCTGTGTTCCATGAGTAGCAGTAAATAGGATCGCTATCTTCTGCTGGCATTGGAAGTGCAACCTCTGCGTTTGATGCTGAAGCATCATCTGCTGTTGCGTCATCTGTTGCTGCCTCTGTTGTTGCTGCCTCTGTTGTTGGTGCCTCTGTTGTTGTTTCTTCCTTCTTGTCGCCACAAGCTACAAGTGAAAGACCCATTGCAAGTGCCAAAGACAATGCTACGGCTTTCTTAAACTTTTTCACAAAAAAACCCTCCTTTTAATGTGTATTTTCCGTCTTTTCAATCGTCGAATTATCCGTTCCGTAAAAAATTCCATATGCAAGTCCCTCAAAAATCAGTATTGCGTATGTGCAATATTCACAGTTCTTCCAATTACATACGATTCAAAATGACTTTCGAACCTTTTTTAGCAGTTATTTTTACTGCTGGTTCCTAGTTAATTGTGAAATATCGCAGTATTCATCACCGCGACTAAGGTAATTATAGGACATATTTAACAATTATGCAAGCACTTTTTCATTTTTTTGCGGTTTATTTGTACAGTTTTACCATAAATCGAGACTACACGTCTTTACTTGTCTAATCCTTGTACAAAATCACGGATTTTCTGTGCAACTGTTTCCGGATCGTATGTGTATAATCTGGAAGGTCCGGAGATCTCTTCAACAGCAACATTCTTATATTTCTCATAGATTGCTTTTTTGTCCGCATTAAATTCTTCCACATATCCCACTTCTGCTTTTCCCTGTGTGAGTGCATCCGTGTCTGTACCATACACTTCTTCTAAGGCCGCATCGTACTCTTCTTTTACATCTGAATCATCATTAATATATGGTTCCATCAGCGGGTTGGCAAGAATAAACAGCATCGGTGTATTCTCCGGCCATCCCATCTCTTCCACCTTCTTTGCATTCGCAATCGTCTGTAAGTCTTCTTCATACATACCGAATGTATAGAATCCTTTTGAGATCAGTGCTTTTCTGACTACCATCTGCTTTTCTGTATAAACCGCACCGATATTTTCCGGATATACACTTTTTACAAAACGATGGCCGCCAATCTTCGAGAACAGTGTCATCAGATAATTCAGTGCACCGCAATACTGCTCCTCTGTGATTCCGTCAAACTCCTCCGCAATGGAAATATTGATTCCGACGACCGCCTTCACTTCTTCCGGATACTTATCCGCCCAATATGTGGCTTCCAGTCCGGCAATTCCATTCGGAACAAGAATATACGGACCCTCAACACCGGCTTTCTTCAGCGCCTGTCTTGTCTCTTCCACAATACTTTCAATATCTTTTCCAGTCTTTGCATTCTCACTGAATCCATATCCACTCCGATCCACATATGCAAGCCTGTAATCCTGAAGCTTCGCAAACAGCGGCTGCAACGCAATCGAATCATCCGTGATTCCGTTGCTGTGAATAAACACGAGTGTATCTTCCGCTTCCAGATTTCCCGTAACAACTGTATGCAGCTTATGTCCGTCAACTTCTACCATCTCTCCGGGTGCCTGCAGATATCCGCGTTCATCCGCCAGTTTATTATTATGATTGATATAAACACCGGTGATGATAAGTACATTTACAACCAGTATCACAATCATCAATATCAGAATCACCTTGAAAAATTTATGCAAAAATCCTTTGAAGGTTTTCTTCTTCCCCCGCTGCACCTGTGCCAGATTCGGTCCCTGCAGCTTCTTTCCCGTTTCTTTCCCGTTTTCGGTCTCTTTTTGATGTTCCATCTTATTTACAAATCCTTTCTGCTATAGAAATATACATACTTCTATATCATAATTTAGAACGCGTAAAATGTAAATAGCTTGAAAAGTTTTCACATTTTTTCACAATTTTTTATTAGGACGTAACGCAAGTCTATGCTATAATTGACAACATATGAATTTATCCGCAATATCATCTGTACTGCATATGTATAAATACACAGAAAGGAACAACGCTTACATGAGTGAACAAAATAATTCTCCACAAGTAAATTCTCAGCCTGTAACACAGGATCAGGAAAATACAACAGCCGAAACCAGTCAGGAAGTAACTTCCAAAACAGAAACAACTCCTTCCGAGCCGGCTGTCGAACACGAGGACAATCTGGAGATCCAGAGTCTTCGATTTTTTGCAAGGCAGCGTGCCAAAAGAGCAAAACTGAAAAAAAACATGGAAGGCATGAGCGGATTCGAGAAATTCAAATATATTTTTTCATATTATAAATGGAAGATCCTCATTGCCTGCGTCATCTTGGGCATCTGTATTGCACTCCCGCTTACCATATACAAAAATACACGCCCGATTGCAATCTCTTATGTGATCGTAAATGCCGAAGATCCGAAAGCGGTTGATACAAGTTTTGTGGACGACTATATCCAGACCTTCCATATCAAAAAGCCATATCGTACAGCCTGCGATTTGGATGTGCACTTAGACAAGGAAACCTACCTGAAAGAATTCAGCCAGAATATGAATGCTTCTGATTATACAGAGCTTCCTATGAAATGTTACAACGGTTTTTATGATGTGATTATCATGGATAAAAAGGGAATGGAATATTGCGGAATGCAGGAAATCACATATCCACTGAAGAAATATCTTCCCGCGGACATCTACACTCTCGTAGAAGACCGCGTAGTTGAAACAGCCGGTTATGATGGTTCTGTTGTACCTTTTGCAATCGATATCAGCGATACAGATTTTGCCAAAAGTTTAAACCTTGGATACGACGATGTGTATATCGGTTTTCCGGGCAACACCGACCAGAATTACAAAAATGCCAAGCGTATGCTCAAATATATTCTGAATCTCGATATCGATACCGAGACAACGTATTAATTCCATATATCCGGTTACAGAACGGTTCTGTCTGTTACAGTATTTATATATCACAAGCAAAAGCGGATATTCTTTTTCAAAAGGATATCCGCTTTACATTTTCATTTATACAGTTTTTCTGTATTGTCAATCACATGATCAATCCTGATCATCACTTGCCATATTCATAACCTGACGTTTTCTTGCAAGTTCATCGTTTGCTAGGTATTCGTCGTAAGTTGTCTGCTTGTCAATCAATCCCGTATTCGTAAGTTCCATAATGCGGTTCGCTGTTGTCTGTACAAACTGGTGGTCCTGGCACGCAAAAAGGCAGACACCCGGGAACTTAATCAGTCCATTATTTAATGCCGTGATACTCTCCATATCCAGATGGTTTGTCGGTTCATCGAGAATCAACACATTGGAGCCCATAATCATAAGCTTCGACAACAGGCAACGCACTTTCTCGCCACCGGAAAGCACCTTGACCTTCTTCACGCCGTCCTCACCGGCAAACAACATTCTGCCAAGGAATCCACGTACATAGGTTGCATCCTTATCATCCGAATACTGTGCCAGCCAGTCCGCAATCACAAGATCGTTATCAAACTCCTTCGTATTATCTTTCGGGAAATATCCCTGTGATGTCGTAACACCCCACTTGTAGCTTCCTTCATCCGGTTCTTCCTCTCCGGCAAGAATACGGAACAGTGTTGTCGTTGCAATCGTGTTTGGTCCGACAAATGCAATCTTATCATCATGCCCGACTGTAAACGAAATGTTGTCAAGCACCTTTACGCCATCAATCGTCTTGGAAATGTTCGATACAGTAAGCACCTCGTTTCCAATCTCTCTCTTCGGGCGGAAATCAATGTATGGATATTTCCGGCTCGATGGGCGGATCTCATCAAGCTGAATCTTCTCCAATGCACGTTTTCTGGAAGTTGCCTGTTTGGACTTTGATGCGTTTGCAGAGAAACGCTGGATAAATTCCTGCAATTCCTTGATTTTCTCTTCCTTCTTCTTATTCGCTTCCTTCATCTGCTTAATCATAAGCTGGCTGCTCTCATACCAGAAGTCATAGTTTCCGGCATAAAGCTGGATCTTCGCATAATCAATATCTGCAATATGGGTACATACCTTATTCAGGAAATAACGGTCATGCGATACAACAATAACTGTATTCTCGAAGTTGATCAGAAACTCTTCGAGCCATGCAATCGCATCGAGGTCCAAGTGGTTTGTCGGCTCATCCAGAAGCAAAACATCCGGATTACCGAACAGTGCCTGTGCGAGAAGTACCTTGACCTTCAGATTGCCATCGAGTTCGCTCATCATCTTATAATGGATATCTGTATCTACACCAAGTCCGTTCAGAAGTGTTGCCGCATCGCTCTCCGCATTCCAGCCATCCATCTCAGCAAATTCTGCCTCGAGTTCGGATGCACGGATACCGTCTTCATCCGAGAAGTCCTCTTTCGCATAAATTGCGTCCTTTTCCTTCATAATATCATACAGGCGCTTATTTCCCATGATAACTGTGTCGAGTACCATATACTCGTCATATTTGAAGTGATCCTGCTGCAGGACAGACAGACGCTCGCCATCGTTCATGATAACTTCGCCATTCGTCGGCTCGAGTTCTCCGGAAAGAATCTTCAGGAACGTAGATTTACCGGCACCATTTGCACCGATCAGACCATAACAGTTTCCCTCTGTAAACTTTATATTTACATCTTCAAACAAAGCCCGCTTTCCAAGCCGCAGGGTTACATTATTTGCACTAATCATTTCTTTTTCCTTTCTTTGCTGCTTATACAAAACTAGCTATGAGTATATCAACCGCCCTCTTTTATGTCAAGCATTAAGCCGCATCCGGACATACGAAAAAGGGACTTCCGAAAAAGTCCCTTCGATTCATATAAATCCTATAACTCTTTTACGATCGGATCGTACAGATCCAGTCTGCAATGCTCATCCTCTGCGAAATGTCTGCAATTCAGGCAGCTCTTCTCGCCGTCTGCCACATTGCAAAAACAAGATTTGCGCTCACTCTTGTCATAAGCACTGCAACGTTCTGCCACTTCTCTGTAAACCTCTGCTCCAGCTCGCATACAATATCCTCCTTCTCTGAACCGGCTTTATTCCAGTTCATGGATAGTATGCGCCAGTTTGTCCTTTTTTATGCCGGGGCAGCTGCAAGCTGCAGCAAGGAATACATCACAGCCAGACATACAATATACGAATACGCACAATCCAGATTCACATTCCCGCGGTCATGGATATAATATTCGTGCTTTTCTCTGACATAATCAAGCAGTTCCTGCAGAGAATGAACCGCAGGCAGCATCCGCTCATCGTACTGTATCTCACCCGATTCGTATCTATGACGCACGAAGCTGCGCATACGATGTTTCAGATCCTCTTCATAGCTGCAATGATCCTTCAACGATCCCGGATAATGTGCATTGTGTGGATATGTAAAATAATCCGCAATATAATGAAGCACCACTCCCATCCGAATGCTCGACAGAATTGAAACACCCTTTTTCTTTGCTTTGTAATGTTTCAGAAATCCTAGCATCTTCTTTTCACACACATCAAACGTATCCTCGATACAATGACGTTTTGTCAAAAAAGAAGGTGTACAATCCGGAAGTATGCTTCCCACATATAAGGAAAAGCGATGTCCGAACCGCTGTTCTGCGGACAGTCCGTGTACAACACCTTTTGTCAGTGATATGTGTGACTTCTTACGCATGATATGCCTCCTTTACCTTCCGGTTATCTGCGACGTTCCCACGTCATGTTTTTTCCGATTTTCTTCGAAATGATATAGCGCGGGCGACATTTTACTTCCTCGTAGATCTTCGCTATATAATAGCCGATGACCCCCATTCCCATCAGGATAAAACTCCCCATGATCAGGATCAGAAGAATTACTGTCGTAAATCCCTCAACCGCATTCCCGGAAAAATAATTCACAAGTGTCTGTATACCTAGTATAACCGCAAACAAGAACCCAAGTATACCGGTAAATCCTACCAGCATCATCGGTGCTGAAGAAAATGATACGATATTCGAAATCGCATAGCGGATCAGCGATTTTGTCGACCATTTCGACTCGCCGACCTCCCTCTCGTGTACATCAAACTCCACCGACGCCGTCTTGAATCCAATCCAGGATGAAAGCGCCCGAAAAAACGCATTCCGTTCCGGCATCTCCAGCAATGCTTCTACCGCACGCCGGTCAAGCAGTTTAAAATCAGACGCATGAGACATATCAATCTTCACAGCCTTCGAGATCATCTTATAAAACAGTCCCGCGCTCATCTTGTGGAACACACTTTCCTTTCCACGCGTGCGCTTGACGCCTTCCACCACTTCGTATCCCTGCTGCCACAATCGATACATCTCCACGATTGTCTCCGGTGGATGCTGCAGATCGCAATCCATCACTACTACGCAATCGCCACCGGCATTCTCGAGTCCAGCCATCATCGCCGACTCCTTGCCGAAGTTTCTGGAGAAATGGACGCCATTTACATGTTCATCTTCTTTCCCGACATTCTCAATCTCCATCCACGTTGCGTCTTTCGATCCATCATCCACAAACACAATTTCGTAATCTATCTTTTCTTTTTTCAAAATTCCGCCAATAGTTTCCGCCGCCTTTTTTATCATTTTTTCCTCATTATAGGCAGGCAATACAACTGATACCATCTTTTCACCGTTTACACTTTCCCGTTTGTTTTTACTGCTTTTAGTTTACCACATTTTTCATAAATAAAAAAGAGGCAGACTGGCTTTCTACCTCTTTTTAACCATATTTTCACATATATTTATTCTGCAAGCGCCTTGAACGCCTCATCGAGATCCTCAATGATATCATCGATATTTTCTGTACCGATGGAAAGGCGGATCGTATTTGGCTTGATTCCCTGATCAAGAAGCTCTGCTTCGTTGCACTCTGAGTGTGTGGTTGATGCCGGGTGGATGGCAAGTGACTTTACATCGGCCACGTTTGCAAGCAGGGAGAAGAGTTCCAGATTATCAATAAACTTCTGCGCTTCCGTAGCGCCGCCCTTGATCTCAAATGTAAAGATTGATCCACCGCCATTCGGGAAGTACTTCTTGTAAAGTGCCTGCTGCTCCGGATTCTCAGAGATAGATGGATGATTTACCTTCTCAACCTGTGGCTGATCCTTCAAATACTGTACAACCTTGAGCGCATTTTCCACATGACGCTCGACACGGAGAGACAATGTCTCAAGCCCCTGTAAGAAGATGAAGGAATGTACCGGCGAGATCGTTGCGCCTGTATCACGGAGCAGGATTGCCCGTATATAGGTTGCAAATGCAGCCGGAGCAGTATCCTTTGCAAAGCTGACTCCATGATAAGATACGTTTGGCTCTACCAGCCACGGGAACTTGTCCCCAGCCTTCAGCCAGTCGAATTTACCGCTATCAACAATCACGCCGCCGAGCGTTGTTCCATGGCCACCGATAAACTTCGTTGCGGAATGAACAACGATATCTGCACCGTACTCAATCGGTCTTACAAGGTATGGTGTTGCAAATGTATTATCGACAACAAGCGGAATGTTATGTGCATGTGCGATCTTTGCGATTCGCTCGATATCTACCACCTCTGAATTCGGATTTCCGAGTGTCTCGATCTGAACTGCCTTTGTGTTTGGCTTAATCGCTGCTTCGATTGCATCGTAATCAAACGGATCTACGAAAGTTGCCTCGATACCATAATCCGGAAGTGTATGTGCAAGCAGGTTGTAAGTACCACCATAGATATTCTTAGCTGCAACGATATGGTCACCTGCATGTGCCAGTGCCTGAAATGCATAGGTAAGAGCGGCTGCTCCGGAACCAACGGCAAGCGCTGCAACACCACCTTCGAGTGCGGCGATACGCTTCTCAAATACGTCCTCTGTCGGGTTCGTCAGACGGCCGTAGATGTTACCGGCATCCTTCAATCCAAACCGGTCTGCTGCGTGTTTACTGTTGTGGAACACATAAGAAGATGTCAGATAGATTGGAACGGCTCTTGCGTCCGTAACCGGATCCGGCTGTTCCTGTCCTACGTGCAGCTGTAATGTTTCAAACTTTAAATTTCTGTCCTCATAATGTTTCTTTCCCATAATCTTGTACCTCGTCTTTCTTTTATTTTTCGGCTTGTGCCTTGTTGTCATTTTTTGTTTTGCAATCCGCTTTCCTGATTGCAAGGTTATCTTATCACCTCAATTCCTATTTGTCTAATAGGAATTAAATTGAATCAGCTATAATTTTATGTTATAGCCAAATCTATACTTGACACCCTTCATCCAAATATATAGAATATAAGGAAATTTATACATAAAAGGAGTGGTTTTTTTGGACAATAGTCCCGCGTTACAACTAATTATAATTCTGTTTTTACTGGCACTTTCCGCCTTTTTCTCTTCCTCAGAGACTGCACTGACAACGGTAAGCCATCTAAAGCTTCGTTCTCTCGCAGATGACGGAAACAAGAAAGCAAAGAAAGTATTAAAAGTAACCGAAAATTCAAGTAAACTATTAAGCGCGATCCTGGTCGGAAACAACATTGTCAACATCTCCGCCTCCGCACTTGCAACAACCTTTTGTACAAACATGTTCGGAAGTAAATACATTGGTGTATCGACCGGAATTCTGACATTGCTTGTCCTGATCTTCGGTGAGATCTCCCCGAAGACCCTTGCAACGCAATATGCATTGCAGCTTTCCATGGTCGTTGTCTACCCGATCTCGTGGCTGATGACGCTGCTCACCCCTGTTATCTTCCTGTTAAATATATTGACCGGAGCCATCTTCAAGCTGTTCCGCGTCGACCCATCCGCGAAGAAAACAAGTATTACCGAAGCGGAGCTTCGTACTATCGTAAATGTATCGCATGAAGAAGGCGTCATTGAGCCCGAAGAGAAATTCATGATCTCCAATGTTGTTGATTTTGGCGATGCATTATCGAAGGACATCATGATTCCAAGAGCCGATGTTGTATCTGCCGACGTGAATTCTACCTACAAAGAGCTTGTCGATATCTTTAAGAGTGAAACCTATACCAGAATCCCGATTTACGAGGATTCCAAAGAAAATATCATCGGTATCCTCAATATCAAGGATCTGTTTTTCTACCGGGAGCTGTTAGATATCCGTTATTTTGATCTGCGAAGCATCCTGCGTAAACCATTGTTTGTATATGAGTATCAGAAGACGAGCCAGATCTTCGCGGAGATGAAAACCTCCGCAGACAGTATGGCAATCGTACTCGATGAATACGGACAGGCTTCCGGAATCATCACAATGGAGGATCTGGTCGAGGAGATCGTCGGGGATATCCGGGACGAATACGACGAGAACGAGAATGATCTGATCCGGGATCTCGGCAACCATACTTATGATATTGATGCATCCATCAAGCTGGATGATTTAAATGATAAACTCCACACGAATTTCCAGTCCAAGGATTATGATTCACTTGCCGGATTCATCATTGAATTGTTAGATAAGATTCCAACCGCCGGTGAAGAAGCTCATTGTGAAGGTGCCCACTTTAAGGTAACCGAAGTGCACAGAAACCGTATCGAACGCGTGACTCTCACACTTCTTCCGGCAGAACCATCCAACGAAAAAGACGAGGCGTAATTGACGCCTCGTCTTTTTTTATTTTCTTCTCTTATTTTCTTCTTTTATTTTCTTCTCTTTCCCGTTTGGCTGCTCCTGTTCTTTCGCCTGCTCCGCAGCCATCTCATCGATAATCCGCTCCATGATCTTCTTCTTCATATAGATATCGTATCCAAGCAAAGAGAGGAAATTCAGGTTCTTGATGTATTGATCATCTGCACCCGGAAAATCTCGTTCTGATAATTCAAATGTCTTCATAATGCTATTTTCTACCCGGAAATGCTGACGCTGTTCAAGCTTATAAAGACTTGCATAGATCTCTTCTAAGCTGTGTGCAGCCTCCGGATTCTCGAAATAATGATCAATCAGCGGTTTCAGCATAATCTGAATATCGTTGATTGAAACCACATTCTTCAGATAATAAATATAAATCAGCAAAATCAGATGTTCTTTCGTATACCGTTTCTTCTCCGGTGAAGGAAGCAGATTATTCTTCGTATAGTTGTTGATCATCGTCTTGGTCAGTGTCTTATCTTCCTCGTATCGCTTGTTCTGAGAAAGATATTTATCCATAAACGTCGTCACCTGATCCATATAAAGCTCAATGGAAGGAATATCCTCCGGTGCAATATAACCAAGCTTGGTCATTTCCCGTATTTGTTTTTTCAGGCTGTCCATTTCAATATCCATATAATATACGCTCCTAATGCGTATATTATATAGTATTGAAAACTATGTGTAAAGGTATAAATTAATGTGTTTTGTAATAGTTGATCAGACAACCTGCCAGAATGATATCTCTTTCGTCATCTGTCAGATCGCCCAGCTTCAACGATAATTCCTTCATATCCTTGTTCACAACATATGCCTTGATAACTTCATCCTTGTTGCGGATTGCCTGTGCAACGCCCGGAATGAATACATAATCATCCACATCAAAGTCGTAATCTTCATCCATAACAAACGGAAGCATACCCCAGTTGATCAGGTTTGAACGATAACGCTTTGTCGCATACTCTTTGGCAATATTAGCCCAGCCGCCAAGTACCTTCTGGCAGGAAGCTGCCTGTTCACGTGCAGATCCATCGCCCGGCTTCACTGCAAAGATTGTACTTCCGACGCCGGTATTCGAACCACATGCATCCGGGAACACCTCCTTTACCTTGTGCATAGCTGTCTTCATGTTCGGATCTGCTTCACCCATGCACTCGCCAGCTTCACGCACACGCTCGACCTTCTGGATTGCCTTGGCTCTGCCTACATATTCCGGATCCTTACGGGACAATGTAAACTCCGCAAGTCCGAGTGGATTCGAACGATAAGAAGATGTCTCACCGGAAGGAATCAGCTCATCCGTCGTTGTAACCGGATCATGAATCACGGAAGCAACCTTGAGCATCAGATTGTCTGTCAGTGCCACCATCTCCGGCCAATCCTTAATGTTTGGTCCAAACTTAATCTCCTGCTCCGGCTGTGGATGTCCCCATCCATTATAGACACGGTTATCGTAGATCTTCTTGTCGAAGAAATATTTCTGCCCCTTGTACTCTACATCCAGATCGGTTGCAGCTGTTAAGAAGCCCTTGTTTGCGGCTGTCGCTGCGATCGAACGTGCATCCATCAGTGCAACAGAAGCAATCTGTCCATTCTGGATCTTCGAACCTTCACGGTTCGGGAAGTTTCTTGTAGAGTGACGAATCGAGAACGCATTGTTTGCCGGTGTATCACCAGCGCCAAAGCATGGTCCGCAGAATGCTGTCTTCACGATTGCGCCGGTCTCAATCAGATCGGAGAGTACGCCATTTTTAGCAAGCTCCATATAAATCGGTGTCGATGCCGGATATACAGAAAGTGTAAATTCGTCCGCGCCAATGTATTTTCCACGGATCAGGTCTGCTGCCTGACAGATATTCTCGAATCCACCGCCGGCACAGCCCGCGATGATTCCCTGCTCCACATAGAGCTTTCCGTCAACGACCTTATCTTTCAGTGTAAAGTCGATCTTGCCATCCAAGGATACCTGTGCGCGCTTTTCTACATCGTCCAAAACATCCATCAGATTTGCCTTCACGTCCTCAATTGTATAAACATTACTTGGATGGAACGGCATAGCAATCATTGGTTTTACCTTAGAGAGATCTACATAAACAACACCATCATAGTATGCTACCGCACCCGGATTTAATTCCTTGTAGCACTCCGGTCTGTAGTGTGTCTCATACCACTCTTCAATCTTCTCATCCGTCTTCCAGATAGAGGAAAGACAGGTTGTCTCGGTTGTCATAACATCGACACCGATACGGAAGTCGGCAGAAAGCTTGTCCACACCAGGTCCTACGAACTCCATAACCTTGTTCTTAACATAACCACAGCCAAAGGTTGCACCGATAATTGCAAGCGCAACGTCCTGTGGGCCAACGCCCTTTTGTACTTCGCCATCTAAGTAGATTGCTACCACGCCCGGCTTTGCCACATCGTATGTACGCTTCAGAAGCTGCTTGGCAAGCTCGCCGCCGCCTTCGCCGATTGCCATCGTACCAAGGGCACCATAACGTGTATGGCTGTCAGAGCCAAGAATCATGGCTCCACATTCTGCAAGCATCTCTCTTGCGAACTGATGGATAACTGCCTGATGAGGTGGTACATAGATTCCGCCATATTTCTTCGCACAGGAAAGACCAAATACATGATCATCCTCGTTGATTGTTCCGCCTACTGCGCACAAAGAGTTATGACAGTTTGTCAGTACATAAGGAATCGGGAACTCTGTCAGTCCTGATGCTCTTGCTGTCTGGATAATACCGACAAATGTAATATCATGGCTTGTCATCTTATCAAACTTAATTTTAAGCTGTTCCATATTTCCCGAAGTGTTGTGTGCTTCGAGAATTCCATATGCCATTGTGTTTTTCGATGCATCCTCTTTGGATGTCTGTACACCCTTTGAGGCAAGTACTGCCTGTGCCTGTCCATCATCCGGAACCAGCTCGGAACCATTTAACAAATATGCACCTGTTTCATAAAGTTTTACCATAATTTCCTCCACACTCTCGTTATTCTTTATTTTGATAAGCTAAAATATAGCTTTCGCTGTCCTTTAATTCTGCTGTTTCGAAATCTTTCACGCCTTTATTCAGAGCAGTGGCAAGCGTATCGCTCTGCTGTGACAGATACTCCGTCTCATCCACAGCCTGTTCATTTACATAATACGTTCCATCCACGTTCTGCACATATGGTCCATCCGTCAGCACACCATCCTCATACCGTTTCAGGCAATACTCGTCTCCGGATGTCCGGCTTGATGCCCAAGGAAATGCAACAAATGTACTGTCACTGCAGAAACTCCGCACCTTCGCATAACCGATATACTGGCATGCGCCGTCGCGATATGTGAATATAAAGCAGCTGACATAGGTGTCATTACGTTCCATATTGTTATAGAAGAACGCCTCCGGTACGCCATCCTGATCTATATCATATAGCAGCATGCTGTCCGGTTTGATATTCTTATATTGATTATCCAGAATCTGAACACCATCCTCTGTCTCGGCAAGAGCCTTCTGAATTTCGGTATCCGCATTTTCCGCAAGCTTCACATATGCTTTCTGCCAATCCTTCGCCATCTGAAGCTTGAATTTCTGAAGGTTCATATCATCCGAATAATACTTTTCAAGCTTCGCCAGCAGATTAAGCGCATTCTGGTTATCCCCGATCTCGATATAATTATCCAACAGGGAATCATAATAATTCATACCCGTTGTATATGCCAGCCGGTACAGGGAATAGTATTTATCTATGTAGCCCTGATCCAGCGGATCTAACTGGACTGCCTGACAGATACTGATTGCAGTCAGGTAATCTCCCGTATCATATGCGCTCTGTGCTGTATCGTATAGCTGTCTGTACCCTTGCACAACCTGTGTGTTATTCTCGATCACAGCTGCATAGTCCTTAATATCTGCCGCCAGATTGTTGATGATCGCCAGATAGCTGTTCATCGCTTCCTGGGTAATCTCCTGTGCGAGATACTGCTGATATTTCTCGTTCAATACCTCAAGAACAACTTCCTTCTTCGTGTCCGCGTCAAGACGGAGATTGATATTATTGATCGTTTCTTTCGCCCGTACGGTGCCCTCGCTATTGTAGTTCTGGTTTGCGTCGTAGATTTCCTCAATCGCATCCCGGTACTCCATCCGGTTTACAATCGTGTTGTATTTTGTACATATGCTCTTCGTCGCGTCGATACTGTTGATTGCATCAAATGCAGCAACGGTATAAATATAATCCTTCTCTCCGGTCTGATATTCCAGACACACATGCTTTGCGTATGCCGGAAGCATCTCCTGTACCGCCTTCTGACGGCTGCTGTCCAGAGATTCGTAATTCCTCTGCACTTGCGTCCACTGTCCTGCTTCAATACCATCAAACACCTTATATTCATTGTAATATGGCATCAGAAAAATAATGGTTCCACAGGCAACCGCAGCAAGCAGAACAACACAGATAATAATCAATCGATTCCATGTCTTCTTCATTGGTCTGTCACCTCCTGCGTTTCCTCATCCGACGGCACAGCGGTTCCATCCATATCCTGCGTCTGTGCGTCTGTAGAAGTTGCGGGTGTAAATGGCTGTTCTACCCATGTATCAATCAGATCAGAAGGTGTTGCAATCCCCTGCAAAGCAGCCTCCTGTCCTTCATACCTGGAAGTATCGCTGTCCGTAGCCAGTCCATCCACCTGAATATTCTTTTCCTTCTCTCCAACCTGCGCATACGACGGTGCAAATACCAGCCTGTATACAATCAGCGATGCCGATCCAATGCCGGCAATCAGGACAAGCAGCATCAGCACGCCAAAGAACTTACGTGCACCTCCTGCTTTCATGCTCTCGAATGTCTCATCATCCACATCCGCATATCTGGCGCGCTTCTTCTCCTGCTTCGCGCGTTCCTTTTCTTCCCGGATCCGGTTCTTTCTCTCCCATTTATTTTCCTCTGCAACATATTCCCCAAACAGCGCAGAAGACTCACTCTCCGGTTCCTGTTCCGGTGCTTCCGTATCTTGCTCCGGCACTTCCGTATCTTGCTTCGAAGCTTCCGTATCCTGTTCCGGCGCTTCCGTATCTTTCTCCGGTGCTTCCGTATTTTCCTCCGGTGCCTCTGTGTCTTGCTCCAGTGTCTCCGTATCTGCGGTTTCTTCTATATTATCTTCCACATCCTGTGGCACCGTGCCTTCCGCATCTTCCGTCTCTTCGAACGCTTCAACCGGAATAAGCGCAATGTCATTTTCTTCTTTTTTCTTTCTTCGCATAACAAAACTCCTTTGTTTTTGTTGTGTAAACGCTTAACATGCTGATTATATCAATTTCGACCAAATTATTCAAGAAAGATTGTTATTTGCCAGCAATTCTGCCAGCAATTTCCTCTGTAGTCTTTACATTTTTCCTTAGAATGGTATAATTATTGTGTTTTTTACTGTATTTATGAGAAATGGAGTGCAATATATGAAGAAGAACATCGAGATCAGATGGCACGGACGTGGAGGTCAAGGTGCCAAAACCGCAGCACTTCTGCTTGCGGACGTTGCTTTCAACACAGGTATGCACGTTCAGGGATTTCCGGAGTATGGTCCGGAACGTATGGGCGCACCGATCACAGCCTACAACCGGATCGGCGAATCCGAAATCCGGGTACATTCCAACATTTACCATCCTGACTATGTGGTTGTCGTGGACGAGACACTGCTTCATTCCGTAGATGTCACAAACGGTCTGAAGGAAGATGGTGCTATCGTAATCAACACCCCGCGTCCGAAGGAGGAGATTCTTCCTTTGCTAAACGGATACAAGGGAAATGTTTACACCATTGATGCACACAAGGTATCAATGGAAACACTCGGGAAATATTTCCCTAACTCCCCGATGCTTGCTGCTATCGTGAAGGTTGCAGACATCATGGATAAAGACGTGTTCTTATCCCAGATGCAGGCATCTTATGAACACAAATTCGCAAAGAAGCCGGAAGTAATCGACGGCAATATGCGCGCACTGAAAATGGCGTTCGAGGAGGTAAAATAAATGTCAAAAGCAACGGATATTTCAAAGATCAACGAGCATAGTCCTTATTATGATATGACACCGGGTAACCAGATCTACGGCGGCGGTGGTTCCCGCAAGTTCTGTACCGGTGAATGGAGAACAAAAACTCCTGTAATCAACTGGGAAAAATGTACACAATGTCTGCTCTGCACACCAGTCTGCCCGGATAGCTGCATCCCGGTCAAGGACGGAAAAAGAGAAGACTTCGACTTAGACCACTGCAAGGGCTGCGGTATCTGCGAGCGCGTCTGCAGTTTCGGAGCAATCACAATGAAGGAGGGAATCTAATATGGCAATTCGTGAAAGAATGTCGGGTAACGAGGCTGTTGCACATGCAATCAAGCAGATCAATCCTGACGTAATGGCTGCATTTCCAATTACACCATCGACAGAGATTCCTCAGATGGTATCGACCTTCATTGCAAATGGTGATATCGACACGGAGTTTATCCCTGTCGAATCCGAGCATAGCTCCATGAGTGCCACCATGGGCGCATGCGCTGCCGGTGCAAGAGCGATCACAGCGACTTCATCCTGTGGTCTCGCCTACATGTG
>ULWY01087024.1_pt1 | contig 43826 bp, 45 predicted proteins | sample 1960761 | NCBI WGS metagenome assembly ULWY01 (sample SAMEA4835824, study PRJEB28245) | human gut metagenome | biome: gut microbiome; material: fecal sample | place: Denmark | collected 2008 | reverse complement strand
CCGCATCCAGGATGCGGGTACCCACGAAGAACTTTTGAAAAACTGCCCGCTGTATCAAGAGATGTGGCGGGCTCACATGGGCGCAAAGGAGGGAGAACAGGCATGATCGGCGTTCTGAAAAAAATCTGGCACTTTGCCGGCGAGGAACAGGGCAATATTCGGAAGTCCATGATTTTAGGCTTCTTTTACGCGGTGTTTCATATGTTCCAGATTGCGGCCATCTATGTGGTGGTGCTGGCCCTGGTGGGCGGCTCCACAGACTCCACCCCGGCATGGCAGGCGCTGGGGCTTCTGCTGGCCAGCATTCTGGGCCGGGCGGTCCTCAACCGCTTCAGCCAGCTCCAGCAGACCCACGCCGGTTACTTCATGGTGGCGAACAAGCGTATCTCCATCGGTGACAAGCTCAAGCGGGTCCCCATGGGCTATTTCAACGACCAGAGTTTGGGAGAACTCACCGGTATCACCACCACCGTTCTGGACGAGGTGGAGAGTACCGGCCCCATGGTGTTGGTCGGCATTCTGGGCGGCCTGATCAATTCCGCCGTCATGCTGCTGTGCGTCCTGTTCTGGGACTGGCGGATCGGCCTGCTGGCCCTGGCGGGGATGCTGGTGTATCTGGTCCTTCTCTCCGGAATGGAGAAACAGTCCGCCAAAATCGCCCCCAAGCGCCAGCGGGACGAGGCCCGGCTGGTGGAGGCGGTGCTGGAACAGCTCCAGGGCATGAGCGTCATCAAGTCCTTTAACCTGACCGGAAAAGGCGACAGGCGGGTACGGCAGGCGCTGGAGGACAGCCGGGCGAACAATCTGGCGGTAGAGAAGCTGTTCACTCCCTATATCTGGGGCCAGGAGATGGTTCTCCACCTGTTCAGCGTTCTGATCCTGGCCGCGTCGGTGGGGCTGTGCCTGACAGGAGCCATGTCCCTCGCCAATGCGCTGATGGCGGTCATCGTCTCTTTCCTGATCTTCTCCCAGATTCAGTCCGCAGGTAGCGGCGTGTCCGCCCTGCGTCTGGTGGGCAGCTCCATCGACCACGCCAACCAGGTGGACGGCATCCCGGAGATGGATCAGCGGGGGACAGACATCCGCCCGGAGGGCCACGGGATTGTCTTTGACCATGTGAACTTCTCCTATGGAAGCCGTCCCATCCTCAAGGATGTGTCCCTGACCATCCCGGACCGGACCACCACCGCCATTGTGGGGCCCTCCGGTTCTGGCAAGACCACCCTCTGCAACCTGATTGCCCGGTTTTGGGATGTGGACGGCGGCCGCGTGACCATCGGCGGCCGGGATGTGCGGGAGTACACGCTGGAGTCCCTGATGGAACAGGTGAGCATGGTGTTCCAGCGGGTGTACCTCTTTGCCGACACGGTGGAGAACAACATCAAGTTCGGTTGCCCGGACGCCACCCATGAGCAGGTGGTGGAGGCCGCAAAAAAGGCGTGCTGCCACGACTTTATCTCCGCCCTGCCGGATGGATATAATACGGTAATTGGCGAGGGCGGGGCCACGCTGTCCGGCGGAGAGAAGCAGCGCATTTCCATCGCCCGGTGTCTCTTAAAGGACGCGCCCATCGTCATCTTCGACGAGGCCACGGCCAATGTGGACCCCGAGAATGAGGATCAGCTCCAAAGGGCTATGGAAGCCCTGACCCGGGAGAAAACTGTGCTGATGATCGCCCACCGGCTCAAGACCGTGCGGGGTGCGGACCAGATCCTGGTGCTGGACCAGGGCCGCATCGTCCAAAAGGGCACCCACGACGAACTGATCCAGCAGGCGGGTATTTACCAGGATTTCGTGTCCGAGCGCACGGAGTCCAGCCGATGGACACTTTGATTGATCGAAAAAGACAAAACTGCAGTACAGATATTTGCACTGTGATTTTTGGGTGGCTATGGCATTTGCAGCAAAAAAATCGCCATGCGCAGATATGGGGAACGCTATAAAGAAAGCGTGCAGTTCCAAAACTAAAGTGGAGCTGCACGCTTTCTATTCTACTTCTTTCCTACCTTCCTAAACTCTCCCGGTAACAGTCCAGTGCTCTTTCGGAACAGCTCCGCAAAGCGGCTGGAGGTAGAATAGCCCACAGTCTGCGCAATCTGTCCAATGGACAAATCAGTATTGGTGAGAAGGTACTCCGCTTGGCTCATGCGGCGCTGCTGGATGTACTCGGTGATGGTGCAGTCATAGACTTTTTTGAAACTGCTCTTAAGTTTTGTTGTCCCCATGCAGGCAATCTGGGTCAGACGCTCCATAGGAACTTCCGCGGCGTAATGGTCGCTCAGGTAGGTAGCGACTGTCTGAATATTCTCAATATCCTGGGCTGCCAGCCGCCCAGTGGCCGCCGGACGCTTTTTCTGATACTCCACCACCAGCGACAACGCTTCGGCTACCTTGCCCTCATAAAACAGTTTGGCGGCGATCCCATCTCCGTGGTAATTTTGAAGCTCTGTAAGGAGCCTGGACATTTCCGGGAAGTCTGTTGTCTGGTCGATCTTTCGGAATGCCTCCACCGGGTTGTGGTATTCGTCCGGATACTGCTTTTTGAGATAATCCTCATAGTAGGCGGGCATGATCTCAACGCCGATGGAGCGAATAGGAATATTTTTGTGGATCAGCACCCGGTAGGGTGAATAGCCGCCGATATAGGTTTTGATACACCCGGCGGACAGCCGGCGGTACGGAGCCAATTCCTCGCCGGAGATGGAATCATAGCGGGTGATGCTCAGACACTCTGGCAGGGAGAATTCCAGCAGAGAGTCCTCGTGAAAGGTAAAGTTATGGATCTTGATGTCGTACAGATCCTTTTGCCCGTAGGTCCAGTAGGACCCCTCTCCGATTTCGGGCGATAACTTCCACGAGATGCCTAAAGAACCATACTGCTGATTATCCGGGTCGGGGATAAAACCGTGCCCTTTCAACAGCGGCGCATAGTATTGCTCAATGATTTCGGGCATGACAAAAGACTCGCCTCCTCTTTACAACGATTGGACGAACTTTTGAAACGAAAAGACGAACCTCGTTTCAAATCATTGAAAGCCGCCCCAATCGAGTGTATGTTATAGGTGACGGTTAGCGAACTCTAACCAAAGAGTAGCATATCACAAAGAAAAAGTCAACATGACGCAAAAACAGGAGGAGCAAAATGAGTAATCAAGTCAATTCACTGAAGAAGGGCCTTACGGTCAAGGACCTTGTGACAACGGGTATTTTCAGTGCCATCTTTTTTGTGTTTACCCTGGTCGGCGGACTTCCGTTCGCCCCGAATCCAGTCCTGACCTTCTATATGCCGATGGGGGCGGCGCTGCTGTGCGGCCCTGTTTATCTGCTGATGGTGGCTAAGGTGCAGAAGCGGTGGAGCGTCACAATCCTCGGCATCATCATGGGGATCATCTGGTTTGCCACCGGAATGCACTGGGCGTTTTCCCTGGGCTATATCGGGATGGGACTCATTGCGGACTTGGTAGCCGGCGCCGGTCACTACCGCAACAAGGCCATCAATCTGCTGTCCTATATGCTGATTTCTCTGGGAGGCATCTATACTTATGTGGTGTTCTTTCTTGACCCGGACGGCTGGGCCAGCACCATGCTGAAAAATGGCACGGAACAGTCCTACATCGACACCATGAACGCCTCCGCCCCCTCCTGGCTCCTCGTGGTCATCATCGCCGGCACCTTGGCGGTGGCGGCTTTCAGCGGCTGGGTCGGCGGCAAGATGCTGAAAAAGCAATTTGAAAAGGCTGGGATCACCGCATGATGGGCGGAGCGTCATCCCGGCGCGGGCTGTGGCTGGACCCCAGGACGAAGATATTGCTGCTGCTGTTCTGCATCCTTTCCGCTATGATGGCCCCGTCCCTATTCTACGAACTGGGCCTTGTGGTGCTGATCGGACTGCTCGGCGTCTGCTTCAGGAAGTGGAAATATGCCTGGAAGGGGGTGCTGTCCTATGCGCTGATTGTCTTGCTCACCCTCTGGATCATGGACACTATGACAGGGACCTGGCGCACCATGTTTATCGCCTTTTTGGGGCTGTTCCATAAGGTCTATCCCTGCGGGATGCTGTCCGGCATTGTCCTCTCTACCACGAAGGTCAGCGAATTTTTATCCGCCATGAACCGCATCCACGCACCGAAAAAGCTGGTGATCCCGCTGGCCGTCATGCTCCGCTATGTTCCCACCATCCAGGAGGACTGGCGGTTTATCAAGGACGCCATGCGGATGCGGGATGTGTCGCCGTCTCCCAAGGGACTGCTGACGCACCCGGCCATGACGGTGGAGTGCATTTATGTCCCGCTGATGATGGCGGCATCCAAGGCGGCGGATGAACTGTCCATTGCCTCCATTACCCGCGGGATCGAAAACCCGAAGCCACGGACCTGTCTGGTGCAGATTCACATAGGGCCCGCGGATCTTCTGGCGGGCGTCTGCTTCGCGGCGTACCTCGCTGTGGGGCTGTACTGGAAGGGGGTGTTCGGATGATTGAACTGAAGCATGTGTCGTTTGCCTACCAGGGGCAGGAGCATGATGGCCTGCACGACATCAATCTGACGATTGCGGACGGAGAGTGCGTCCTGTTCTGTGGCCGGAGCGGATGCGGCAAGACCACCATCACAAGGCTGGTCAACGGCCTGATCCCACAATTCTATGCGGGAGAATTGACGGGCAGCGTACTGGTGGATGGACAGGAAATCAGCAAGCTGCCCATGTACCAGATCGCCGCTAAAGTCGGCTCTGTGTTCCAAAACCCCAGGACGCAGTTTTTCAATGTGGACACGGACAGCGAAATCGCCTTTGGGATTGAAAACGAGGCCCGGCCGCCCGTGGAGCTGGCGGAGCGGGTGGAGCAGGCCACCGACGACCTGCATATCCGTCCGCTCCGAAACCGCAATATCTTTGAATTGTCCGGGGGCGAAAAGCAGAAGATCGCCTTCGCCTCGGTCTATGCCATGAATCCGGAGATTTACCTGCTGGATGAGCCGTCCTCCAATCTGGATATGACATCTATCCAGGAGTTAAAAGGCCATTTGCGGTTGCTTCAAAAGCAGGGCAAGACCATCCTGATCGCGGAGCACCGGCTTTATTATCTGATGGATCTGGCGGACCGGATCGTGTACTTGGAGCAGGGCCGGATTGAGAAGATTTTTACGCCGGAAGAGTTCCGCAGATTGCCGAAGGAGGCCCGGGAACGCATGGGATTGCGGGCGGCGGATTTAGCGGAGGTGCGGCCTCCGCAAGTCCACCCGCCGGCATCTTCCCCTGTCCTGGAGCTTCGGGATGTCACGCTCCGGTATAAAAAGCGGACGATCCTGCACCGCATCAGCCTTGCCGCCGCAAAGGGTGAGGTAATCGGCGTGGTGGGCCACAACGGGGCCGGGAAAACGACCTTTTCCCGCGCCCTGTGCGGACTCCACAAGGACTGCGAGGGGCAGTTTCTGTGGGATGGACAGGCAATGGAGCGGAAGAACAGGCTGAAACGCTCCTACATGGTGATGCAGGATGTGAACTACGAATTATTTGCCGAGAGTGTGGAGGCGGAGTGCTCTTTCGGCATCCGCAATCCGGACTTGACCTTGGCCGCCTCGACTCTGGAGGAATTGGGACTGGCTCCCTATCGGGAGCGCCACCCCAACACGCTGTCCGGCGGGCAGAAGCAGCGGGTGGCCGTAGCGGTCAGCATGATCTGCGGAAAAGACCTGCTGGTGTTCGACGAGCCCACCAGCGGCTTGGACTTTGACAGCATGACCCAGGTGGCGGGACTGATCCGGCGGCTGTCTGAGCTTGGAAAGGTCATTTTCATTGTCACCCATGATTTTGAATTTGTCTGCCGTACCTGCTCCCGTGTCCTGCATTTTGACGAGGGCGAGATGCCCGATGATATACCCGTTGTGATGGACGCCCTCCCGAAGCTGAGAGAGCTGTTCTCTGTCAAGGTGAATGGCTCCGAAGGAGACAGAGAAGGTGGCCTGGGCCATTCAGATGGAAAGGAGAGGTAGTCTATGAAACAGAAGAAAACCAATCGTGTGGCCCTGCTGCTCCACTGGGCCGGGGAGCAAAAGGTATGGCTGTTCCTGGCCGTGCTTCTGGCGATGGCCGGGGGCCTGTGCATTGTGGTGCCCTATATTGAAATTTACCGGCTGATGGACGCCGCCTTTGGCGGGACCTGTACCGAAGAACTGGTGGTGCGGGTCGTGGCTGCTGTGGCCGCGGCGGTGGTGCTCCGCTTTGTGCTGTTCGGGGCATCTGGAGTGGTATCCCACAAGGGAGCCTACGGCGCGCTGTTCAAGGTCCGCTGCATGGTAGCGGAACACATGGCTAAGGTGCCGCTGGGGGCGCTGAACGAGCGGCGGACCGGCGACATCAAAACCGTGCTGAATGAGGACATCGAGAAGCTGGAGCTGTTTCTGGCCCACAACCTGCCGGATCTGGTGTGCTATCTGGTGGGGCCGGTGGTGGTTTTTGCCTACCTAATGACCGTCAATATCCCGCTGGCTCTGATTTCCCTGGCGCCGTTGGTGCTGGCGGCCGTGGTGATGGCGGTCATGTTCCGCAACACGGATGACCTGATGGACCGGGCCAACCGTTCCATCACCGCGCTGAACTCAGTCATGATCGAGTATATCAGCGGCATGAAGCTCATCAAGGCATATAACATGGGGAGCAAATCCTTCCGGAAATTCTCCTCCGCCATCCATGAGGAAAACGCCATGTGGAACGAGACCTCCCGCCGCATGGGACCACCCTACGCGGCCTTCGTGGTCATCATTGAGTGCGGAATGCTGCTCATGGTGCCGCTGGGCGGGATGTTTTTCCTGAAAGGCTCCCTGACAGCCAGCGCGTTCCTGCTGTTCCTCTATGTGGGGTCCATGTACCTGACGGAGATCCGTCCGCTGCAGGAACTGGGGACCAATTTTGCCAATGTGCTGAACGCGGTCACCAAGGCGAAGGAGATTCTGGATGTCCCCATCTATGAGGGTGGCACGGATTTCCCCCAATGCCATGATATTGAACTGCGGAATGTGCGGTTTTCCTATGATGGTAAAACCGATGTGCTGCAAGGCGTCAATCTCAAGATCAGGGACGGAGAGAGGCTGGCCCTGGTGGGACAGTCCGGCGCCGGCAAGAGCACCATTATCGAATTGATCTCCCGCTTCTATGATGTGCAGGAGGGCGAGGTGCTGATCGGCGGGAAAAATGTCAAGGAGCTGGACTACGACACCATCTTGAGCAATGTGGCTATCGTATTTCAAAAGACCTTCCTCACCCGCGACAGTGTACTGGAGAACATCCGCATGGGGAGCAGCGCCAGTCTGGAACAAGTGAGGGCCGCCGCAAAGGAAGCCCAGATCGACGACTTCATCATGTCTCTGCCGGATGGCTACGATACCAGGGTGGGGAGCTTCGGCTCCCGGTTTTCAGGCGGAGAGAAGCAGCGGATCGCCATTGCCCGCGCCATTTTGAAAAATGCCCCGATCCTGATTTTAGATGAGGCCACCAGCGCCTCCGACCCGGAAAACCAGATGGAGATTGACAGGGCCATCCAAAATCTTTGTAAAGGCAAGACCGTCATTGTGGTTGCCCACCGCCTGAGCGCCCTGAAGATGTGTGAGCGGGTCGCAGTGGTGGAGGACCACACCATCACCTGCGCCGGCACCCATGAGGAAGTCCGCAGGGATAACGCTTACTACCGGAAAGCCTGGGAGGACTACGAAAAGGCCCGGAACATCACCTATCAGTTGGAAGGGGGGCGAGGAGAATGAGAGAACACGATGTCTTGAAAAAGAACAAAAATTTTTACATTGGCGTTGGGGGAACTGTTTTGGAGGGCCTGCTCTCCGGCAGCCTGTTCCTGCTGCTTTACTCGGTCATGCAGTTTTTGTGGGCGGGGCAGTTTGACCTGAACCGGGTGCTGATGCTGACCGGGGCGATTGCCGGCATCTTCCTGCTCCGTATCCTGATTTACAGCTATGGCTACACCAAAGCCCAGATCGGCGGCGCGGAAGTCAGCCAAAATATCCGGCTGTTTATGGGGGATCATCTCAAGCGTATCCCCCTGTCCCGGTTTACCCAGGGGCAGACAGGCGACTACATCAACACCATCACCAGCGATGTCAATAACTATGAAAAGATCCTGACCCACAAAATCGGGGACCTGGCGAAAAACTTTGCCTTGTCCATCATGCTGATTGTGTTTGTCATGACGATCTATGTCCCCGCCGGGCTGATCCTGCTGGCGGCGGATCTGCTGCTGATTCCCGGATTGTGGCTTTCTTTCCGTATGGTGAAGAAGTACGGCAAGGAAAAGAATGACATCTGTGCGGAGAATGTCAGCAGCATCGTGGAGTATGTATCCGGCATCCAGACCTTCCGGGCCTATGGCGTGGGCGGATTGAAAAACAAGACGGTCATCAGCGCCATGCGGGACTTCTGCCGCATCAGCTTTGTATATGAGGCCAAGGTGCTCCCTGTGGGAGCCGGGCTGGGCATCCTGATCTGGCTGTCCTGCCCGCTGGTCATCTGGAACGCCTACGCGCCGTGGGCAGCCGGGGCCATCGACACGGTTTCCTATCTGCTGGTCTGCATGTTGCCGCTGTTCTGTTCCAAACTTGCCAACGCCATTTTTGTGGACCTCACCAGTTACAAAAACCTGATGATCTCCAAAGGAAAAATCTTGGGCGTGATGGATGAGCCGGAGGAAAGCGGCAGTATGGAGGCGCTGCGGCCCGCTACCCATGAGATTGTCTTTGACCATGTGGACTTTGCCTATGTTCCCGGAGAGCCGGTGCTGAAGCAGGCGTCCTTTACGGTGCCGGATCAGAAACTGACCGCCATTGTGGGCGATTCCGGTTCCGGCAAATCCACCATCCTGAATTTGATTGCAAAATATTATGAGCCGGCCGGCGGTGTCATCTCCATCGGAGGGAAGCCCATCAATCATGTGGCGGCGGAGCGCGTGCTGGAGCAGGTTTCCATGGTAGATCAGGATGTGTTCCTCTTTGACGACACCATCCGAGACAACATCCGCCACGCCCGCCCCGGCGCATCAGACGCTGAGATTGAGGCAGCCTGCCGGGAGGCCAACTGTGACGGATTTATCCGCAGGATGGAAAAGGGCTACGATACCCCTACCGGCGAGAACGGTAATCTGCTCTCCGGTGGGGAGCGCCAGCGGTTGTCCATCGCCCGTGCCATTCTGAAAAACAGTCCTATCCTACTGCTGGACGAGGCCACGGCATCCTTGGATATTGAGAACGAACTGGCGGTCAAGCAGGCCATTGCCAATCTGCTCAAGGCGAAAAAGACCGTGGTGATGATTGCCCATACCCTTTCCATCGTCAAGAACGCGGATCAGATCCTGGTAGTGGCGGACGGAACAATCAAGGAGTCCGGCACCCACGAGGAGCTGCTGGCTATGAACGGCAAGTATGCGGCCATGTGGAACGCAGAACAGAAAATCACTGTATAAATGAGAGGTTGCGTCGATGAAAAAACTCCATGCGTCGGGCGAGGATTATCTGGAGGCCGTGTTGGTACTCCAAAAGGAAAGAGGGATGGTGCGCTCCGTAGATGTGGCCCGGCACATGGGGGTATCCAAGCCCAGCGTGTGCCATGCGGTAGCTACCTTGAAGGCGGGCGGTTTTCTTACCATGGACGAGGACTTCTTTCTCCGCCTGACCGATGTAGGCCGGGAGGTAGCCGAGCAGACCTATGAAAAACACTGTTTCTTTACCCGCTTGTTGACAGAGGCAGGCGTCGATCCAAAAACAGCGGAACAGGACGCCTGCCGCATGGAGCATGTAATCAGCGAGAATAGCTTTCAGCATCTGAAGCAGAGTATGGGCAAAAAGAAATAGTCGTGGGAGGTGAGGCTGTTGATTGGGATGGCTGTTCTGCAATACGGGAATTTGCGTATTGACCCAAACCAACGCAGGGTCTATGTAAATGAACAAGTTGTGGAGTTGACTACAATGGAGTTCAACATTTTATATTATCTGGCCTTACACCCTGGCTGGACCTTTACCCGGGAGCAGCTTTACCAGTATGCAATGTCCGATGATTTTGCCTCCGGCCTCGAAAGCGTCACCAGCCGGATCTACAAGATACGAAAAAAGCTAAATATCAATGCGATTCAAACTGTACACGGATATGGTTATCGCTTTGAAAAGTAAGGGAACAAGAAAACGGTCTTTGTTTTATAGCAAGGGCCGTTTTCGATTTGTGCGGATAGGAAAACATCAATAATTCCAACCAAACGGAATAAAGTCGTCTAAACGGAATAGACAGGCAGGAAAGCCCTCGGTAAAATACATCATGTGAGATGGGCGCATGGCGTCCTATTTTTCACGAACGAAGTTAGCATAATCTAACCAAAAAAGGAGAGAACATTATGTCTGAACCAGTCACGGGCCGCGGGATGAGCGGCAAGGATGTCATTACCGTGGGGATTTTCTCCGCCATTTACTTTGTCATCAACTTTGCCTTTATGCTTCTGGGCGGGCTGCACCCGCTGCTGTGGATCTTGATGCCGGGCTTTATCGCTCTGTTTACCGGCATTCCATATCTCATGATGTGCGCCAAGGTGCAGAAGGTGGGCTCCGTCCTACTGATGGGACTCATCACGGGCCTCATTTACTATGTCACCGGGCAATTCACCGTTGTGATTCTGGTATCCTTCGTTCTGGCCTGCGGCTTGGCTGAAATTACCCGTGTCATCACCCACTACCGGAGCATGGCCGGCAACCTGGTATCCTTTGTGCTGTTCTCTGTGGGCATGGTAGGCTCTCCGCTCCCGATCTGGCTGATGCGGGAGGACTTCCTGCGGCAGATCACAGAACAGGGGATGCCGGCGGACTATGTGAACACTCTGGCGGCCCTTTCCTCCAATGGGATGCTGATCGTTCTGTTCCTGGCTCCTGTTGTTGGAGCGGTCATCGGCGGCATCCTTGCCCGCGCCATGTTCCGCAAGCACTTTGAAAAGGCTGGCCTGGTGTAAGATGGGGAACGGGAAGAAATCGATCTTTGACCCGAGAGCCGGACTGTGGATTCTGATCGCCGCCAATATCATCGCGTTCAGCGACCATACTCTGTGGGTGGAACTGGCGCTGATCGCCCTGCTGCTGGCACTGATGATCGTCCACAGAAGATTTACAATGGCAGTCAAATGGGCTGTTGGCTATTGCGCCCTGCTGGTCTTTCAACAGGTGATCCTGCCGGCGTCGCCCATGATCATCGCCACCAGTTTTACCATCTTTGCCACCTATACCCGCCGGATGTTCCCCTGCCTGATGACTGGAACGCTGATGTTGAAATGCACTCCTCTGCGCTACCTGATCGTAGGGCTGCGGCAGTTACATATTCCCCAGAAGCTGATCGTGGCTATATCCGTGACATTGCGGTACTTCCCCGCTATCCGGGAGGAGATCGGCCACATCCGGGACGCAATGAAGCTGCGGAATATCCGGGGACTCAGCCGCTTGGAGTGTACGGTGATGCCCCTCATGGTGTCCGCTACAGAGACGGCGGAGGAGCTCTCCGCAGCGGCTGTGACCCGCGGAATCGAAAATCCAGCCCGGAAGACCAGCGCCGTGTCCCTGCGTCTAATGCCAGCAGACCTGACGGGGATGCTGTTGGTCCTGGCCTTGCTGATAGGCTCATTTGTGGTACAATAAGGGGGAGTGACAATGATAGGTTTGGAACAGGTTTCCTTTGGCTATGGAGAAAAACAGGAAACGCTTTCCCATGTCAGCGCCACTGTTGCCCGCGGAGAGTGCGTCCTGCTGTGCGGGGCCTCCGGCTGCGGAAAGACCACAGTGACGAAGCTGATCAACGGCCTGATCCCGGCTTTTACTCCCGGATGCCGTCTGGAGGGACAGGTGATGGTAAACGGGCTTGTGCCGCGGGAAACCCCCATGTATGAACTGGCCCAGCGGGTAGGCTCTGTGTTTCAAAATCCAAAGTCCCAGTTTTTTAATCTGGACACCGACAGCGAATTGGCCTTTGGGCTGGAAAATGAGGGCCGTCCGCCGGAAGAGATCCGCCGCCGCGTGGAGCGGGTCGCAGAAACGCTGCATCTCCAGGACCTGCGGGGAAAAAACATCTTTTCTCTGTCCGGTGGGCAGAAGCAGCTTCTGGCTTTTGGCTCCGTCTATGCCATGGGCCCCGAAATCTATGTGCTGGACGAGCCGACAGCCAATCTGGACCGGGAGGCCATTGCCCGGCTCCACGACCAGATCGCCGCTTTGAAGCGGCAGGGCTGCACAATCGTGGTGGCGGAGCATCGTCTGTACTTTCTCACCGATCTCATTGACCGGGCGTTTTACCTTCGGGATGGCGTGTTGGAGCGCATCTTCACCGGGGAACAGTTTCGCAGCCTGCCAGACTCGGAGCGGGAGGCCCTGGGGCTGCGTACTCTGACCCCAGCGGTATGCACGCTCCCCTCTGTGAAATCGGCCGGCAGCGAAGAAGGGCTGTCTGTGGAGGGCTTAACCTGCAGCTTCCGCAAAGGAGCTCCCGTGTTCCGGGATCTGTCCTTTTCCGCCCGCCCCGGCGAGGTGGTGGCAATCACCGGACCCAACGGCGTGGGCAAGACCACACTTTCCCGCTGCCTTTGCGGGCTGCTGAAAGAACAAGCGGGACAAATTCTGCTGAACGGAAAGCCTCTGGATCGAAAAGGCCGCCAGCGGTCGGCTTTCTGCGTCATGCAGGATGTAAACCATCAGCTGTTCTCCGACAGCGTGTGGGGAGAGTGCCGGATGTCCGCGCCGGAGGCATCTGACAATCAGATTTCGGAGGTGCTGGACAGCCTCCACCTGCTGTCCTTTCGGGAGCGGCATCCGATGTCGCTCTCCGGGGGGCAGAAGCAGAGGCTGGCAGTGGCTACGGCCCTGCTGTCGGAGAAGCCTGTGCTGATTTTTGACGAGCCTACCAGCGGTTTGGACTATGCCCGCATGGTGGAGGTGTCCGGGGTGATCCGCAGTCTGGCAAGGCATGGGCGGATTGTTCTGGTGGTCACCCATGACCAGGAATTCATGCAGAGAGCCTGTGACCGGGTGCTGCGGTTGTAAAAGGAGAAATTTCATGCTGGAGCAAGTAATGGCAGACAGCGGATTCCCTGTCCCACTGGTGGAGGGCGGAGACTGCCGGGTCTTTCAGTTTCACAGCGGTACCGGAGAGGGGATCATGACACAATACGACCTGTTCCCCGGTGTATCCCTGATGTACAACGATTTCCATATGGAGAGCTATGATTCCGCGTTCCATACAACGGAGGATCTGCTGTGCATTGATTACTGCCGCCAGGGGCGCATGGAGTACCCTGCCGGCCCGGATGCGTACTCCTATGTGGAGGCGGGCGACCTGAAGCTGGACCGGCGGCTGGAGCACCAGGGCCATTTTACCTTCCCCCTTGCCCACTATCACGGGATCACAGTTGGTTTTGCGCTCCCCCAGGCCGCCCAATCGCTGAAGGAGTGGATACGGGAATTTCCGGTGGATCTGGCCCGGCTCCAGGATAAATTCTGCGCCAGCCGCCATCCCAAGGTGCTCCATGGGGCGCCCTCCATTGATCACATTTTTCAGGAGCTCTACGCGGTGCCGGAACAGATCAAGCTCCCTTATTTCCGTATCAAGGTGCTGGAATTGCTCCTGTATCTGGACGCGCTGGAGCTGCCAAAGGATGCGGAAAAGCCTTACTTCTATAAATCCCAGGTGGAAAAAGTGAAGGCTATCCATCGGTTATTGACGGGGGAGCTGGAACGCCACTATACGATTGCGGAATTGTCCGAACGGTTTTCTGTCCCGGCTACGGCACTGAAGGAGTGCTTCAAGTCGATTTATGGGCAGCCCATCAACACCTATATGCGTAATTTCCGCATGGACCAGGCCGCGCTTCTGCTCCAGCAGGAGCCTCAAATGGGAGTGGCAGAGATCGCCGGCCGGGTAGGTTATGACAGCTCCAGCAAATTTGCCGCCGCATTCAAGGAAGTCAAGGGCAAGACGCCTCTGGAGTACCGGCGGGAAAGCCAATAAATTTTTCCGTCCAAACGGGACCAGACCGGCAGGACGGAGCGGACAGAGGAAGAAGAATTTCTTATAATCGTTGTAGTTAGCGCAAGCAAACTGCAACGATTTTTCTTTGAGAGGAGTATTGCACATGAAGGAACGAACTTGGCTCGGTATCCTGCTCTCCTTCGCCGCACCCTGCCGGGGGAAGATGGCCGGGTCTGTGGTACTGGCGATTCTCAGTGTGGCCGGGGGCTTCGTACCGTATCTCGGCGTTTATCAGATCATCCGGCTCTTTTTGGAGCGTCAGGCGGACTGGGAGGGCATTGTATTTTGGTGCGGCGTGTGTCTGGCCGGCTATGCCGTCAAGGTGGCGGGATATGCCCTGTCCACCATGCTGGCCCATGTATCCGCCTACACAATTTTGGAGGGCCTGCGCCTTCAGGTGGCGGACCGGCTGATGGGGGCGCCGCTGGGCGAGGTGGAAAGCCGGCCCATTGGCTCCATGAAGAGCACCATCGTGGACCGTATTGAAGATGTGGAGCCGCCTCTGGCTCACATGATCCCGGAACTCAGTTCCAATCTTCTGCTGCCTCTGGTCGTGGTCATCGCCATGTTCGCCATCGACTGGCGGATGGGCCTTGCCCTGCTGGTGACCATCCCGGTGGCGCTCATCCCAATGGCCTTCGGGATGCGGACCTATAACAAGAATTACGCCGCCTACATGGAGGCCAACGCCCATGTGAACAGCGTGATCGTGGAATATGTAGAGGGCATTCAGGTGGTGAAGGCGTTCAGCCAGGGGGAGCGGTCCTATCAGAAATTCGCCCAGGCGGTGGCCTCCTTCCGGGACTTCACCATGGGATGGTTCCGCTGCACCTGGGCCTCCATGAATCTGTGCCTGTCCATTCTGCCGACCACCCTGCTGGGGACCCTGCCGGCGGGCGTCGCGCTCTATCAGGCGGGGATACTGGACCCGGCCCAGGTGACGCTCTGCCTGATGCTGGCCCTGGGAATCGTGTCCCCCCTGATGAGCGCCACCGCCTTCATCAACTCCATGAAAAGCATGCAGTTTGCAGTGAAGGACACCCGTGAACTGCTGAATTTGCCCCAGCTCACGCAGGCGGAGCAGAATGTCCATCTGGAAGGCAGCGGCATCCAGATGCGGGATGTATCTTTTTCCTATGGCGGGACGGAGGGCAAGGAGGTGCTTCGCCATCTAAACTTGACCATCCCACAGGGGAAATTCACCGCCCTGGTGGGGCCGTCGGGCGGCGGCAAGTCCACCATCGCCCGGCTGACCGCCCGGTTTTGGGATGTGACGGGAGGCTCCATCATCCTGGGCGGACAGGACATCCGCAAGCTCCCGCTGAAGCAGCTCTCCCAGTCCATCAGTTTCGTCACGCAGGACAACTTCCTCTTTGACTGCTCCCTGAAAGAGAACATCCGGCTGGGGCGTCCGGGGGCCTCGGACGAGGAAGTGCTGGCGGCTGCTCAGGCGGCCCAGTGCGAAGAATTCATCGGCCGGCTGGAGCATGGCTGGGATACGACGGCAGGAGACGCGGGCAAGCAGCTCTCCGGCGGGGAGCGTCAGCGCATCGCCATCGCCCGCGCCATTTTGAAGGACGCCCCCATTGTGATTTTGGACGAGGCGACCGCCTTCACCGATCCCGAGAACGAGGACAAGATCCAACGCTCCATTATGGCGCTTTCCAGGGGGAAAACGCTGCTGGTCATCGCCCACCGGCTCTCCACCATCCAGAACGCGGATCAGATCGTGGTGCTGGAGAAAGGGAGCGTTGCAGACTGTGGTACACAGGAAGAACTGCTGGGCCGCTGCCCGCTGTATCAGACCCTTTGGACGGCCCATGTGGGGGCACGAAACTGGGCGGTCACATCCGGCAAAAAGGAGGGGAATTGAGATGTTTCACAGCGTAGGACGCATTATGGGATGGGCAAAGAACTATCGAAAGCGAATGATTCTGGGCTTTGTGTGCTCGTTTTTTGCAACATGGTGTACCGCGGGGCCGGTGATGCTGGCAGCCTGGGCCCTGGGGCGGATGATCGGGAACGCTTGGGGGGAAAATGAGCTTTCCGGCTCTCTCCCATGGCTGTGCTTATCCGGCATCGTCGTTCTGATCCTGCTGCGGTTCTTCTTCACCTATTGGAAAAACCGGCTTCAGGAGAGTATCGGCACGGAACGGGCGGCAGAGCAGCGGATGGAACTGGGAGATGTACTGAAACGGGTGTCCCTTGGGTATTTTGCCAAAAACAATCTGGGGGACATTTTGGCGGCGCTCACCACGGAACTGAGCACGCTGGAACTCCAGAGTATGAAGATGGTGGACGCGGTGGTGAACGGCTATATTCAGGTAGCCGTGATCCTGCTGTGCGTGGCGATTTTCTGCCCGCCCGCCGCGCTGGTGGCACTGATCGGCGTGCTGGTGTCCGCCTTTGCCCTGCGGGGGATTGGCCGTCAGAGCGCCCGCACCGCTCCTGTGAGTCACCGGGCTCAGGAGGCATTGTCCGGCGCGGCTGTCGAATATATCCATGGCCTGCCGGTGGTGAAGTCCTTTGGACAGGACGGGGTTTCCGTTCAGCGGTTCCGGGACGCCTGCCGGGACAATAAGGCCATCCGTATCAAAAACGAGTTTGGGTTCGTCCCCTGGAACTGTCTGCATCTGTTCGCTCTGCGGGCGGCATCCGTGGGGCTGGTGCTCGCCGCGGGCCAGCAGGCTTTGGCAGGCGCCTTACCGCTCCCGTATTTCCTGATGATCGCCCTGTTCTCCTTCACCATTTTCGGCAGTGTGGAGGCCATCAATGACGCGGCCCACATCCTGTCGGTGACAGATTCGGTGCTGGACAGGCTGGAGGAACTGGAACATACGGATTTCATTGACAAGGGCGGAAAAGAGGTCACGCCAGAGCGGTTCGATGTGTCCCTCTCCCATGTATCCTTCGGGTATGGGAGCCGCGAGGTGCTTCACGATGTAACCTTTACCGCACCCCAGGGAACCACTACCGCCATTGTGGGGCCGTCTGGCTCCGGCAAGAGCACGATATGCAACCTGGTAGCCCGCTTCTATGACGCGGATCGCGGCTCCGTGTCGGTGGGCGGCCACGATGTAAAAGAGTTTACCTGTGAAAGCCTGCTGCGAAATATCTCCATGGTCTTTCAGAATGTGTATCTCTTCCAGGACAGTGTGGAGAACAATATCAAATTCGGCTGCCCGGATGCCACCCACGAGCAGGTGGTGGCCGCCGCCAAAGCTGCCTGCTGCCATGACTTCATCTCGGCCCTGCCGAACGGCTATGGCACCGTGATCGGAGAGGGCGGCTCCACCCTCTCCGGAGGAGAGAAGCAGCGCATCTCCATCGCCCGGGCCATTTTGAAAGACGCCCCTATTGTCATCCTTGATGAAGCGACCGCCAGCGTAGACCCGGAGAATGAACACCTGATCCAACAGGCTCTGTCCGCTTTGACAAAGGGGAAAACCATCCTCACCATCGCCCACCGGCTGGCTACCATCCAGCACGCGGATCAGATTCTGGTGGTGGAGGATGGCCGTATCGCCCAGCGGGGTACCCATGCGGAACTGATGGCCCAGGGCGGCTTGTACCGGCGATTTATTGAGATCCGGGAGCAGGCCGAGGGCTGGAGATTGGCGTGAAGAAAAGAGTGAAACGGCAACACGGCACATCACTTCATGCCTCTGGCGAAGACTATCTGGAGGCCGTGCTGGTACTCCAAAAGGAAAAGGGCATGGTACGCTCTGTGGATGTGGCCCGGTATATGGAGGTGTCTAAGCCCAGCGTGTGCCATGCGGTAGCTACCTTGAAGGCGGGTGGCTTCCTCACCATGGATGAGGATTTCTTCCTCCGCTTGACCGATATAGGCCGCGAAGTAGCGGAGCAGACCTACGAGAAACATTGCTTCTTCACTCGCCTGCTGGTGGAAGCCGGTGTAGAGCCCAAAACCGCCGAACAGGAGGCCTGCTGCATGGAGCATGTGATTAGCGAGAATAGCTTTCGGCATCTAAAGCAAAGTATGGACAAAAAGAAATAGTCGCGGGAGGTGAAGCTGTTGACGAGGGTAGCTGTACTGCAATATGGGAATTTGCGTATTGACCCCAATGAACGCAGGGTCTATATAAATGAACAAGTTGTGGAGTTGACCACAATGGAGTTCAATATCTTATACTGTCTGGCCTTACATCCTGGCTGGACCTTTACCCGGGAACAGCTTTACCGATATGCGATGTCCGATGATTTTTCCTCTGGCCCTGAAAGCGTTACCAGCAGGATCTACAAGATACGGAAAAAACTAAATATCAATGCGATTCAAACTGTGCATGGGTATGGTTATCGCTTTGAAAAGTAAAAAAGGGGTTGGTGCATCAAATCGTAGGTGTACCACCTCTTTTTATAGTGCTTGCATATAAGGAAAGCGTTGCCGAAAGAGTTCTCGCTATTGACGAATAAATCAATTTGTGCTATATTAAAACCGTTAGATTGAAACTGATGGTTTTGAACTTTGGGGGTGACACATGGCAAAGCGTGTAGCAGGAGTAACAGAAAAGTTGATGGAAGCAGCCAAGCAGGAGTTTCTAAAAAACGGATATGAGCGGGCTTCCTTACAGACGATTGCAGAAAAGGCGGGCTCCAGCAAAGGAGCAATCTACATCCGCTACCCGGACAAAGAGAGTCTGTACCGTTCCCTCGTGCAGCCTGCCATGGATGATTTTTGTGGTCTGATTCAATCAACCTTAGAGCAGTTTAACCAGTTGCCCGGAGTCGAACAGACCAGTCAAATGTATTCCTTCTCCGACCACGGTTTTTGGGCTTCAGTGGACTATATCTACGATCATTTTGATGAGTTCAAGCTGCTTTTAACCAGTGGAGAGAACAGTACATATCAGGAATTCCTCCACCGGATCGTGGAACTGGACAACCAATGTACCATGCGCTATATTCAGGCGTCCGGGAACGACGCAATTTCCAGCGGCCGCCTTACACCGGAGCTGGGCCATCTGCTGTCCAGCGCCTTTTATACCGGGATGTTCGAGGTGGTCATCCACGATATGCCAAAGGATCAGGCGGTCGAACATATCCAGAGGATGCGGCGTTTTTACACCGCCGGCTGGAAAACCATCTTCTTCGGAGATGGAGGTGAAAACCATTGAGCGGGTGGATTGACCGAAGCGGCTGGATTCACTGCCCTACCTGCGGCAACAAGACCCGCACCAAGGTGAATCCAGACACCGTTCTAAAGCGTTTTCCGCTGTTCTGTCCCAAATGCGGAAAGGAACACATCGTTGATGTGCAGGGACAAAACATCATATTGTCAGAGCCAGACGCAAAGACGCAGAGCCGATGATTTACAGGATAATCCTGTGGGTTGTCGGCCTTTTTCTTTGTTGATTGGTTAGAAGTCGCTAACTTGTAGGAGGGATACGATGCAGAAACAAAGGAAGCCATTTAGTTTGATGGCATTTATCAGACCGCACCGAGCGGGTTTTATTACCTCCACTGTTCTTGCTGTTCTCAGCGTGACCAGCGGGATGATACCATACTTTGCTGTGGCAAGAATGGTCAACCTGCTTATTTCTGGTGAAAAGAACTTTTCGATTTATCTGACTTGGGGAGCAGTTGCCCTGATTGCCTATCTGCTCAAGTCTGTTCTTCACGGCATCTCCACCCGATGCTCCCATGAAGCCACTTTCCATGTGCTGTCGGAACTGCGGCGGGCTGTAGCAGGTAAGCTGACCCGCGTTTCCATGGGCTATCTGACCGATACGCCATCGGGCCGTCTGAAAACGACCATGGTGGAGCGTGTGGAGCAGATGGAGGTCCCGCTGGCCCACATCATTCCGGAAATGACCTCTAATCTGCTGGTCCCTATCGCTATTGTGGTCTACCTCTTTCTCCTGGACTGGCGCATGGCGTTGGTATCGCTTATCACCATCCCCATCGGGATGCTTTGTTACATGGCCCAGATGAAAGAGTACCCGAAAAAATATGGCGCGGTGGTCCAGGCTGGCAAGCACATGAGCGCCACCACAGTGGAGTACATCAACGGCATTGAGGTCATAAAAGCGTTCAACCAGAGTGCAGCCTCCTATGGCAAGTTCACGCAGGCCGTGCGGCAGAGCGCAGACCTCATGCTGGACTGGATGAAGTCCACGCAGGGCTACTCCGCCCTGATGATGACCATTTGGCCCGCTGTGCTGATCGGCGTTCTGCCCATTGGGTGTGTCTTTTATCGAAATGGCAGTCTGACCGCCCCGGATTTTATCACGATTGCAATCCTGTCCCTCGGTATCGTGGGTCCATTGGTAGCGGCGATCTTTTTGACCGATGATTTCTCCAAAATTGCGACCATCACCGGGGAAATTGGCGCTGTGCTGTCCGAGCCGGATCTGGAGCGGCCCGCGCAGAGAAAAGAACTGCATGGGCTGGACATTGACCTGCGGGATGTGACATTCGCTTACAAAGATAAGCAGGTTTTGAACGGCGTCACGCTGAATATCCGGCAAGGCACGACCACCGCACTGGTGGGGCCGTCCGGCTCCGGCAAGTCCACCATTGCCAAGCTCATCGCCTCCTATTGGGACGCTGGCGGCGGGAGTATTACCATTGGCGGGGTGGATGTGAAAAACCTGCCGCCGGAGCAGGTAATGGACCTCATCGGATATGTCTCCCAAGACAACTTTCTGTTCAATATCTCCGTTCGGGAAAACATCCGTATGGGACGGCCGGAGGCCACCGATGATGAAGTAGAGGCTGTGGCGAAGGCGTCCGGCTGTCATGAGTTCATCATGGGTCTGGACCACGGGTATGACACTGTGGTGGGCGGCGCAGGCGGACACCTCTCCGGCGGGGAGCGCCAGCGGGTCGCTATTGCGCGGGCCATGATGAAAAACGCCCCGATTGTGATTTTGGACGAGGCGACTTCCTACACGGACCCCGAGAACGAGGCGGTGCTTCAGGACGCCATCGGCAGGCTGACCCGTGGAAAGACGCTCATCGTCATCGCCCACCGCCTGAGCACCATCACCGATGCAGACCAAATCGCCGTGGTGGAACAGGGAAAAATCCTGGACGCGGGAACGCATGATGAACTGCTGAAGCGGTGTCCCCTCTACGCGCAGATGTGGGCGGCCCACACGCAGGCGAAAGATGCGGACAGGAGAGAAGGAGGTGGCAAGCATGTTTGACGCATATAAACGGTTTTTCCGCTTTGCCGGGGAGCAGAAAGGCACCTGGTATAAGGGAATGGCCTTTGAACTGTTACGGAGCATTTTTGAGGCTTTGCAGTTTGTGGCGCTGCTGGTCGTGCTCCGCGCCCTGGTAGAGCAGAACATGACCGGGGCCACCCCATGGATGGCCTTTGGGATCATGGCGGTCAGCGTGGCCGGAGCCGCCCTGTGCTGGTATCTGGCCCACAACAGCGAGGGGCACGCCAATTACCGGATGTGCGCGGAAAAGCGCATCCATATCGGGGAGCGCATGAAGTATATGCCCATGGGCTACTTCAACGCCCAGAGCCTGGGCAGCCTCACCGCGGCGGCCACCTCCACCATGGAGGACCTGGAGAGCATGTCCTTTGCGGTGATCGCCCGGACGGTGGTGGGTATGATTCGGACCACCATCTTCTCTTTGGCGATCCTGTGCTTTGATTGGCGCATTGGGCTGGTATTCCTGCTTGGTATGCTTCTGTTCCTCTGGGTCAACTCACTTTTGCTGAAGAAATCCAGAGAGTTATCTCCGGGGCGGCTGGCAGCCCAGACAAGGCTGGTGGACGCTGTGCTGGAATACATACAGGGCATGAGCGTGGTGCGCGCTTTCCACGGAGACAAAGCGGCCAATCAGACGCTGAACCGCACGATTGAGGAGACGGAGCAGCAGAATTTCAAGCTGGAGCGCAAGCGTATTCCCTACAATGTGTTGGAGCAGATTGTCCTGCGTGTCACGGCGGTGGCGGCGATTCTGCTCTCAATCTGGTTTTTCCTGCAAGGCAGTATGACCCTCTTTACCTGCCTGATGGTGGTGGTTTCCGCTTTCCTGGTATATAGCGAGCTGGAGTCTGCCGGCGAGATGTTCTTTATGCTGCCCATGATCGACGCCTCCATCGACCGGGTGGAGGAAATCGACCGCGCTCCCCGGATGGACGAGGGCGGCTCCGTACAGACGCCGAAACACTGCGATATTTCCTTCGAGCATGTGGACTTCTCCTATGGAGAGCGAAAAATCATCCGCGATGTCAGCTTTACCATACCGGAAGGGACAACCACTGCCATCGTGGGGCCCTCCGGCTCCGGCAAGACCACCCTCACCAGTCTTATGGCAAGGTTTTGGGATGTGGACAGCGGTGCGGTCAAGCTGGGCGGCATTGATGTGAAGGACTATGCGCTGGATAGTTTGATGCACAATTTCAGCATGGTCTTTCAGCGCGTGTACCTGTTCAACGACAGCATTGAGAACAACATCAAGTTCGGCAAGCCGGACGCCACCCATGAGGAGGTGGTGGCTGCGGCAAAGGCGGCCCGGTGCCATGACTTTATCACGGCCCTGCCGGATGGCTACGATACCATCATCGGTGAGAGCGGCGCCACGATCTCCGGCGGAGAGCGCCAGCGGCTCTCCATCGCCCGGGCCATGCTCAAGGACGCGCCGATCATCATTTTGGACGAGGCCACAGCCAATGTTGACCCCGAGAACGAGGCGGAGCTGCAGGAGGCAGTCAAGGCCCTGACCGCCGGGAAAACTCTGGTTATGATCGCACACCGGATGAAAACTGTCCAGGAGGCGGATCAGATTCTTGTACTGGATCAAGGGCGGATTGTGCAGCGGGGCCGCCATGCGGAACTGATGCAGCAGGGCGGTATCTATGCGGATTTTGTCTGCTCCCGGAGATCCGCAGAATCGTGGCGTATTGCGGAGCGGAAAAGTAACGAGGTTAAAGCGGAGGTATGAGCAAGAAACTATTGGCCCGGATCGGCCTGCTGGTGATTGTCCTGTTTGGCGTCACGATCCTGACTTTCTTTTATACCAACCTGTCCCCGGTAGATGCGGCCGAGGCGCTGGCAGTGCGCCGTTACAACCGTCCCACCCCGCAGCAGGTTGAACTGGTGCGGGAAGAACTTGGGCTCGACCAGCCGATTCTCCAGCAGTACGGCTCCTGGCTGTGGAACGCCCTGCATGGGGATTTTGGAAACTCCTATAACACTGGGCGGCCGATTGTGGAAGAACTGTCGGCTTCCATCCGGCCCACCCTGGTTATGGCTGCCATGGCGCTCCTGTTTGCCACTCTGCTCAGTATTCCGCTGGGGGTGTTGTCCGCCAGCAGAAAAGGCGGCTTGGCGGATCGGAGCATCTACCTGTTCGGCATCATCTGTATGTCTCTGCCGAATTATTGGATTGGCTTCATGCTCCTGCTCGCCTTCGCGGTTTATATCCCTATTTTCAGCATTATGGGAGCGGATAGCCTGAAGGATTTCATTCTTCCGGCCCTGGCGCTGGCTATTCCTATGGCCGCCGGCAACATCCGTGTGTTTCGGTCCTCGCTCCTGGATGGGTATAACAGCGATTTTGTCCTGTATGCCAGGGCCCGGGGCGTATCGGAGTGGAAAATCGCCAATCTGGTGAGCCGGTTTGCGCTGCCGCCGCTGATCACCATGCTGGCGCAGAGCTTCGGCTTTATGATTGCGGGCAGCGCCATGGTGGAAAGCGTGTTCTCCATCCCGGGGCTGGGGTCCATGCTGGTCACTGCATTGGGAGCCAGAGACACCATTACCATCAATGCGTGTGTACTGCTCACCGCCGTCATTTTCGTCCTGGTCAATTTTATCGCGGACTGCGTGAACGCGCTTCTAAACCCGCAGAGCCAGAAGGGAGGCGGCCTATGATCCGCAAAATCATGCACCGCCCGCAGGCCGTCCTCGGCCTTGCCATGATGCTTCTCGTGTTTCTTGTGATGCTGTTGGCCCCAGTCTTTGCGCCCAATGACCCGATGCAGCTGAATGTGGCCCACAGCTTCGCCCCGCCGGACGCACAGTACCCCCTTGGAACGGATGAACTTGGACGCTGCATCCTCTCCCGCCTGATTTACGGAGCCAGGGCTTCCCTGAGTATCGCGCTGCCCACACTGCTGTTACTGGCGGTTATCAGCACCGTGGTGGCTACCCTGTGCGCCTATATCGGCGGGGCGCTGGACCGCATATTTGAAGTGGTCTCCAATATTTTTATGGCCTTTCCCCCTTTCCTCGTTGCCATCACCCTGGTGGGGCTCTTTGAGTCAAAAGCGGCCAGCATCGTCCTGTCTATTGTAATCGCCATGTGGGTCTGGAACGCGAGGGTGGTCCGCACCCATGTGCTTCGGGAGCGGAATCAGCCCTATGTGATCACCTGCCGGATGTCCGGCTGTTCGGAGCTGCGTATTGTGTTCCGGCATATCATCCCCAATATTTTGCCGCACCTTCTGGTTTTGTACAGCACAGGGCTGTCCTCCATCATCATTATGATCTCCAGTTATGCTTTTCTCGGCTTGGGGCTGGAAACAGGGACGGCGGAGTGGGGCGCCATGTTTGTAAATGCCAATAAACTGATGTTCAGCCATCCGCAGTTCCTGGTCTATCCGGGGCTCTGCATTCTGTTTGCCGCGGCAGGGTTCAACCTGTTCGGGGAGGCCCTGCGGGACATCTGCGCACCGAGGGAGGGATAGCCATGCTGACAGTTACCAATCTATCCATCCGTACAAAGCAGACAAAGGAAACCCTTGTGCGCTCCGTCAGCTTCTCCGTAAAAAGCGGAGAGGCCCTTGGCCTGATCGGGGAGAGCGGCAGCGGAAAGAGCATGACCAGCAAGTGCATTATGCGGCTGTTGAATCCACGGCTTTTTGACCTGCGCGGAAGTGTGCAATGGAACGGGAAAGAAATGCTTGCGGTGAAGCTGAATGAGCTGGACGGCTATCGGGGCAAGCAGATCAGTATGATTCCGCAAAACCCCATGACCGCCTTTGCGCCCATGCTCAAGCTGGGAAAACAGATGGAACTGGGCTTTTTGCTGAAAGGACGCAGGGAACGGACACAGTTCCGGGGGCGGCTGGCTGCCGCGCTTGCGGATGTCAATTTGCCCGATGCGGAAAAAATCATCAACAGCTATCCCCATGAGTTGTCCGGCGGCACGCTGCAGCGTGTAATGATTGCCCTGACGATCCTGCAGCGCCCGGAACTGATCATCGCAGACGAAATTACCACCGCTGTTGACGCGGCCAGCGAATACCTCATTCTGAATGAATTGGAGAAGTTGAGGCGGGCCGGTGTCTCCATGATCGTGGTGACCCATGACTTTGGCGTGGCGGCAAGACTGTGCGACCGTGTAGCCGTTATGAAGGACGGCGAGATCATCGAGGAAGGAAAAACGCGGGAGGTATTTTCTGCCCCACAGCACGAATATACCAGGCAGCTTGTGCAGGCAAGCGTACTCTTTCAGGAGGGACTATGCTGAAAGCGGAACATATCACAAAACAATATCAGATCCCAGGCGGCGGGCATACCGTGTTCGATGCGGTTTCGGATGTCTCCATAGAGCTTGGAGATGGAGGCGTGACCGCCATCGTGGGAGAAAGCGGGAGCGGCAAGAGCACTTTAGCCAGAGTGCTGTCCTATGTGGAGCGGCCGGACGGTGGGCGGGTGTTTCTGGATGGTCTGGAGGTGTCCGCCTGCAGAAGAAAGGAACTCCGCGCTGTAAGAGGTAAGGTCCAGCTTGTGATGCAGAACGCTTTGGGGTCTTTAGACCCTCACCAGAGTGTGGCGTCCATTCTGGAGGAGCCCCTGCGGCTGCTGTTCCACATGGGGGCGGAGGAACGAAAACAGCGGTGTCTTGAACTGCTGGACATGGCCCGGCTGGAACGGGACACACTCCGCCGCCGGCCGGATGAACTCTCCGGCGGACAGCAAAAACGGCTGTGTATTGCCCGCGCTCTGGCCGCCCAGCCCCAACACATTATCTTTGACGAGTCCTTCAGCGGATTGGATGTCACGCTGAAAAAGCAGGTGCTGGATTTTCTGAAGGAACTTCAAACGGAGCTCCAAATCAGCTTTCTGGTAATTACCCACGACCTGGACACCGCCATGTATATGGCCGGCACGATTCATGTCATGCGCAGGGGCAAAATCATCGAAACGCTTGAGCACCCCAAGAGCTTCTCTGATTTTCAGGAGCCCTATTCACAAGAGCTTGTAAAGGCAGTCCGCTCCAAGCGGAGGGCCTTGCAATAAATCAAAAAAGGAGAATAACAGCATGAAAAAGTTCTTGTCCCTTCTGCTGACCGGCGTTATGAGCGCCATGCTTCTTGCCGGCTGCGGAACCACTTCAAATGATCCAGACCCCGCTTCTTCCTCAACACCGCCTGCCGTCGAGGAGGAACGGTCCATCACCATTGCGCAAAGCGCCAATTTTTCCATGGGATTTACCCCCGGCGTGCAGTCCTATGAGGCCACCTATTACATGAACAATTTTTATGAGGGACTGGTCGAATACCGGGACGGTGAGTACCTGCCCTGCCTGGCGACAGACTGGGCTGCCTCGGATGACGGCCTCACCTATACCTTCCATCTGCGGGACGATGTGCAGTTCAATGACGGCACCACCTTCAATGCTGAGGCGGTCAAGCTCTATTTCGACAATATGAAGCCGGTAATTGGCACCAGTGCCAATTATGGTCAGCTTGACATGCTGACCACTGAAATCACAGTGGATGACGAGTACACTGTCTCCTTCCACCTGAGCCGGCCTTATTACAATGTCCTGAACGATCTTTCCATGGTGATGCCCCGCGGTATCCTTTCCGCAGCAGCATTCAATGAGGACGGCTCTCTGAATACCGAATACCTGATGACCCACACTCCAGGCACCGGCCCGTATATGTTTGAGAGCGTGAATGAAACCGCAACGGAATACACCTTTGTGAAAAACCCGAACTATTGGGGCGAGGAGCCGGATGTAGACCGCTTTACCGTAAAGGTGATTCCAGAGTCCAAGGTTGCCGCCATGCGGGCCGGCGAGGTTGACTTCATCATGGGGTCTGATACGCTGGACGCCAATTCCTATCTGGAGCTGTCTCAAGTGGAGGGAATCACCGGCGTGATCTCTGACTTTAACTTTGTGACGGAATTTATCGCGCTGAACGATGAGGTGGCGCCGCTGGATGATCTGAATGTCCGCACAGCCATCCAGATGGCGATTGACAAGGAATCTATCGCGCAGAATATTTACTCCGGTCTGCGTACAAAGGCGGATTCGGTGATGCCTGCGGATATGCCCTACTGCACCGCCACGGTGTCCACCCCGGACTACGACATGGATGGGGCGATTGCCTTGCTGGAGGACTCCGGCTGGGTCGATTCCAATGGGGACGGCATCCGGGAGAAGGCCGGAACGGCGCTTTCCTTTACGATCACCTACCCCTCTACGGGCGTTTATGACAACATGGTGCTCTTTTTCCAGAGTTCTATGGCCGAACTGGGAATTGAGATCAAGACCAATCCCATCGACCTGATGGCCTTCATGCAGCAGGTGTTCATGGAGGACAACTACGAGATGACCGCCTACATGAGCTACTGGTTCCCTTATGACCCATACACCTTCGTGGCAAATATGTATCCGTCTACTGACTATGCTGACCCCAGCGGTATCTACTCTACCGATCCGCAGGTCGCAAAGGCCCTGGCTACCATGAGCGATGAGGAAGCCAAGGAACTGATTGGCGGGCTTTACAACACAGACGATCCCGCGGTCGTTCAGGAGATCTATACTGCGGCGCTGGACTCCGCCAATGAGAGCAGTGTGGTGATTCCGCTCAATTACAGAAACGAGTATGCCGTATTTAACAACGAAGTAATTGAATCTTATACTTTCAACAGTATTCCAAACCATGTGGATGTTGCGGCGATCCATCTGAAATAAGGGAGGTATCCCAATGAAACTCCATGCGTCGGGCGAGGACTATCTGGAGGCTGTATTGGTACTTCAAAAAGAAAAAGGAATGGTGCGCTCCGTAGATGTAGCACGACATCTTGGAGTTTCCAAGCCCAGCGTGTGCCACGCGGTAGCTACCTTGAAAGAGGGCGGATTTCTCGCCATGGATGCGGACTTCTTCCTCCGTCTGACAGATGTGGGCCGGGAGGTAGCCGAGCAGACCTATGAAAAACACTGCTTCTTTACCCGCTTGTTGACGGAGGCAGGTGTCGATCCAAAAACAGCGGAACAGGATGCCTGCCGCATGGAGCATGTGATTAGTGAGGGCAGTTTTCAGCATTTGAAAAAGAATATATTGGAAAAGAAATGATCGAGGAGGTGAAGCTGGTGATCGGGATGGCCGTGCTGCAATACGGAAATTTGCGTATTGACCCAAATCAACGCAGGGTCTATGTAAATGAACAAGTTGTGGAGTTGACTACAATGGAGTTCAACATTTTATATTATCTGGCCTTACACCCTGGCTGGACCTTTACCCGGGAGCAGCTTTACCAGTATGCAATGTCCGATGATTTTGCCTCCGGCCTCGAAAGCGTCACCAGCCGGATCTACAAGATACGAAAAAAGCTAAATATCAATGGGATTCAAACGGTACACGGATACGGTTATCGCTTTGAGAAGTAAGAGAAACTGGTGATTGTAATAGCATATACTTAATAAAAACGCAGCTGCCAACCAAGGCAGCTGCGTTTTTTGTTTAATGAATAGAATACACCGACCCGCATACGGTTCAGCCGTTATAATTGTGGCTTGACAAATACAATCGTTTGATTTAAGATAATATCGTTATTGGATAATGTGATTATCGAAAAGAGGTGAACGAAATGCGTCCTGTAAACGAAAAGCTGCGGAAGGATCTGCTGGAAGCCGGGAAGCGCGAGTTTATGGAGAACGGCTTCCGGGGGGCATCCTTAAAAAGTATAGCAGCCTCTCTTGGAGTAACAACTGGAGCGATTTACCGCTACTATACGGACAAGGAGGCACTGTTTGACGGATTGGTGAGAGAGCCAGCCCAAGAGCTGGTAGAGCGTTATCGGACCCTTCAGCAGACCTTTGCCGGCAGGAGTTTGGAGGAGCAGCTTCAAAAGCTCCCGGAGGTGCCGGACAAGGAAGCCTCCTGGATGATGGACTTTCTCTACGACCACTTTGACGCATTCAAGCTCATCGCCTGCTGTTCCTCCGGGACAAAGTACGAGCACTACCTGGATACCTTGGCGGAAATTGAGGATCACTCTGGACGGCTTCTGGTGGATCGAATGGTGGAAGCTGGCTACCCCATTCGCCGTCTGGATGATGAACTGATCCACATCATGTCCACCGCACTCTTCAACGGCATGTTTGAAACAATCCGCCATGATATGCCGCGGGAAAAAGCGATGGTTTATATGGATGACCTGCGGAATTTTTACTCTGCGGGCTGGTTCCGTCTCCTTGGAATACCCTTTGAATAAAGGGTTTTCCTTTTGATTTTAAGTTAGCACTTACTAACCATAAGAAAGGGGTTTTAAGCTATGGATAACAAGAAAGCGCCCTCACCCTTTGCTGTGCTGTGGGGTTGGGCAAGTGGTGAGCACGGCGGATTTTATGCTTCGGTAGCCCTGGCGGTGCTGGGGGTGGCCTGCGGTATGGCGCCATACTTCTGCGTGGCTGCTATGATTGGGCTGTTGCTGGAAGGAGGCGGCCTTGCGGAGTGCCTGCCCTGGTGCGGTCTGGCCCTGGCAGGCTATGCGGGAAAGGCACTGTTTTCCACATGGTCTACCAGCCTGTCCCACACGGCCACCTATCACACGCTGCGGCGTGTGCGGCAAAATCTGCTCTCCAAACTGAGCCGGGTGCCCATGGGGACGATTCTGGACACGCCCTCTGGCCAGTACAAGACCACCATTGTTGACCGGGTGGAAGGGATGGAGCCCACTCTGGCCCATTTGCTGCCGGAGATGACCTCCAATTTGCTGGTGCCGGTGAGCATTGCGGTCTATATCTTCGTCCTGGATTGGCGAATGGGGCTCGCCTCCCTGGTGACCACGGTGATTGGGTTCGCAGTAGCCTCCCAGAGCGGCAAGACTTACGCCGCCCGCTGGCAGGGCGCCGTGGAGGTGGGTCGCCGCATGGCAAATGCCATCGTGGAGTATGTGGGAGGCATCCAGGTGGTCAAAGCGTTCAGCCAGTCCGCCGGGTCTTATAAGCGGTACTCCGATGCCGTGACCGAGAACGCCCAATACTATGTGGACTGGATGGCGGACAATCAGAAGTATATGGCGGTCATGCAGGCGGTCATCCCCTCGGTGCTGCTGCCTGTCCTGCCGGTGGGACTGCTGCTGTGGGGCAGCGGAAGCCTGAGCACTGCCGTATTCCTCACCATCGTCGTGCTGTCCCTGGGGCTTACCGGTCCTCTGGTATCGGCCATGACCTTTGTGGACGAATTGGCGGTGGTGGGTACCAATGTGGGTGAGATTTCCGCCATTCTGGAGGCTCCGGAGCTGGAGCGCCCCGCGGCAGAGACGAAGCTGAATGGGCTGGGTATCCGGCTGGATCATGTGTCCTTTGCCTACAAGCAGGAGGACGGCGAAGTGCTCCACGATGTAAGTCTGGATATCCGGCCGGGGACGGTCACCGCTCTGGTGGGTCCCTCCGGCTCCGGCAAGAGCACCATCGCCAAGCTCATCGCCGGTTTCTGGGATGTGACGGGCGGCTCTGTCGCCTTGGGCGGTGTGAATCTGCGGAAGATCCCGCTGGAGCAGCTCAACCGCCAGATTGCCTATGTATCTCAGGACAACTACCTCTTTGACCGCACGGTGCGGGACAACATCCGCATGGGCCGCCTGAACGCCACCGATGCGGAAGTCGAGGCGGTAGCCAAGGCTGCCGGGTGCGATGATTTCATCCGCCAACTGGATCAGGGCTACGACACCATTTGCGGCGGGGGCGGCGGCCACCTTTCCGGCGGCGAAAAGCAGCGCATTTCCATTGCCCGCGCCATGCTGAAGGATGCCCCTATCGTCATTCTCGACGAGGCCACCGCCAGCATCGACCCGGAGAATGAGGCGGTCATTCAGCAGGCTATCTCCCGGCTGACGGAGGGCAAGACGCTGATCGTCATTGCCCACCGGCTGGGCACGGTGGCTGGCGCGGACAACATTGTTGTGGTGGAAGATGGCCGGATCGCTGCCCAGGGGAAGCAGGAGGAGCTTCTGGCCTCCTGCCCGCTGTACCGGCAAATGTGGCAGTCCTATCTGGGCGTCCGGGACGGAGAGGAGGAATAAGAGATGTTCAGCGTACTTCGGAAAATTTCCGCCTTTGCGGGCAGCCGCAGAGGTCTTTTGAAAAAATCCATGCTCGTGGCTTTCCTGGGGGCTGTGTTCACCGCGTTCCAGTTCTGGGCCCTGATGCTGACCCTGGAGATCCTGGTGGCCGGCGCGAGCTTGAGCATATGGCCGGTGATCGGCGTCATGCTGGTCTCTGTGGCGGGACGGACCGCCTGCTCCTACTGGTCCACCAATGCGGAGACAGAGACGGGCTACTTCATGGTGGCAGAAAAACGAGTCCATATCGGAGACCGGCTGCGCTACATCCCCATGGGCTACTTCAATGACAACTCCTTGGGAAACATTACCGCCGTAGTCACCACCACACTGGGAGATGTGGAGAATAACGCCGCCCGCTGCCTGGTCAGCGTCATCGGCGGGTTCCTCAACACTCTGGCCATGAGTCTGGCAATCCTGCTTGTAGACTGGCGGCTCGGCCTGCTGGCTATCGGGGGGATTCTTGCCTATCTGCTGGTTGCGGAACTGAGCCAGCGGTCTCTGCTCAAGACGGGGCCTGCCCGCCAGCACGCCCAGATGAAGCTGGTGGAGGCGGTGCTGGAGTACATCCAGGGCATGAGTGTGGTAAAGGCTTACGGCTTAGATAAGGACAGCGGCCAGGCTGTGCAGAAAACCGTGGATGAAAGCTGTGAAAAGGCCCTGGGGCTGGAACACTCCGTAGCCCCCTGGATGGGCCTGCGGCAGATTACGGTGCGGGTGTTCGCCGTGGCGCTGGCTGTGTGCGCCCTGGTGCTCTATTCCGGCGGGAGCCTGCCTCTGACCCGGTGCCTGCTGATGCTCGTCGCCTCTTTCATGCTTTACGCGGAGCTGGAGAGCGCCGGCAATATGGCGGACAATCTCCAAATGCTGGGCGCCTCTATGGATAAGGCCAATTCCATCGACGATACGCCAGTGATGGACATTGACGGGGCGGAGCTCCGCCCGGAGGATGCCTCTGTCCGGTTTGAGGATGTCTCTTTCTCCTATGGGGAACGGACCATTCTGGATCATGTGAGCCTTACAGTCCCCGCCGGCAGCACCACCGCCGTGGTAGGTCCCTCCGGCGGCGGCAAGACCACTCTGTGCAATCTTATCGCCCGCTTCTGGGATGTTCAGGGCGGAAGGATTACCGTAGGCGGCCATGATGTGCGGGAGTACAAGCTGGACAGCCTGATGAAGAACATCTCCATGGTGTTTCAGTCGGTGTATCTTTTCAACGATACCGTGGAGAACAACATCAAGTTCGGCCGCCCGGACGCCACCCATGAGCAGGTGGTGGCCGCTGCCAAGGCCGCCTGCTGCCACGATTTTATCATGGCCCTGCCGGATGGCTACGACACGGTATTGGGAGAGGGCGGCGGTTCTCTCTCCGGGGGCGAGAAACAGCGTATCTCCATCGCCCGGGCCATGCTCAAGGACGCACCCATCGTAATTCTGGACGAGGCCACGGCCAGCGTAGACCCGGAGAACGAAGCGGAACTCCAGGCCGCGATTTCCTCCCTGACAAAGGGGAAAACCCTGATCCTGATCGCCCACCGGCTGAAAACAGTGCGCAATGCCGACCAGATCCTGGTCCTCAATGGCGGGCACATTGTCCAGCGGGGTACTCATGAGGAACTGATCGCCCAACCGGGCCTGTATGCCGACTTTGTTCATGTTCGGGCCAAGGCCAACAGTTGGAAGCTGGAGGCTTGATGCGGCGGCTTATCTGCCTGCCGGACTCCGTTGTATCATGGGCTGGGGAGGGACTTCTATGGAACTGAATTTTGAGGGGATCGCAGTCGGAGCAGCCTCTCTGATGGTGATTGGAGCCTTTCATCCGCTGGTAATCTGGTGTGAATACCACTTTTCTCAAAAGATTTGGCCGCTGTTTCTCCTGTGCGGGCTGATCTGCCTGGGTTTGGCGCTGTTTGCACATGGGCTGCTCTCTATTCTTTTGGGACTTGTGGGCGTGGCTTTTCTTTGGAGCATCCGGGAACTGAAAGAACAGGCACGGCGGGTAGAGCGGGGATGGTTTCCCAAAAATCCCAAGCGAACTTAACACAGGAGCGCCGAGGAGTTCCAGACTACGGATGACAGTGCCAGGGTTCAGGAGATTTTCGATGAACTGCTGAACTTCGACAACGACAATGTATTGGATCTGCCCCTGCTGTTTGTCAAGGATATGATCGTCTACAACACTGACAAAATCGCGGGCTATGATTTTTCCAGCACGCCCATGTTCTTTGATGTGCGGCTGATCCAGCCGGCGGAGTGATGGACTAGCAGAATATGAGACAAGGAGCCGGCCTGCTAAGACCGGCTCCTTGTCAAAGGATGTGTTTCCAAAGGAAAGGGGGCAGATTTGTTTGTCGTTGCACCAGTCCGGCGAGGACTACTTGGAAGCTATATTGATGCTCCAGAAAGAGAAAGGAATGGTGCGCTCCGTGGATGTGGCCCGGCACATGGGGGTATCTAAACCAAGCGTGTGTCACGCGGTATCTACCTTGAAAGAGGGCGGATTTCTCACCATGGACGGAGACTTCTTTCTCCGCCTGACTGATGTGGGCCGTGAGGTAGCCGAGCAGACCTATGAGAAACACTGCTTCTTTACCCGCTTGTTGACGGAAGCAGGTGTCGATCCAAAAACAGCGGAACGGGATGCCTGCCGCATGGAGCATGTGATTAGCGAGAATAGCTTTCGGCATCTAAAGCAAAGTATGGACAAAAAGAAATAGTCGCGGGAGGTGAAGCTGTTGACGGGGGTAGCTGTACTGCAATATGGGAATTTGCGTATTGCTCCAAACCAACGCAGGGTCTATGTAAATGAACAAGTTGTGGAGTTAACTACAATGGAGTTCAATATTTTATATTATCTGGCCTTACACCCCGGCTGGACCTTTACCCGGGAGCAGCTTTACCAATATGCAATGTCTGATGACTTTGCTTCCGGCCTCGAAAGCGTCACCAGCCGGATCTACAAGATACGGAAAAAACTAAATATCAATGCGATTCAAACTGTGCATGGGTATGCTTATCGCTTTGAGAAGTAGAAGTAAAAGGGAGCGGCCTTTGTTGATCAATGAAGGTTGTTCCCTTTTGCCGTGTTGAAAATTGGAATTAAAATGGAAAAAGTGAAAACTCAGTCAGAATTTGGTCAGATTTACCGAATACAATGGAGATAAATTCTAACCATATAGGCAATTTTCGAAAACGGGAGGAATGTGTATGAAAACTAAAAATCGAAATAGCAGAGGGAATTTCAAGTTGCGTTAGGCGGTCTTATTCTTAAATGAATGAGGCCGCCTTTTCTTTTAATTCCCGACAAAATTCTACAAAAAATCAAATTACTGAACCTGGATCATTGGCAGACCTGCTGCCCGCTCTAATGGGCAATGCAGGTTCGTGTGCAAAGTGCGGTTCAGATGGCAAGGAGCCAAATGCGCATGGAAAGTTTGAAAACCATGCACATAAAAAGGTTCGTCGCCCATCTGCTTACATTTCGACACACAGTTTACTATCGAATATGGTTCTTCTGCCGCCCTTTTCGGAGGACAGGGCGGGAACATCACAAGACAAGTGACAAGCCTCCTCCTGCGGGCGTCGGAAGTCGTGACGGACTTCTTTATGTGTATCACACAGCCGATTGCTCACCTTTGTGGTGTGTGGTCGGCTGTGTTGTTTTATATAGAACACGAAGACGCCCATTAGTTCGGTGCCGATCCCCTCCAAATGTTCAAGATTCCCAAAAATTCTTGAACATTTGGAGGACAAGACCATGCGGTATCGAAATAATGGACAGATAGAGGAAGAACTACAAATCAGATTTACAGGTTACTTAATCCAGGCAGTAAAACGCACACGGCGCGATTACCTGAACATGCTCAACCAATACAGCAACAGTGAAATACTGACCGATACAACCTATACCCCAGGACAGACTTTGGAACAAGAGGTTACAGAGCGCCTTCCTCTATGGGATGTGATCGAAAGTAATGCGCTCTTCTATGCACTCAAGCGGTTGAATGAACGCGAGCGGTATGTGTTCCTGTCGCATGTTTTGGACAGCTGCCCTTTTGACTTGATTGGTGTAAGACTAGGCCTGACTTATAAAGGCGCAGCCGCAGTCTATTACCGTGCTGTTCAAAAGTTGAGAAAAAGTATTGAGGGGGTGGAAAAACATGATATTTGAACAACTGTTGTTTCAGGCAAAAGAAGGTGATCTGGAGTCAATTACCGATATTTTGAATATGTATCGGCCCTTACTGCTCAAATATTCTGTAATTGACGGCCGGCTGGATGAGGATCTATACCAGGAGCAGTGCATTACATTGATGCGAGCCATCAAACTGTTCCGAATTTGAATTTATGAGAAAGGCTCCGAGACCTTTTGATCTCGGGGCCTTTCCCGTGGATTCAAACAGGATGTACTAAGAGGAAAAAAACAAGCGCACAGCAGTAGTTGGACGCTGCTGTGCGCTTATTTCGATATAACCTATGGACCCCAACTTTGCGGTTGGGGCCACACTGCGGTAAAACCTACCCTACTACGATTTTTTATTGCTGCGAAAAGGAGCTCTGACCATACCTATTGTAATTTCATTGCTCTTCTCCAGCGGCAGCCTTATCATAGTAGTAGATATAGGCGTTGTAATCCCGAAACCGAGTGATCAGCCGAATCCGGATGTACAAATGTGCCGTTTCAGAATAGAGGTTAAATTCAGTCGGATCACTGGTAGTCTCGGCATATCGGCAGAAGCGTTTCATGGTCTCCAGCGTCTTAAAGGCCGGCAACTTGAATAGGGCATTTTGAAACTCATCGATTTCTTTTACCAACTCTGGCGGCGTCTTTTTGCCGCTCTCATTGTGCCAGGTTGTCCACCAGCGGTATCCATCGTAATCCGAACGGGAATAAGCAAGTTCGCTGACGGGGCGTTCGATGAGCTGCATTGGAGGCTTGTAGGTGTGCTTGAACACTTCTGAAAAAGTGCAGTTCTGCACCAGATAACAGATGGACTTTTCCGCTTTTTTCTTCAGGTGTCCAGACTTGACGGCATCCCATTCCACAAGGGGCAGGGGCGTATGGGCGGCATCCCGAAGGGCCTCATCCATGCCGCAGGCTTCACAGATCTGCACATCCGCGTATCGACTGAGGGCGTTGACCATCAGGTGGGCTGCCAGAGGGGCGCCACACCGCAGGCATTTGGGAGGGGCCGCTGCATCGCCATGAGCATAAAGCTTTTTGTCTTGCTTCCAAGCGGCTTCCAGTAATTCTTTGGGGTATAATTTGATTTTCATAATTTTTTACTCCTTCTTCCGGTTTTTCTTTTCATTGCCTTTTGACGAATATTGGTAGTTTCTTGAAATGTTTGAGCAAGGGATGGATCATGTCTTGTGTCGCTTTTCCAGTGCCGCTCCTTTGACCAGGGCTGGTAGACTGGAAGCTCTTCCTGGAACAATGCCAGCAATTCAGCAGCCATGTCCTCACGGCGGAGATATAGGCTGTTCTTCACAGTCTGGGTATCGCAGTCGGTGATGATGGTACGCAGCGAGATTCCGTGATGCTCAAAGGTGAAATGCCGGTGATGAGCTGGGTCTTCCGCCTCAATCCATAGTGGAAGCGTATCAGAGGAACCCTCTAAACGGCGCCAGCCGCTGTAATCGGTGTAATGAAATCCTGGTATGTGTTTTGCCAGCCGGCGCAGGGCGATATACAACCGCATATACCGTCTGCCAAGCTCGCCGTTCAACCGGCGGGAATAGTAGGTGTACCCGTCCAGATCCAGTTTTTTTAGTTTTTGAGTGTTGAAGATGTATTCCACATATTCTGTTCCGTCTTCCAGCCGTACTTGCCCGGTGCGCTCGCCTAAACCGTTGCGCTTGATCCAGGCATGATACCGCTTGCCGGTGGTTTTGGTGTTGATAAAGCCGCAATCTTTGGCGCGTAAGCCGCCCAGATTGACGGTCAGACTGTCCCAGAAGACCAGCTGGCCGAAGCTCTCTTGATAGAGTTTGATGGCAAGATTACCTTCTGGATAGGTGGCGATTTTAACAGTTAGTGCATATTCGGTTCCTTTCATTTTAAATGGTATTGGTTTCATAATCTCTCCGTGAACTAGACCAGGGGACTGCAAGGACAGCCCCCTGGTTATGGTTATAAAACTGTGCGCCTGTCCCCGCAGTATGAGAGCGGGGAAGAGGCGATGCCTTTGACGGCCCTATTGGAATCTTAAAGATTTCGGGTCATTCGTACATTAGGCGGCACCCGCCGCGCTTTCAAAGAGCTTGTACAGTGTGGCACACATATCCGCTTGATTTCTACAGGAAATGGTATGAGCATGGCCGTGATTTCGCCTCTCATGATCCATTGGTCCTACCGTGATGCTCAACTGAGAACGCTCCTGAGTAATCCAGAGTCGTCTGCCAGCGGACGGGTCTTCGGCTACAATCCAAAGTGGACGCTGGCGATCCATATAGGAACGATAGTAGGAACGCCACCCGCTATAATCGGAATAGCGGAAGTCGGGACTGCTAGAACGGCGCTGTTCCAGAACTTCATAGATTTTTTTGTATTTCATGCGCTGCGCCTCCCTTCCTGCAATGATAGATATTCAGCGTACCCTTCCGGGTCCAGTTCACGCAGGCGGTCTGCCCGGAAGCGGTACTCTGGATACTCACAGTAACCACTGCGCTGCGTTGCCCCGGTAGGGATAGCCAATCCGTGGCGGATCAGCCAGACCGGGAAATCGGCGTCACCATTGGTATCGATGAACGCGCAGTCTTTCCCCCGTTCCCCGTCCAGATTGACCGTCAGAGAGGCCCAGGGCTCCGCATAGCCATTTTCCCATGTGTGCATGGCAATCGCCAGGTTGCCGTCCATATAGGCGGATACCTTTAGCTGGATGGGATGTGTGGAGCCGTACTTTTCATAAGGGAAGGTAATAGGCCCTTGCCTACCCATGGCCGGCATTGGCCTTTGGGCCGGAGCTGTACTGATGTTTGGCGTCAGATCCAGTTCCCAGCATATAGCGAGAATATCAGAATCGTCCACACGGTAGTTATATTTTTTGGCATACTTGGGGTGGAAGAGAAGCTGACCATTCTCCACAACAAATTTGCCTTCCTTGGTGCCATAGGTGTACTGGCGGCCATCCAGAAGATGTTGCACCTTTTTGGCGTCCGCTTTGATCTTTCCTTTGTCGTACCATGTGGTGTACTGCACCGCAACCTCAAGATTAGGGTTTGAATGAAAGCGGGTTTCTAAAAACTGCAGGACGCGCCCGCAGACTGCTACCCGCTGTTCCACTGTTTGGGCAGAGTTGAAGGACAGTGTGAAATAGGAGTAATCCCGCCCAGACAATCCATAGCCGTGAAGCGTATTGCTGAAGTCGTTGCACCAGAAAAACAGTTCCCAACGGGAACTTCCGTAAGGCGCCGGATCTTCAGCTTCATACTGATAGCAGATAAACTCCCTGGCAATGGCCGCCATAACAGAGGCCATCACAGCGTTTTTTGACTCAGCTGCCTGTTTGATCCTGCGGTGCGCCTCATCAGGGCCGGCATCGCAAATCTGACGGTTTGCCTCCCGCTGCTCCGGGGTGTAGACATATTGGAGTCTGAGCGAATGGACATCTTCCCGGGCATAACCCCGGTCAATCCATTTTGCGCTGAAACTTTTGACAGAAGATTTATCATGCAATATATTCATAGTGATTCTCCTTTTGGATTTGATGTAAATGCTTGCCGATGCTTCGACAAAGGCAGTCAACGGGATTTTTCATCGCAGGGGTGGCCGCCCCCTCCATATTCCAGAAGGGCATAGCCGATACACCGGGCCGTCTCGCCTAAAGTGTTTTTCACGGCTTCTTCCACCACATCATCCGTATCTGGGCACTCCTGTTCGTTGTTAAGGCGTGTCAGATCGTGGTGCAGCTCTTTCATCTGCTCTGGCGTTACCGGCTGGTCAGTTTGGACCAGCACATCGGCAAAATCGCCGCAGCCGTTGACATTCAATTCTCGGATGAGCAACATTCCCATAAACTAACCTCCCTCCTTCAGCGGCCTTCCTGCCAATCGTAAAGCAAAAGGTCATGGCTGGAAGCCCTCGGTGGGAGAACAGCCGCCCGAAAACGATAATTTGTAAATACAAAGCCAGTGGGTTTGTGCGTGTACTGGACGGCAAGAATGTGATACTCCCGGCCCATCCAGTCGGCAGATTCCAGGACCTGTTCGATTTCATTCCCAAAATCAAGGGCAAAAATCCAGTTATCCTGACAGCTGCTCGGGTCAGAGTAAGGCTCCCCGCCCGGCAGGAACAGAAGCTTTTGTTTCATATCTTCATAACTGTGGAGCCCCGGGTGTTTCTTCAAGAACGCTTGTGCCAGTTGTTCCCTAAAGGTATAGAAGGGGATGAATGGTTTTTTGCCCTCGAAGTCCCCGTTTCCATCCAGAGCAATCACCTGCCCATCCGAGATGATCTCGATGATAACATCCTTTCGGATGCGGCAATCATTTTGATAATCATCCGGGGTAGAAGTGTACCATGTGCCATCAACCGTATCACGGTTGCAGTAGTAATAGGGTTGGTTTACAGATTGGAACACATCCTTGCAGAAGCCTGTGTCTTCAAACAGAAAAGTGAGCTGGATCGTTTTCATTCGAGTTTCCTCCGTAGTAATAATCATAGATTTTTCTTAGACCGCGCCGTATTTTGGCTTTGGTAGGACTGCCGGTGGCGATTCTCTGACCAGAGCCAAACGCTGGCCCGAAAAACCAAATTTCGTAGTGGGTGCAGAGATGCCGCCCTTTTGTGTGGGCGCTTGAAACCGACCACATATAGGCATCGCCGGACACCGTAAACTCCTTGGGATAGCAATATTCCCGCATTCCATCCGGCGAGAAATCATCCAGCGCCGCAGCATTCCCGGAACGGGGGTCTGCTTGTGGCTGAACGACCTCCCGGAGCCAGAGAAGAAAAGAAGACGCCCCGGCGCTCATACCGGTTCCTCCGGCTTGCCGGCCTTTTCATAGTAGACCTTGCGAGTGCCGGCGCCGCGAACTTGGAAGATAAAACCGGGCACCATCTCAGCCAGCTTGTCAGCATACATCTTGGCGCGGTCACAATCTGGGATCAGCGTAGCATAAACCAGGCCGACTCCAACTTTTCCTTCATGCAAATTTATAGCGCCATAACAGCGGGCTCCAATTTTCTTCCCATAGACGATATAGTTCATCGCTTCCCGCCCTTTCTGTTAATACCAGATGAAAGTCTGGCCGCATAATACCTGAATACGGTCCATAATGGCATCAACTTTCTTTTCGGAGAGGGGAACAGCTGCATTATTCCAGTGCCGAATCAATTCTTCCAGTGTGCGGTCTGGCGCCGACACACAGAAATCACAGCAAAAGTTATAGAGCGGCTGCCCGGTATAGGCTTCAAAGACGCTTTCAGTACCATCAGCAATCCGCTGTCTCTGGTTCCCACTATAGTTGATACGGCCTAAATAGGCGGCGCCATAGCGTTCACGGTAGGCATCAATTATTTTGCGGTTTAAGTCATTGTAAGTATCATCGGCCTCATCAATCCTGAGATACCCTTCACGAGCGAGGGCATACTCCCGCTGCACTTGCAGGTAGTAGGAGAGGGCGTCCATGGGTTTCGGATCATGCGTGGGATGTTTTAGTTTCATCAAAGAATCCTCCTAAAAAACAAGGGACCGGCAAACAGCAAATGCGCTGTTTGTCGATCCCTTTGTGATAGTGTCCCTTGCCAAATAGCAAGGCGTTTGTCAAATAAGAAAAAGTGTAGAGTTTTATTTCTGTGGAGCAACATTGAAAGTATCAATGATACAATACTGGCAGATCAATCAGAAAAATCTTTTAGGTGCTGAATGATCCATGCTTGCAGCTCGTGTTCTCCCGCACTGCCATTTGCAATAGAGATAAACATATCCGCAAGTTCGCCGGGCTTCAGTTCAAGAACATAGCCGTTCCATTTCAGCAGCAACTGCGTCATCATTGCGCCAATCCGTTTGTTACCATCAAGAAAGGCATGATTGGAGGCCAGTCCAAACCCTATTCTGGCTATTTTCGCAAGGTCCGTTTCAAAAAGATCAAAACCGGCAAAGGTTTGCAACGGAGCATTGACTGCGGCTTCCAGACTATTTCGGTCCCGAATACCGTCCAACCCACCTGAAGCTTTGATGATCCTGCTATGGACGGCGATAACATCTTCAACCGTCACCCAAATCATTCCGCCATCCTCTTATAGTCGTCAGCGAAAGAACTTAAAACCGCATCGGTATCCGCCAACATCTGCTCCCTTGAAATTTCCGCAGATGGTGTGTTAAGAGTTAAGGGAAACGGCATTCCATTATTGCGGACAAAGGCATTTGCAAAAATGTTGAATGCGGTGGATGTGGATATGCCCAGCTGCTCGCAGATGGCGGCCATTTGCGCTTTGACCTGACTATCTATTCTAAATGTCATATTGGTATCCATATAATCGACCTCCTTGCACTACAATTATACTACATATCATGTGCAAATGCAACAAGTAGGATGCTTTATTGAAGAAGGCCACGGGAACCAATCGTCTTTGAGGGAGTGCTGTATCATCTATGCGGCCGCTTCTGCGGGAGGCAGCTCGTTGATGATGGGAGCGGAAAGTAAAATGGCCGTTTCGGTATCTTCCATTAACAGCCACGCACCATCGCGCCAAACACAAGAAGTTGCCTTGTTGTAAATCTCCGGGACCTTATTGGGATCGTCGATGCACTCGCGGGTAACGAGCAGGCACATGTGATCGAGATAGAAATAGTGAAGAGATTTTTCAATTTCCTCTCGTAAGGTATGGGCCAGGGCTGCAATTTCATCCATATCCTGCCGCTGAAAAGCAGCCTCGGAAATCTTTTTCAGGCACTGTGTTTGCTGAATTGCTGCATCAATGTAGGTTTTGGCCTCGTCAAACAGGCTGCGCCGGATACGAATATCACATAGAGCTACATGACGGGTGTATTCGGTGGCCGCTTTGCAGATTTGCCCCCGCAGTTCTTCATAAGGTTTTTGGTACTTTGTTTTCAGCACTTCCAGCGATACGACTTCCAGATTTCTCCGAAGGGTATCCAAATGAATTTCAAGTGCCTTGCGTAATTCTTTTTCGTCCATAGTTTTCCTCCATTTCACAATAGAAATTACTTTTGTGGGGATGCCTGCTGATCATCCTGTAAAATATCCTGTGCGGCCTTGGATACTGCATCCCAGTAACACTCCCAATAGGTATCGCAGAGATCCAGGTAGTGGCTGATGCGCCCTTTGATGTCCGCATTGTGCAGCAGTTGTTTTTTCTGATCTTCTGTCAGAGCCAGATACTCCGGCAAAGCTTGAGCTTTATCAAGAAAATCCTCCCGTGCGCACTCATCTTCATAGACTGCCGCCACGGTGCGTATAAATTCAGGAGCCAGCGGCAGAGGCCGTTTTTCAATGGAGAGGTAAAAGTGGTTTTCGCAGTATTCTCCATCCAGATAGCACTCATAGCTTTCTGCGGTTTCTTCCTCTGCAAACTGACTCTTTTCACGCCATTTCTCAATGCAGCCGCTCTCCAGTTCGTTTTTCAGATCGTCATGAAATTGCCGCTGGGCATCCATTAAATTAGTGAACGGAGCCTCATAAGAGCCAAATTCCCCGTCAGTGGCCCAGTGCGAGACGACGACATAAAGCGTACCTTGGGGATACGCCTGCTCGGGAACGGCCAGAGGCGTCAACATTTCAGGCGCCATGATGACCAGTTCCAGCCCTAAATCCTCCACACGCTTTGGCGCGCCATAGAGTTCAGAAAAAGCCTGCTCCAGTGCGCGGCGGGCAGCGGAAAGGCACGGCGGGTCAAATTTACAATAGATGTCCGGCGTATCATTTTCAGTTTCCCGGTCATCATCCGTGCGAATTTCAAGGATGCGCCCGAAGAGCCCGCTGTACTCACTCGCTTCATTGGCGAGGACGCGGCTGCCTACTGTGTAGGTGATGTTCTCATGTGAGAATTTCTCACCCGGTTTCTTATAAATCATAGTCCATTCCTCCCTTGAAGGGGAAAAAGCAAGTCCCCTTGATTCATCAATAAATGTGCCTTTATTATCCGCGTCGAAAATGACGGCACCGCTCGTAAACATGAAAATGAGCAGTGGAATAAAAGCGATATGCCTGCTGCTTTTTAGGCGGCAGCAGCCAACGGCGGATGGGCCGCTTGGCAGTACCGCAAACTGCAGGCTTTTGGCTTTTGAAGATTTTCATCATCCATATCCTCCTTGATAGACTGTACGCGAAATGGTGATCACCCTTCCTCCATGTCCTCGCCGGCCTCGATGATACCGCGCTTCCGTTTCAACTCCGCGATTTTTCGCTCCCACTCTTTCTGCGACTGCTCGGCCCGTGCCCGTTCAGCTTGCTGATCTTCCGGGGAGAGTGCAGAAAACTCCCACTCCCGGCGATCTGCGTCAATATCCGCCATGATGCGGC
>ULWY01085034.1_pt1 | contig 44183 bp, 26 predicted proteins | sample 1960761 | NCBI WGS metagenome assembly ULWY01 (sample SAMEA4835824, study PRJEB28245) | human gut metagenome | biome: gut microbiome; material: fecal sample | place: Denmark | collected 2008 | reverse complement strand
TTTTGACATCCATAATATTATTCTTTTAGGTTGGTTTTCGATTTATGTCTTTGTGTCATTACACATCGCAAATATAGCTTTATTTTGCCTTGCTTCCAAATGAAAAACTCTATTTTTATTGATAATGTGTTTACAAATGTAAATTCAACCACTTTTGCTTACAACCTGTAAGCGCTGCGCCCGAATGGCGTGACAGTCTTTCTCTACCGGTGAGTCAATCTTGAGTTCTTCATCCTATATATATTATTCCTTTGTTGTTGCGGTATTAATAAATCGTGCCGGTGTCTCCACCGCTTGTCCGTTGTATTGATATCGTCATTCGTTCTTCAGTCACTCATTCCCATGTATGCCTCTTAATCCATCTTCATTATGCGACGGTAAAGCCATAAATCTAAATATTACACATTATGCACATGTCCATTTCTTATCGAGTCTCAGTCCTTTTCCAAATAAGTGTAATTGTGGCCTGTGTCTCGATATGAATGTTATGCGCACCATTGAACGTCTTATGAATATGTTGTTTTGCTAAATGTATGAACGTAAAGCAATGTAGTCAACAAAATTGATACTTGTACATTTATCCAAAAGCACCTTCTTGATGAACATAGCCAACGGTATGGCTATCTCTTTTCCCATTTCTAAAAACAGTTATAGGAGACAACTTTTGGAAAGAGATGGCGCATATGCCGATATATCTTTTCAAGATAGATTTGCTTCAGACAATGGTATCCCAATTCATAGAAAAGTATCATGATGAGCATGATTTCTGCCTTTGACATGGTTGGAGTATGGTGATATGAGCGCTTCATGAAAGGTTTAAGCGTATGTTTTAACATCATTGCATCAAAAATCTGCAAATTTGAAAATCAGAGAAGCAAAAAATCATCTGCGATACAAAATATTCTATAACTTTGCTTTCGGTGATTCATCGTGATTGTTGTTTGGCTTTCTTTTATATAGCGATACGATAATCTTTGCGAATCACCCAATTTTCAAGGACTTACAATTTGTAGAACTCACGTTAATTAACAACTATCATTCCCAACCGGAACGGAATATTAGAAAATGATTGAATTATGCTTGGCAGCTCTGCGTGGAAACAATCTTCAATAATTTTTTCATGTTAAATATGTGTAAAGAATAAAATAAGAATTACGGGAAATAAGTGAAAAATGAATATATATATAAGAATATCACAGATATTGTCTATATAGATAAGTTTATTAGAAGTGTCTGGAACACAAAAGAGCGAAACTACAAAGAAAATAATACCTATTTCAAAAGATCCAATTAAACGAACATAGAATTCGCATAATATATATATCTTTGCATTATAAACATAATAATGAACAGATATGCCAGTCAATAAGAATGCAATGACTAGATACAAAATCATAGATGATTTGTTATCTAATAGGTACCATAGCTACACGCTTGACGACATCGTTGAGAATGTAAATCTACAACTAGTCGATATGGGAATAAAAGCAGTTACCCGTCGTTGCGTGGAAAAGGATTTGGCTTACCTAAAAGGTGAAAATAGCTCTTTCTTTGCTGAAGTTGAAACTTATTCTGTGGAAGTGTATAATGGAGAACGCACAGTCAAAAAAAGATGTCTTAGATATAAAGATCCATCTTTTTCAATCTTTAAAAAAGAAATGAGTGATGAAGAGTACTATTTGTTGGAGCAATCTTTATCCCTCCTTGGTCAGTTCGAAGGGCTACCAAACTTAGAGGAGTTGCAAAGACTTAGAATGAGGCTTAGAAGCAATATCGGCAGACAGATTGTTTCATTCTCGAAGAATTCATTAGAGAATTCTTCGGTCTTTGCCCGGTTGTTTTCAGCAATTACTCAAAAACAGGTTATCTCGATGACTTATCATAAATTTGATGCGCCAAGTGATAGGTTGAATATACTCTTTCATCCGTATCTGTTGAAGGAATATAACAAACGCTGGTATATCTTCGGTATTGCTGATGATGACCATAATGTTCTTTGTTTTTCTTTGGACAGAATAGATGCTTTAACCCCACTTCCTGGTGAAAAGTATATTGAATATTCAGGTCAGTTAGACGGATGGTTTGATGATATCATAGGTGTAACGAGATATAAGGATGAACCCGTAAGGTCAATTGTGTTTTGGGTTAGTGACGCATCGAAAGATTATGTTTTGACTAAGCCTATACATGAGTCACAGGTACACTATAAGAACGAAAAACGATTTGAAATGCAAAACCGATTTCCACACCTAAAAGGTGGAGAGTTTTTTTGCATTAAATGTATAGAGAACTTTGAACTCTTGCGGGAACTGACTTCATTTGGTGAAAACCTCTTAGTTTTGTCACCGAGTGACATTAGAGATAAGATTTTTGCCAAAATTCAGTTGATGTTCGAAAAATATTCTGAATTACGAAAATAGAGTTCGGTGCGTTGTTTTAACTTTGCACAAAGAAAATAAAAAACGCGGTCATTGAAATAGATTAGCCAACAAATTTTGACTCTGGTCCGATGTTGTGTCGGATGTCATTCTTTCAAAAAAAGAATTGATAAACCAATGTTATATTTTATAACAGTCTTTGACTGATTTATCATAAACTATGAACTTTGAAGTTTATAAAGTTATAATAAAACAAAGAAAAGGATTGGCTATCGTTTCAGTGACCGCTTATTTATATAGACATGGAGAAACAGACAATATTGTCAGAAACAAAGAAAATCACTTCTATAGAAGACTTGGCAAGGCTGCTAAATAAAATTAAGCAGGACGAGTTCTCTACAGAAAGGTATCCTATAACATCTAAGCAACTATTGCATTTCTGTAATTCAAAAATTGTCCCCAATAGATATAAAGTTTTCCATATACGAAAAAAAAATGGCGGTTTGCGTGAGATTAATGCGCCTTGTTATCAGCTGAGTATTATCCTTCATGTATTAAACATCTTACTTAAATCAGTATATACGCCGAGTGATTCTGCTATGGGTTTCACAGAAGGACGATCTATACTTACTAATGCAAGTATGCATGTTGGTCATAATTATGTGTTGAACCTTGATCTAAAGGATTTTTTCCCTTCAATTCCTCAAGCTAGAGTTTGGAAAAGGCTTCAGCTACCACCGTTTAATTTTACTCAAGAAATAGCAAACGTAGTGGCAGGGTTGTGTTGTCATAAAAATAAAGAAAAAGGCATAAATGTGCTACCTCAAGGTGCTGCAACATCTCCGATACTTACTAATGCTATCTGCGATAAACTTGATCGAAGACTAAAGGGCGTAGCAAATCGATTTGGATTACACTATAGTAGATATGCTGATGATATGACTTTCTCTGGCATGTGTAATAAATTTCGTGATGATGATGATTTCATGCAAGAAGTTAAACGTATCGTTTCAGAGCAAGGCTTTGTTTTAAATGACGCAAAAAAAAGAGTTCTTAAAAAAGATGTGCGCCAGGAGGTTACAGGTTTAACGGTGAATAGTATCGTTAATGTCTCTCGCAAGTATATAAAGGACTTGAGATTCTTACTTAATATTTGGGAAAAATATGGCTATTCTAAAGCTTATGCTTGTTTCTATCCAAGATATAAAAAGGAAAAAGGCTATATCAAGAAAGGTGAGCCTGTCATGGAGAATGTTATTGAGGGCAAGCTAAACTACCTAAAGATGATCAGGGGCGTTAATAATCCTTCATATCTTAAATTAGTTCAGCGTTATAATAACCTTCAACAAATGGTTTATATGGATTCTGAAACAGATAAAGGTACAAACTATATCTATGTTCAGCCATATACTCTTATTGAATTTGAGAAAGAGTTTAACACAAAAATATCATTAGAGATTTCTCCTAAATGTAAAGTCGTTGGTAAATGTACTATTTATGGGATGGATAAGACATTACCTATTAGCGTCACGACCCAAAAGATGCTTTGCCCAAATGCAGAGTCTCTAATACCAGGAAGTGAAGTAACTAGTGACAAGTTGAAAGAAGCTTTTGTAACTTTATGCAGACATAAGGGTAAGAACTTTTGGCTTATAACCCTTTTTGAACCTAAGCGTTCTAAATGTATGAGTTTGCAGACTGCAAAAATGGATGTTGACTTATTACTTGATTGTTGGGAAAAGAAAGGATTGGAAAAAGCCGTAGAATTGTTCAATTGCATAATTGAGGAATCTATTACTCCTGATGAGTTATCTAATCTAAAAGATTCATTAGAAGAAAAATCTAAAGATAAATCAAATCAATCTTTAGATTTCATAGAAGATTCTATTTCTTCACCCAAAAAAGTGATGGGTTTTCAATCTCTTTTTGGTGATGAAATCAAAAATGAGAAAGAATTATGTAAAATCATAGACAATGCGAATGGGTTATGGAAAGAGATGGATGATGGTATCCTTGGTAAGGATGTGGATTTGTTCTAAGTCCTCAGCTTTTAATGTTGGGGTAGTGATATAGGAGATGTAATTTTCGAAGAAGACTAACGGAATTTAAGTTCCATTCTGAGGACGAGGAATTTGTACTCATGAAACGTTCTTCAATAAACTAAACCTTTTTGATTTGTAAACTATGAACAAGAAAGATGTATCAAATTTCGTATACTACATAACACATTGTAAATCACTGACTCGCCAGCAAATTGCTCGTCGGGACAAACTTATATCTAAGGATTACTTAACCTTACTTTCAGTAGATGATAAAAAGGATTCTAACAAAGATGATGGTAAACTGTTAAACCCTCGAGATGTGGCAAACTTCCTTTCGCTTTTTGAAAACCCTGATGGATTGAAGTTTTTAACTCATGATTTCGATCCTAATTCAGATATGACATATGAGAAGATGCTGTCAAGTGTATCTAATACTCTAAAAGAGTCATTCCGTAAATATGACTTACCCAGAAACTTGATAGCACTTGTAAAAACTGCATTTGAGGGAAGAAAGGATGATGGATACTGGACAGATTTTGAAGGAAAGACACATAAAGAGTTCTACAATTCTCAGAAATGGAAGGAGTTGTGTGCAAATACACATCCCAAGTTGGTCCCTAGTTTGTCAGGAGTCGTTGAATCCTTTAGACGCTCATTGCGCGTTGTGAAGCCATCGTTGTTGGAGTATTGTCAATCAATAGCTAATATGTATTCCGATCTGAACATTGAACTCAAAGATTTGCAAAAGGCAGATTTCTATACCAATGTCCCTGTCTTGCGTAAAGCACTTAAGAACATATTGGACGATATAGCTCAAGTCAATAAGACTTCGTCCGGCATGTATCCAAATGTATTAATTAGATATGAGCGAGGAACAGAGGGTGACTTTTTTTTACGCAAGATAATAATCACACATATAGATTCGGATGGCAATGACCTGGAAAATGCAAGAAGGAAATTGGCCAAACATGGTGGCAGTTTTAATAATCTGTGGTCTTTGTTGAATGGTTATTGCGATTGGGCGATTGAAGCTAACTGGGAGGGAAAACCGAAGCGGTGGAATATACTCAAGTATCCTACATATGATACTATAGAGGAAGTAGGAGAATCATCAATCATGGGCTTTACGCATATACTAACATTTTACTATAAATAGATTGGTATGAAGAAGATATTTCTTTTAGATGATAATAGTCTAAACCAACGTCAAGCTTTTGGTGTTGATTTCGTTGATGCAAATCGTTTTGCAAATTGTTTCGTGCATATAGAGCAACTTAACGATAAGAGTGATTTTACATTCATACATAATGCCGCCTGTATTCTTATGCATGACAGTTTGGAGGATTATATTGACTCAGCATTCTGTCATGGAAGTCATAAGGCTAAGAAAATCGTAGAGCATTTAATTTACGACAATGATATTCCATATACTTTTTTTAGCGATGGACATGATGGCGTTTCTATGTTGAAAGAATATCCTTACTGTATAAACGAATTGACAAAAGTTGAATTCTATTTGAATTTAGAGAGCTTTGTAAAGTTTTATGCTGATAATGGAGTGATTGATTTCAGAATACTTGCTTACGGCAACAACTATAAGTTGAGGCAATTTGAAGTATGGGTAGATAAACTCTTTGAACCTCTAAGGAAAGCCAATAAAGAAGATGTTATCTCTGTAAGTCAAATTAAGTTAGATGTGTTTAGAAATATCATAGAAGCAGCTCAGCCTGAAATTGTGGGAAATGTTAATGATATTTTAAACTCTATCGAAGATAATGATTCTACCATTGGAGAATTTAAAAACAATATTAATAGGATTTTGAAGAGTATGGTTCTATATGGAAAGAATATATATACTTGGCAATAAGGAAACTGCAAACTTCTATAAAAATAGAATCAGCAATGCCACATATTGTGAGGTCCCGCTTCTATCATTGGGGAACGAAGTTGAGATAAATCGTTTTGTATCAACTATGGGGATAGAGAATGCAAATTGTGTGGTGTTTGACATGGATACGATAAAACCGGAACTATGCGTTACAATAGCGCTCCATATTCGTTTATCCATTGAATTGTTCCACTCTGTTTCATTGTGCCCCATGGTTTTTGTGACAGAAAAAGCAAATAGTTTGTTGCACTATAAGTTAGGCGCTTTGTCTCAATTATTCATTACGGAAAGTGTATATGTTTGTGAGCCTTCAGAGTTGGCTTTAATCATAGATACTGTAAAACCACTTCTCCAATTTAGATTTCATCATGATTTTTTGGATAGAATAAGTTTAAAACACAAGGAAACTGAGGGAAGGCACTCATTGGCAAATCAATGGGGCGTATCAGTGTTGAGCAGATATGTAATTGGAGGCATCGTTGGAGCGATACCAGTTGAAAATGACATGAAATCTCTGTATTTCAAATTTACTTTGTTAAAGACACTGAAGCCATCGGATGTGATTTCCATTATCGATAATAAGCAACAAAAGTATCTTGCAAATAAAATATCCATCCATGCTCAAGGGAAAAAGGTTCTCCTGATTGATGATGAAGCAGAAAAAGGATGGAGTGATATTCTTTCAAAAATGCTGATTGGAGCAAATCTTGAGGTTATTTCGGAGAAAGTAGCTTCTTATGACGCATTTAGCTTAAGTGCAAAGAATATAATTGAGGCTTTAGACTATGATTTGGTCTTTCTTGATTTGCGTTTGAATGGCGTTGATGAAGAAAATACTATGAGCCCACTGGAGTTTTCTGGAATGAAGGTATTACAAAAGATTAAAGGACTGAATAAAGGAGTGCCTGTGATTATGTTTACAGCTTCTAACAAAGCATGGAATCTCAAAGCCATGTTAGATGCTGGAGCTGATGGGTACTATATTAAAGAATCTCCAGAATATCTTTTGCCGATAAAGACATCAGAGGCAAATGCAATGGACTTGAAAGACAATGTTGTCAAGTGTATGAAAAGGTCTTTCTTAAAGGATATTTATGCGCAAATCTTGATCATCAAGCAGCATCTATCGCAAAACAAAAAAGATGAATTTGACATGATTTCCAAACAGCTTGATATTGCTTTCAACTTAGTTTCGAGAGCTAGGTATGATGATGAATATGCATTTTCCTATGTGGCATTGGAACAAATCCTTGAGATGTTCTCTAAATTGTATCTTTTTGGCGAAGAACCTAACTATTTCATTAAGGAAACGCGTGAAGAATGTTACGATTATAAAATAAGTGATGGTTTATGTGTTGTTTCACAGACCACAGATAAGAATAACTATCCTCAATGGAAACGGATTTCTGCAATTTATTACCAACTGTTCGGGGAGAAGGACCAACGGTTCGGTGCAGATATCCAAATGTTGATTGATAAAAGAAATAAGTACATTCATAACAAAAATCTTTTTAATGATAATAAACATAAGGACATCTACACCATATCATCCTTTAGAAAATTATTTGAAAAAATAAATATTCTTCTTCGCTTGGTATAATATAATGGTATGAAAATAAGCTCATTTAAAAGATTTACATGTTATGACTTTATCACAGCAACAAAATGAGGCTTTGGAACTTATAAAGAAGTTCGCAGGAGGCAAAGATGGGTCTGTCTTCATTCTTAAAGGTTATGCCGGTACTGGAAAGACGACCCTTATTAAAGAGTTGGTACGTGTCCTTTCCGATTCAGGAAAGCGTGTAACTCTAATGGCTCCTACTGGTAGAGCAACAAAGATTCTTCAAGAGAAAACAGGATATGATGCATGTACAATACATAGGGGTATTTATGCATTTGAATGTATGCGTGCTGTCCGTTATGATGAAAATGGTAATATGATTATCACAAATCATACCGAAGAGGACACACAAAGAAGTAAAGGTTCTGATGATTTGCAATTTTGGTTCGGTATAAAGAAGCATGATCAAGATTATGATCCTTCACAAAATATCTATATCATTGATGAATCGTCAATGATTAGTTCACGTCCATCCAAAAATGAACAATTGCATTTTGGTACTGATATACTAATGGAAGATCTCCTTACATATGTTCAACCACATTTGGGTGGAAAAGTAATATTTGTAGGTGATCCGGCTCAGTTACCTCCTGTTGGTGATAATCACTCAGCTGCATTAGAAACTGCATACTTTGAAGAAAGAGAGCTAAAGGTATCTCAATATGAACTTACAGAAGTTCTACGCCAAAATAGTGACAATGCTATTTTGAAAAACGCAATGATGATTAGAGACGTTCTTAAATGTTCTCCTGACACCAGAAACCATTTGTGTTTTGATCGCAGAGAAGAAGAGGTAATAGATATGACATCAGAGGAAGTATTGGATTCATTCTATGAGAATAACCCACATCCAATGATTGGAGACTCTGTGATTATTTGCTACACAAATGCTGCAGTAAAAGACTATAATGATGCTATTAGACGCAGATATTTTCCAGCGAATAAAGAAATTGTCGCAGGAGATATATTGCAAGTCGTAAAAAACAACATCAATACTCACCTTGGTATTGAGTATTTGAATGGAGATTTCGTTAGAGTTCTTCAGGTATCTTCGGAAGTCGAAACGTTTAAAACTCCTGTTTGGACAGATAAGAATGGAGAAAGGGAAAGAGTCAATATATCGATTGATTTTAGAGACGCTACCCTCCAAAAGGAAGATGGATCTCAAACATCATGCAAGATAATTGATAGTCTGCTTAATTCTCGAGAACCGAATCTTACGCCTCTTGAAAGTGTAGCTATGTATATTAACTTCAGAATGAGACATCCACATTTGAAGCCAAATGAAGAAGCTTTTAAGAACTCATTAATGGAAGACCCTTACTTCAATGCGATTCAAGTTAAGTATGGATATGCTATTACTGGTCACAAATCTCAAGGTGGCGAATGGAAAACTGTTTACGTTGATTATAGTGGTCGGTTAGGACTGAATAATGACTCTTTGCGTTGGGCATATACAGCGACAACACGAGCTGTAAATGTATTGTATGGGGTCAATATGCCAAGTATAACTCCTATGTCGTCGTTGGTGTTTAATCCTATTTTAAAAATAAGTAAGCCTCATAAGGAAGCTTTCTCATTTGAGAACGTTGATGACATAAAGTTACTGCCGCCATCAGCAAGTAATTCTCAAAAGCAGAAGTGTGTTTGGACGAAGCAACTTTTAGATGAAAAAGGATTCTTCTTAAAATCCATTCAGACTTTTCAATACAATGACAAGTACGTAATAGAGACTCCTTCTGGTTGCGTAACATGGGATTGTTATTATAATGGTGCTGGTCTATATACTCGTTTTTGCCCTAATGTATCATTAGAAGAAAATGAGGTGATACGAAAAATTCTCGAAGATGAATCGGGGATAAGATACTGTTTTGATTATGTTCCTTCTTCTTCATCGCTGAATCAACTTTTTAATAAGATGAGATCAGTCTGTGATGATTTAGGCATAATTATTACCAATGTGGTTGAACACACAAATCAATATAATGTGTGTTACTATCTAAAGACATCAAGTAAATTCTCATCTGTTATGTTTTACTTTAAGGTTAATATGGCCATCACACATGCTTTACCTTCTAGCGAGACAGGTCCAGATGATGATAAGCTACAACAACTAATTGAACATTTCAAATAGTAAGATATGGCTGTTAAAGACGTAACCATTTTACGTAAGTCAGGAAAACTCATTGAAGCTTATAAGCTTGCTAAGCAGGAACTGAGTGAAGATCCAAACCAATGGACAAGAATGTCTATGTTTTGGGTATTAAGAGATCTTGCTCAAAGTGTTTTCATTCCTAAGCATGATGTCCAAAAGGCAAGGGCATGCTTGAGTCAAATGCACTCTTTGTTGCCTTTAATGGTTGATGATAGTGGGGCTGGTGAAAAGGCTTTAAAAAATTTGCTAAAACAACTGCAACCGAATGCCGATTTAATTAAAAGTGCAAGCGAACTATCAAAATCTGATCCAACAACTGCATATAATAATGTAGTAAGTGCCATTGGCAGTAAAGGCGAATCTATTGATAAATCATTACATGAGGATTTTGGCTGGATTATTTATCGTTACATAAAAGCTGATGGTGATAAATTAAAATCAACAAAAGTTAGAGGACTTTTGCGTGATTATATTCTTCTTTCAAACGATAGACCTTCAATGCTTCATTCGATGATTCTGAATTATGCGTTGAATTATTCAAAGAGTCACTTAGATTTCAGCCTCTACAATTTTCTTAAAATGTGGGGCATAGAGAATTTAAGATCTGAAGATTTTAACGATGGATGGGTAGATGGTCATAACATACCATCACTTGTATCTCGCATTTGTAAGGCTCTCATTGATTGTAATGCAGACTTTGATATTAAGGAATTTATTGATAGTTTCGATAAGAGAAGACAAACTGAAGTTTTGGAATATTTACGACAGAATTTTTTCTGGAAACTAATGAATCTTCAGAAATCAAACGATACAAGTACATTGTTTACTACTTTTGAAGAATATGCTAGAAAATACTCTGCCTTTTCAGGCACACATTGGCACTCTGAGATACTTAAAATTGCTAATAGGTTTTACTCAGATGATAATTCCACTCGTTTTTTCTCATTTACAAAGTGTTGGTTAGGAAATGGAAATTTCCTGGATGAAGATTGGAAAAAAGAAAAATCAGAAGACGGAACTGAATATCCATCCTTAGTTGTAAAAACTGCGAAAAGATGCTATGCTGCATTAAAGAATAATACTCAATTACGTAGTGATTTAGAAAATGTTGAGTGGCTAAAAGCTCTATATAAATGTATATATGAACGTGATTCCAATGATGATTGGAGTATTCGCAACTATGCTACATTATGTAAGTGGTCTGGTAATATAGATGAAGCAATTGATGTTTACAAAAAGCTGCTTCTTGATATGGGAGAAAAGTATTACCTGTGGGCTGAATTAGCAGACTGTATAACATCGGATAATTTCGTTCGAACAGGTCTCTTACTTAAATCTCTCAAGCTTGAACATAATGAGGACTTTTTATGTGAGATACACATTTCTCTCGCAAAAGCTTGGGTTGAAGAGGGATATGGTATTAATGCCAAAAATGAATTAGACCTGTACGTTAAGCATAGAGAAGAAAAAGGTTGGAATATCTCAGAAGAGTGTCAACGTATTCTTAACAATCTTTCAAATATCTCTTCTTCAAAACAGGAAAACCTCAATCAATACATTCGGAGAGCAGAAGATTTTGTTTATGATAAATTTGATTGGAAAGACTATGTCTTAACAGATAAATGGACTTTTAACGATGTTGAAAGATGCAGTTTTTATGATGGAGAATCTATTTCATTTTCAGTTAAGATCAAACGCTTCCCAATTCTAAGAAAATGCCAAGTAGGAGATGTAATTAGTTGGCGATGCAAAGTTAGTTCAGAAACCATACCGGATCCGAACTTCTCAGCAAGGCTTAAAAGGACTATAACAAAAACAACTATTAATCCGTTGTTAGCCAAAAGGAGCCAACAAAAAAGATGGTCCACTTTGCCTCTTAAATATGGTGTTATAGATTATATTAATATCGAAAAGCATGTTTTGCATATAATCACGCAAGACAACGTAAAAGTATTTTGTCCGGTCGGTAAACATAACTATGATATTGGCGAATTTGTTAGCTTCCGTCAATATGAGAAGGAAAAAAAAGATGAGAAAGTTACTTGCGCTGCAGATGTAAAACCATGCTCTAAAGATGAAGCGTTACCAAATATGCCAACACGAATTGTTGTTGTAGACGATGTGAACGATTCTAAAAAACTATTTCATGTAGTGTTAGGTCTCAACAAAGTTAGTGATATAGTAAAGTATAGCGAAACTAATATTCGTCCACAAATAGGTGATTTTCTTCGTATAATCTACTATATAAAGACATCAAAGGAAGGGAAGAAACGTATTAAGTTTCTTGATGTCAAAACATCTGACGTTGGTTGCAGTGGAGTTAAGGGAACGGTTACAGGTAGACTTTCACTGAAATACAGAGATGATCATAGCGCTCCTGATTTCGCTTTCTTGAAAGATTTCTACGTTCATAGAAATTTATTAAGAAAGTACAATATAACCACTGACTGTGAGTTAACAGCAAAAGTTGTCCTTGGAGGAGATAATAAGTGGAAGGTATATGATTTAGAGTTACCGAATGGTTCAAAAGAGTCTTCTGACAAGTAACAATATATATTGGTTCGGGATGTAGTTTAACGTGAGTTCGACGAATTCAAAACAAAGCGAGTTGTGTATCAACATTATAGGAACTATTGACACAAAGAGAGCTTTGTCCTGAATTCTCCGAACTCACGTTATTTATACAATAAAAAACCTGCCACCGTGACAAACTTGTCACGGTGGCAGGTTTATTTTTATTGCAGTACGGCACACGCGTGTCCGCCGTCGATGTCTGTTTTTATCCTATCTTATCCAATGCCTGACGGATGTCATCTATTATGTCGTCGGCGTCCTCAATGCCGACCGACAGTCTCATCAGGTCAGGAGCTATTCCCGCTTCTCTCAGTTGCTCTTCAGACAGCTGGCGGTGTGTGTGGCTTGCCGGGTGCAGGATGCATGTGCGGGCGTCTGCCACGTGTGTCACGATGCTTATCAGCTGCAGCGAGTCCATGAACTTCACGGCTGTCTTCTGGTCGCCCTTCAGTCCGAAGGCCAGCACTCCGCACGAGCCGTTGGGCAGGTACTTCTTTGCCAGTTCGTGGAATTCGTCGCCCTCCAGTCCGCTGTAGTGAACCCAAGCCACGCGACTGTCGTTCTTCAGGAACTCTGCCACGCGCTGAGCGTTGCGGCAGTGTTGCGGCATACGCAGGTGCAGGGTCTCCAGTCCGAGGTTCAGCAGGAACGAGTTCATCGGTGCCGGTGTCGAGCCGAGGTCGCGCATGAGCTGTGCCACGAGCTTCGTCATGTAAGCCATCTTTCCGAACGCCTTGGTGTAGGTCAGTCCGTGATAAGACTCGTCAGGAGTGCAGAGTCCGGGATACTTATCGGCATGTGCGTCCCAGTCGAAGTTGCCGCTGTCCACTACGCATCCGCCCACCTGTGTGGCGTGGCCGTCCATGTATTTTGTCGTAGAGTGTGTCACGATGTCACATCCCCATTCAAACGGGCGGCAGTTGATAGGTGTCGCGAATGTATTGTCCACAATCAGCGGCACGCCGTTCTTGTGGGCTATGCGTGCGAACTTCTCAATGTCGAGCACCTTGCAGCCCGGGTTGGATATTGTTTCGCCGAAGAGCAGCTTGGTGTTCGGTCGGAACGCAGCCTGGATCTCCTCCTCGCTTGCCTCCGGATTTACGAATGTACATTCTATTCCGAGCTTCTTCATCGTCACGCCGAACAGGTTGTACGTGCCTCCGTATATTTCGTTTGAAGCCACGAGGTGGTCGCCTGCGCCGCAGATGTTGAACACAGCGTAGAAGTTAGCAGCCTGACCGCTCGATGTAAGCATTGCTCCCACGCCGCCCTCGAGTGCCGCGATCTTCTTTGCCACGGCGTCGTTGGTAGGGTTTTGGAGTCGGGTGTAGAAATAGCCTTCCTTCTTCAGGTCGAACAACATGGCCATCTCGTCACTGTCGTCATATTTGAAAGTAGTGCTCTGTACTATCGGCACCACGCGCGATTCTCCGTTCTTCGGTTGCCATCCTGCCTGTACGCAGAGAGTGGCTGGTTTCAGATTTTTCTTCATACTTCTGTCCTTTTTGTTATAAGTTTGTTATCACTGTATCCAAATACAGCGTGCAAATTTAATAAAAAACGCTGTAAAAATTACAGATTGTAGCCGTGCTTTAGGTTTTATTTTATATTTGTTAATTATCCGGATGCCTTTTCTTCGTTTCTATATATGCTGTCGTTATGACTTCATGCAGGTAGTGAAGCAAAATAAGCAGTCCGTGTTGTCTGCATTATGAAAGGAAGAAAAGCATAATACTCACAATAAAATATACAGAGCTTATTACCAATAAAGCGATTGCAGATATATGCCATATTGTCTTGCTGATGAACGATTCCTCTTCAAAAATGGGTATATACTTCTTAAAAAGTTCGTCTGTCAGATTTTTTTTATTTATTTTGTACAAAATAAGCAATTCAAGTAAGTAAGCTGTAATCACGATTGCGGAAATCGGTATAACTCCTAACGAAAGCATTTTTTTGAATCCGATGATGCTTAATAAGTTACATTCTATTCCGGTTAAAAATCCAACCTCTGTAGATATAACTCTTCTGTATGCTCTGTGGTCAATTTTTTCAACTATGTAAAAAGCATATCTTAGCCTGTTTATGAATCTCTCTATGTTCATTAAGATAATCTTTTATATATCGCATTTCGCCGGATATCGCTCTACGTGCATGCGCTTTTTGTCCTTCCGGATATGTCCGGCACGTGCCATGTCGTTTCTTCTTTTGTCCCTTCTTCCGTGTTGCCTGCACAGCCGAACGCTGTCCGGTCAGACAAGAGACGGACAAAGGTACAAAAATAATATGTAAGTGTGATGCCGCGTGATGTCGTATTTCCGTATGCCGCATAGCTATTTGTAAGCCTTCCTGTCGAGCAGTACACCCCAGGCAAAGTCTTTCACAGCCTTCTCGTTCTCTGCCGTGAATTTTGTCACATGCATCACCTTGCCCCCGCGCACCTCTCTTATCTCGGCGTCGGTGAATATGTCCGGCAGCCATGCGTGCATGAAAGTGCCGTCGCAGAATCCGTCGGCTTTCTTCTCCGCACCCGAATATTCGTTGCGGTTTCTGAACTGATGCACCATGTACGACAGCATCGGCACGTTCATGCCGGTCAGCTTTCTCCACTCTCAGCTGTTCTCGTCGTTGTCCTTCGCATTGCAGTTGTCGGGCCGCGGCAGCACGTTCCACTCGCTCTGACAGGATTTACCTATCCACCAGTTGTCGTCGCCCCAGCTCACCACTCTGAAGTTGCCGCATACTAAGCGTGACGCCCATTCGTAATGACCGTTATATACGCGCGCGTCAGTATAATACACTATGCATTTCTCCGCTATCGAGGGATCCATGACGTATGCAGACGCCAGTGTGGCCGCCTGTCCGCCGATGTTTATTATAACGGGCCGTTCGGGGTCTTTCTCATACTGTTCGTTTATCAACTTCACATACAGCCGTGCCCCTTCCGACGGCTTGTTCTCTCCCGCCTTTTCGCTTTCCGCCTCGGTGCCTATGGTGATGCCGGGTATGCGTTTGGTGTTGCGGCAGCTTTTCATGGCGTAGTCGCGCGATTCCTCGGCCGTCTTTGTCCAGTCAGGATGAGAGAACGTCCAGAAGTCAGTCAGCACGGGCGTCACTATCAGCGCCGCCAGATTCATCCTTTTCAGTGCCGTCATGGCATACATCCATTCGTCGTCGAACACGTCGTCATACACGTCGTTGTCGTATATCACCGGGTTTGTCACCTTCTTGCCTTTCTTCACCGTCACGCCGTGTATGTACAGTCCCTTCGGATAGCCCGGCCTGTCAAATCCCCAGTCGCCTATTCTCGGATTCGGATTTTTTGTCCAGTCGGTGGTCTTCGGGTTCCAGTTGGCCGCGTGCAGGCCGATGCTTGCGCACAGCGCGACAATTATCAGTGTAAGTCGTTTCATAGTGGTTGTTTTCTGGTTATGCGGTTGCGTTTTTAGTCAGTGTTGGGTCTTATGTGTTCATGAGGCGTTTACGGGATGTCATGCCATGTGGCGGTTGGTGTTTCGATTGCAGATTCAGGTATGTTTTATGGTTGTTATGGCAAATATAGTGTTTTAATTTTAAACCGCCGTTTTGCCGGCCATGTTTTTTCTTTTGCACCATTCTTGATTGTGTTACGGCCTCGCCGCATTTTTAGCCGGTGCGTTTGTGCATCGTAGTGTACGCTTATTCCCGTAACGCTTTTCCGTCTGTTGCAAAATATTTGTGTTTAACTTTGTTAACACTTTTTGCTCAAAACAGTATTCATTAAATGTTAAATCCGGTGCCGGATTTTCTCCACTCCGAGTCTCGTTTTAGAAAATCGTCGCGTTCCGTTCAGTGCTTTTCGCCCTCGGAAAGGCGGGGTGGGGATGTCGTCCGAAATGTCCTGCGATGCATTGCTGTGCAAACTGTTTTGCGGAACGGGCTTTAATGCATGCCGAAATAGAGCGTTTCATGGGCTGATTCAGACTTTATTAGGGTGTGATATGGCCTTAATCGTATGCCGGAATGGGCTTTATCAGGAGGCGGTCACGTCTTTAGTGTGAAGGTGTGTTGCGTAAAGTGTTGATACACAATATTATAGTTGATGTGCTTCAAAACTCGCGAATTTCGCTGCAAAGTTTTGTTTGGAGAAACAATCGCGTTAAATCCGTGTTAATAAATGTTATCGCGTGCTGCGAAAAGCATGGAAAATGGCGGTTGACTGATGGTTGTACATGTTGCCTGTTTTGTGGCATGGAATGTTTATTATGTGATGATACGTGATTGTGGGGCGTCTCGGTTCTTGAGTTATCAACAGGCGTATTAACGGCGGAAAGTATATTCATAGACAATGGTTTGTGTCGGGAAATTTTGTTTTCAATGATAAATTGCACACAAAGCAGTGTCAATGAGAAACCCTCTTGAGGGTAGGATAAGAACAGTCCTACTCTCAAGAGGGATTCATGTTTTTATGTCCCGGATTGTAGACTAACGGTGTCAGCGTGAGCCATATACCTCCAGATCGCCGATGCGTGCCACACCGTCGGCTCCGGCATCGGTTACCGATACTCTCACATAGCGTGCCTCCACGGCATCGAATGAAGCGTCGGTCACGGCTTCGGTATTGTTTGTATATGTTCCGGCAAGAGCCCATGTCTTGCCGTCGAGACTGGTTTCAACAATAAAGTCGCGGGTGTTAAGTTCACAGCCGAGGCCTGCGGCTTGTGCATGTCGCACCACATAACGGCTGATAAGATAAGGCTCGCCAAAATCGCACTGCACCCATCCCTTGCCGTCGGTTGTGGACGAAACCCACATGTTCGGTTCTGATGGAGAGCCGTCGGCTGCCAATGCCGCTTCGGTTTCGGAAGCCGACGATGTGACCTTCATGCTTTCTGTCATGGTGAGATCGAAAGGCAGATGGTTGGCCTCGCAGAACATATTGAAGAAATGGTCGGCCCTGACTATCTCCACATTGCCAGGAGATAGCGCGTCGAGCTTGTCGGTCAGTTCTATAAGTTTGTCGGGGCCAACGTCCCACACTGTACACTGTCCGGAGACGAACATGGGCTTTGAGCCGTCGAAATCTTTTATGTCACGATTGAAGAAGTCGGAAATGACATTTATACCGTTGGCATAACACGGATAGTTGGGTATGAACGGCAGACGGCCGGCTTCAATATTGATGCCGAGGCGACCAGTCTGGCGTTCCCAATCCTGGATGGTGAGTCCGTATAGATAGCTGCATTCTTCGGCATAGGCTTGTCGCTGGTAATTGTTCACCTCGTCCCATACGGTGACCACCCTTAGTCCTGATTTCTCAAGATAGCGCTGGCTGAGGCGTGCGTAAGGCACGAAATCTTTTTTGGTGTAAGTGTTCCATCGTTTGTTGTGGGCGTCGTAAGGCATGGCATAGCCCAGTCCGGAAGGTCCGCATACGAAACAATCGTTTGCAGTAGCTTTCTTGTAATAGTAGTTGAGCATCTGCGGGGCAAAGTCAGCCAAAGCCGGGCTTATGGTCCAGTTCATTGGCATCTTGCCTCTGCCGCTCTGTTCAAAAATCTTAGCCATTGCGTGCTGGCAATACTGTATGTTGTCGCCGTCGCTGATATATACCGTGGCGTAGACCTTGTTTTCAAGTTTCGGTCTTTTCGGTACAGGCGGAATGCATACAGGCTTATTGACGGCTGTGTAGACAGTGGTGTTTTCAAAGAAGTCGGCAGGCACCGTGGATAGTCCGTATTTTGTGGCTTCTCCTACTCCAGATCTTTCCTCGTGATACCATCCGAGCACGATGTCACGCCCTGGGGTCATGTCGCTCAGCATTTTGTCAAGCACATCTTTCTCTTTGTCGTTGCGTGCGTCGAGCCACACTACAGCCGAGCCTGCAGCTGCGGCAATGTCGTGAACATATGGAATGTTGGGTCTGAGACTCACCAACAGGCGATGGTTGCATCTGTCCCAATAGTTCTCGTAGAGGTAGTTGTATATTTCATGCGGAGCTGTCATTGTTAAAGACGTGAGGTCTTTCACTACAGGAAAGTCCATGCCGTTGTCGATAAGTTTCTGGCGTATTTCGGCAGTTACGGGGAGCAGTCTTTCGAGACCTGCCACTGTGGCAGCCACATTGGCATAATGCTCGCTTTTTTCAGTGCTATAGAGTACAAGTCCTTTTATTTCGTTTTCATAGCGCTTTACGAACTGGTAAGGTTTGTTTGTGTTGACAGTTGCAATGCGCAGATTGTGTGCACCGGGCCATGTGGCTTTAGGTTCCTCGTTGTGGTTGTATAGAAGAATGCGTGGACGTGTGCGGTTGACGATGCCTTGCATGACACAGAACATGACACGTTCCTGTTCGTTGAGTTTGGCTTCATTCATGTCAAATGCTCTGACGATGGAAGCGGGTGGAAGGAACAATGGCAGCAGACGGTCTTCCGGCCAGTTCAACTCATTATACTCAAGTATTCTGTCTTTGTCGGCATTGAGATCGTATTCCGCATCGGTAAAGGTTATCTTGTCAACCTTGGCTATATCGGTAGGAGTGACGTTGCCGTCGGTGGTGTGCACGAACATTGTTGTATTCTGAGCGTTGAGGCTTAATGTTCCCAATGTGACAGTAGCAAGCACTAATATATTTCTCATGTCTGATATGTTTTAGGAATTGTTAAATAAAATGGTGTGAATTGTCTTACGGCACCAAGTGTCAGAGTGTAATTTTTGAAGTGAATGTGCCTATGCGTACTATGAATATGCCTGTGCCGAGATTAGAACGGCTGAGTCGCAGTTCGCCACCTGTGCAGTCTGGAACGGGCACGCTTCGGCCGTCAATGGTACATACGTTGACTTTCATGCCATCTGTTATGCCTTTGAAGATAGCTGAACCCTCTTGAAGCACACATACGATATCGGCGGTTGCTACAGGAATAGACATAGAAATGTCTTCTCCGAACCGGATTTCGGATATGTCATTGATTTCTATTCTTACCGGTGTGTCGGTGGATTTTGACGAAATAATAAGGCTGCCTTCCGATACGGTTACCTCTGGTTGTGCCTCGAAAAGCACTGTTACAGGGTCGGAATCAACGGTGCTCACAATCATGGCTTTGCCACGGTCTGCAACGCTGAGGAAGGATATCCTGCTTATTTCAGCAACCCTCGTAAGGGTGTACGTGCCGTCGGTATTCTGCACACGCATGGTTTTCTCTTGTGCATTAGCCGCCAATGCACATAGTGTAAAAACTGCCAAAGCGTAAAACTTTTTCATATATACTTGATTGGTGAAACATTTTTTATCGGAGGTAAAAATAATTAAATATTCTGACATTCCGGATGTTTTATTGCCAATATTTTGAGTTTTTGTCATGTATTTTATAAAGGTGCCGAATAAATGCAGCATACGTGGAATCTGAAAAAACTTTATCTATCATTTGTCATTGAGATTATCTTTAGCTATCTTTGTAGAAAATAGGCTGCACTCGGGAAACTGAGAACAAGTTCTCTTTCCGCTCGTTGGCTCTATTTTTGTAGAAAATAGGCTGCGGCTCGGCAGTGCCAAGATAGCTAAAACTTCGTTTCCCCCTCATGTCGCTGCACTCGCCTTGCGCTATCTTTGTAGAAAATAGGCTGCACTCGGGAAACTGAGAACAAGTCCTCTTTCCGCTCGTTGGCTCTATTTTTGTAGAAAAATGGGCATCGGCTCAGGAAAAGACATATACTGCCTTACAGTCGTTTCACCGCACCTTCAGTGCAGTATCTTCTGTCGCAGCCATGCAGTCATATATCATATAACTACGTCACAATTTATAACATAACATATAACCGAAAACTATGAAACTGAAATTACTTCTACTCACGTTCCTGGCGTCACTCATAACCGTGTCGTGCTATAAGTTCACGCTCATAGAACAGCCGCACGAGGCCACGACAAACAGCGTATTCAAAGGCAAGGTCGTCGTGAAGCGCAGCGGTGCGAGCGACAAAGGATCGGTGCTTCACATCTATGGACTGTTCGGCATCTGCGTGCCCGAGGGGTGGCTGGCTGACGGCGACCTCGTGATGACACAGGTGCCAAAACCAACAACGGACGTCGGCGACGACGAATATAAAAACGTGATAACGCGCCGTCTTGTGCCAAACGAGAAATACACGGCGCTGCTCAACGAGTGCTATCCTAAGACCGGATACACGTGGCTCGGATTCATGACCGACCGCGACTTCAAGAGTCTTTTCAACACCTCGACACCCGAAGTGGAGATTGACAGCATATATGCCGAGTTCTCCATACGCACGAACGACAAGACCGGTACATTCTATCTCGACTATATAGCCGGACACGCTTCTTACGATAAGGCCGACGACATCGGCGGTGAGGAGCGCGGCAACCAGACACACATAGCCACATTCGCGGGCGACAATATAGGCAATGTGACCTTCGCCGACACTCACATCACTGTGACACGCCCCGACGGATCAATGGATAATACCACTGCCGGACCCGACATTAAACCCGAATGGGACCTCGAACTGATGCCTGACGCCACCCGTCCGGGAGCTGCGCTGGCATATAAGGACTGGAAATATAACAAACTGTTCACCCGCACCCGTGGCTGGAACGGAGGCGACGGTGTGCTGACCGTGGGCCTGCCCGACGGCAGTGTGTTCTGGACATTCAACGACAGCTTCTATGGCAGTGTGAATGCCGCCGACCGCTCGCGTGGCGACTGCAACTTCCCGCGCAACAGTGTGATGCTTCAGAAGGCCACCGACGGCGTGTTGGGCGAGACCGACAAGGACCTCATCTGGCTTGCCGACTATGTAAACTGGACCGACCCTTCGGCGCCACGCTACTTCCATTGCCGCACCCACCTGCGCCATCCCGACGGCGAGAAGACTGTTGACGAGATATTGGCGGGCGACATCGACCAAGACCGTGTGTATTGGTCGGGCGACGGAACAATCTACGACGGCAAGCTGCAGATGTTGTGGATGGGAACGGCCTCGAAGGAGTTGCGCGCTCTTGGCACGAGTATTGCTACATACAGTCTTGACGGCACCATACCCGAAGGTTACTATCTGGACGACATACCCGACTATCTGCCGAAGAAGGGCAACTATCTCTACCGCGAGAAAGTGACTCACCAGATAAACGACAACGCCGTTTCCTACGGCTCGACACTATGCGAGGCCGACGACGGTCACACCTATCTCTACGGCACCAACGGCTACGGAGTGCTCGTGGCACGCACTGCCACACACGACCTTTACAGCAAGTGGCAGTACTACGTGCGCCCGGAGGAAGGCTCCGACTTCGTATGGCAGGACGAATATCCCACAGCCGAGCAGATGGAACGCTCGCAGATAATGGAGAATAATTATGCTTGCAGCATGCCGTGGGTGTTCAAGGACGGCGACTATTACTATATGACGGCGCAGGGACCATACTTCGCCCGCGAGGTTTACATCTATCGCAGCAAGTCGCCTTATGGTCCGTTCGGCGAGAAACGTCTGCTCTTCGTGCTGCCCGGACAGCTCGACAAGCTGGGTCCTACGGCCTATCACTGGCTCTACATGGTGAACCTTCATCCGGCGCTTTCGCGTGCGGGCGAGCTCGTGTTCACCACCAACAGCGATCCGGACGACTTCTGGAAGAACTTCAACGACCCCGGCAGCGCCGACTATTACCGTCCGTTCTTCTACCGTGTGTTCGACTGGAAGAGTCTGTTCGGCGATGACACGACGAGCGGAATAGACGGACTGAGCGCGCCGCAGACAGTGGAGGACAACCACTACTACAATCTGCAGGGCATCAGGGTGGACCATCCCACACGCGGCATATACATACGCAACGGCCGCAAGGTGGTGATAAAATGACATCATAACGTTAAAATCAACATAAAAACAATCTTATAGTATGAAAGTAATATTGGTAAACGGCAGTCCGCATCATCACGGCTGCACATACACTGCGCTCGACGAAGTGGCACGTGAACTGGAAAAATGTGGCATTGAGACAGAACATTTCTGGATTGGAGCAAAGCCCGTGGCAAACTGCATTGCCTGTGGCAAGTGCATCGGTACGGGCAAGTGCTGGTATGACGACGACACACTCAACGCCTTCCTCGATAAGGCTGCCGAGGCCGACGCCTTCGTTTTCGGATCGCCTATTTATTATGCAGGCGTTAGCGGACAGCTCAAGTCGTTTCTCGACAGGGCCTTCTACGGCAAGTCATCGCTCTATGCCAACAAGCCGGCGGCATGTGTCGTGAGCTGCCGCAGGGGTGGAGCGTCAGCCGGATGGGACGACATAAACAAGTTCTTCGGCATCTGCAACATGCCCATCGTGACCAGTCAGTACTGGAATCAGGTGCACGGCAACACGCCTGAAGAGGTGCTCCAGGATGCAGAGGGTCTGCAGACCATGCGCCGTCTGGCACAGAACATGGCTTGGCTGTTGAAGAGCATCGAGGCAGGACGCGCCGCAGGTGTGCCTGAACCGGCCGTCGAACCGACTGTGAAAACAAACTTCATAAGATAACATCAAAATCTTTCTGATTATGGAAGAGAACACCATCCCGCAGGAGTTCAGCCGTTTCTATCTGAAGGACGTGACATTCATGAATCTCATGTTGCGCCGTATCTACAACGTGCTGATCGTGGCCAACCCCTACGACGCCTTCATGCTCGAGGACGACGGGCGCATAGAGGAGAAAATATACAATGAGTATATGGAACTGGGCCTGCGCTATCCGCCTACATTCACGCAGGTGAGTACTACCGAGGAGGCATATAAGGTGCTGAAGACGATGAACATCGACCTTGTCATCTGTATGCCTGGCAACGCCGACAACGATGCTTTCTCGGTGGCGCGCGACATAAAAGCCGTGTTCCCCGACATCCATTGCGTGGTGCTGACACCGTTCTCACACGGCATCACACGGCGCATGCAGGATGAGGATCTCTCCATTTTCGACTATGTGTTCTGCTGGCTCGGCAACACAAACCTCATTCTCTCGATAATAAAACTCATCGAGGACAAGATGAATCTCGACCACGACATACGTGAGGGTGGGGTGCAGATGATACTTCTTGTGGAGGATGGTATACGCTATTACAGTTCTATTCTGCCTTATCTCTACAGCTATGTGCTCATGCAGAGCAAGAGTTTCTCCACCGAGGCGCTCAACCGTCATGCCGCGACACTGCGCATGAGAGGGCGTCCAAAGGTGGTGCTCGCCCGCACATACGAGGAGGCAATGGAGATATACGACAAGTATTCGGCAAGCACACTCGGCGTGATAAGCGACGTGAGATTCCCTGTCGGGGGCGAGAAAGACCCTGATGCCGGACTGAAACTGCTGCGTCACATCCGCTCGGTTGACGAGTATGTGCCGCTGATAATAGAGAGTTCGGAGAGCGAGAACCGCGAGAGGGCGCTGGCTGAGGGCTTTAAGTTTGTGGATAAGGATTCCAAGACGGCGAGTATTGACCTGCGTCACATACTCGAGGAACACATGGGTTTCGGCGACTTCATATTCCGCGACCCGAAGACTCACGCCGAGATAATGCGTGTGCGCAGTCTGAAGGAGTTGCAGGACAATATCTTCAAGATACCGAACGACTCGATGCTTTATCACATCTCGCGCAATCACATGAGCCGTTGGCTGTCGGCGCGCGCCATATTCCCCGTGTCGGCGTTTCTCAAGAAAGTGACGTGGCACAAGCTGAAGAACGTAGATGCCCACCGCAAGATTATCTTCGATGCCATCGTGCAATACCGTCATATGAAGAATATAGGTGTGGTTGCCGTGTTCGACCGTATGAAGTTCGACTCCTATTCACACTTCGCACGCATAGGTGAAGGCTCGCTCGGAGGCAAGGGACGTGGCCTGGCGTTCCTCGACAATATCGTGAAGACACATCCCGACTTCAACAAGTTTGCGGGTGCTAAGGTCAGTATTCCGAAGACAGTGGTGCTGTGTACCGACATCTTCGACCAGTTCATGGAGCAGAACAACCTCTATCAGATAGCCTTGAGCGATGCTTCCGACGAGGACATACTGCGTCATTTCCTGCGCGCGAAGTTGCCCGACTCGCTCATAGACGACTTCTTCATCTTCTTCGATGCGGTGAAATGTCCTATCGCCATTAGGTCGAGCTCGCTCCTTGAAGACGCTCACTATCAGCCGTTCGCCGGCATATATTCCACCTACATGATACCTTATGTGACGGACAAATATGCCATGCTCGAGATGTTGGCGTGCGCGATAAAGGGCGTTTATGCCTCGGTATATTACCGCGATTCAAAGGCTTACATGAAGGCGACGAGCAATGTGATAGACCAGGAGAAGATGGCGGTGATACTACAGGAGGTTGTCGGCAAGCAGTATGACAACCGTTATTATCCCAACTTCAGTGGAGTGCTGCGCTCGCTCAACTATTATCCCATAGGCGATGAGAAGGCGGAGGACGGCATTGCTTCGCTTGCTTTGGGACTCGGAAAATATATTGTTGACGGCGGACAGACGCTACGTGTGTCGCCATATCATCCCAATCAGGTGTTGCAGACGAGTGAGATGGAGACGGCTTTGCGCGAGACGCAGACACAGTTTTACGCACTCGACACGGCACATGTGGGCAATGACTTCAAGGTGGACGACGGTTTCAATATCCTGAAACTGAAGGTTAAGGAGGCCGACAAGGACAAATCGCTCAACTTCATTGCTTCTACTTATGATCCTTACGACCAGGTGATACGCGACGGAATATATGACGGAGGGCGCAAGATAATATCGTTCTGCGGAGTGTTGCAGCAGGGAGTGTTCCCTCTTCCGGAGCTTCTGCAGATGTCGATGAAGTATGGTGCGGAGAGCATGAGGCGTCCGGTGGAGATAGAGTTTGCCTGCAATCTTAACGAAGACCGCACGGGAGAATTATATCTTTTGCAGATACGACCGATTGTCGATGCCAAACAGGTGCTCGACGAAGACTTGGCTGCCATACCTGACGACAAGTGTCTGCTGCGCTCATCGAACTCGCTTGGCCACGGAATCAGCGAGGACATCGTAGATGTGGTGTATGTCAAGACCGGCGACGACTTCAGTGCGATGAACAATCCTGCCATTGCTGACGACGTGGAACGCATCAACCGCAAGTTCCTTGCCGACGGACACAACTATATATTGGTTGGTCCCGGACGCTGGGGATCGAGTGATTCGTGGCTCGGCATACCGGTGAAGTGGCCGCACATCTGTGCTTCGCGTCTCATCGTTGAGGTGGCTTTGAAGAACTATCGGGTCGAACCGAGTCAGGGAACTCATTTCTTCCAGAATCTCACGAGCTTCGGTGTGGGTTATTTCACTATCGATGCCAACTCCGGAAACGGTCTTTTCCGCAAGGATATTCTCGATGCGATGCCGGCCGTTGAGGAGACTCGCTTCGTGCGTCATGTGAGGTTTGATGCTCCATTGAAGATAATGATGGACGGAAAGAAGCAAAATGGTGTGGTTTTGCTGCCTGATTATGACGTAATGGCTTGAATTGGTGTTGATGGCTGACAATATGTTTGATATAAGTCAATAAAATGAATAATATGCAATAATTATCGTGTTACTGTTTGACGGTGACTGAACAGATGATTAAATTTGCATCGTTTTTCATGGTATTAGATTTAAGTTTAACAAAGGCAGGGGCTCGGCGGAGTCCCTTTATTGTTTATGGACAAGATTTGCGGAAATAAACTTTCCGCAGATTTATAATGAAAATGTGCTTTATTTTTAATAATAAAAATGATGCGTCGTCTCAATTCTTTTATGTGTGAATTTGAGGCGGCGCATATCTTTTATTGTGTGTTTCGGCAGTGTGGCTGCCGGTGTTCGCAGTGGCGTTTCCCGGTTTATTGGTGTCCGAACTTCTTTCCGGCGAGCAGTTCTTTTAGCAGGAACGTCGCGTTCTGATTGCGTGCCACGCCCGGAGTTATCTTGTAGCTGTAGGTCACGTCGGTACCCAGCTCAATCTCGAAGCAATAGTTGTGGAAACGTCCTGCGTGTTCGTCGGCCATGCGTGAGAGCTCAAGGTCGTGCGTGGCGATGACTCCCGTGACGTTGCGGCCGGATATGTATTCGAGGAAAAGGCGCGAACCGTTGAGCTTGTCGGCCGAGTTCGTGCCTTTAAGTATTTCGTCGAGTATTATCAATGTGTTCTTGTGCTTAGGGCAGAAGTCTATGAGCTGACGGAGACGGAGCAGTTCCGCGTTGAAGTAACTGATGCCTCGGGTGAGGTCGTCGGTGGTGCGCATGCTGGTGAACAGCGCGAACACCGACACGCGCAGGCTGTCGGCAAACACAGGCATGCCGTTCATCGCGAGTATGTAGTTTATGCCGAGCGAACGCAGGAAAGTACTCTTACCGGCCATGTTGGCGCCGGTAACAATGTAGTAGTTGCCGTTCACTATGTTGAAATCGTTCTTCACAGCCTTGTGTCCGAGGAAAGGATGATAGAGTCCGCGGGCTTCGTAAATCACTTCGTCGCCGTCGGCAATGACTGCGCTGCCGGCTTCCGGTTCGTTATATCGGAATGTCGCCATCGACACAAGCGCATCGATGCGGTTCATAGCGTCCACCCACGTACCGACGCTGTCGAGATATTTTCCCTGCCATTTGAGGAAACGGCGAAGGAGAAAATAGTCGTTGAGGAGGAACATGTCGAAAAACACAAGTGCGAGATTTCCTCGGCGGTTGAGTGCTTTCAGTATTTGTTCAGTTTCATGAAACGAATCCAATGCACCGTTGAGCTGGTTTACAAGTTTTTTTAGTTCTGCGGAGCGAACTCCGGATTCTCGGTTTTTATTTTCTGTTGCTGCTTCATCATTGCGCAGACTGTCTGCATGACGTATTATGTTGACATAATGTTTCATGCGGTCATGCAGATTGTCAACCTCTTTACTTATCTTTTTTAACGGACCGGAGCATAGCATCAGCACTATGAAAAACTGCAATACGCCCCACAGTGATGGTATGTTGGACGGAAGGTAACCGAACACTGACAGCAGTATGCTGACGTAGAAGCCAATCAGGGATACCATTGCCAGAGTGAAGACCGGCACTGACAGTGGAGCGCGCGATATGTTCATGGTGCGCACCGACTGCAATGATGCGACGATGGCATCGGTATCTATCGGCTCGGTTGCGCCCGAAGCGAGATATCTTATGCGCCATTCCGGCATTCCGGCCAGTTCGTCTATTGCCTCGCGTCGTTCGTCAATGAGTTGTCGGTTGATGGGTTTTCCATCGAAAGGATCGCCAGACAGACTGCGTGCAAGGCAGTCGCTGCCTCCTGTGGTGAGTGTGCGGCACACGCGGTTATATAGCGATTCGCGTCCGAACACGTCCATGTCGAATGTGAACGGATGCGACGGGTCGGCATATCTTGCGCCGTCGTCGAAGCATTTGTAGTCGCCCGAAAGATAGCGTAACTCACGTACATGTACTCCGTGCAATGCCTCCAGCCATTCTATTCGACGCGAGTTTATCACGTCGAAACGTCTTATCACCACATACATCACCAGCATGACGGCCGCCACAAAGAGCGTCCACATGCCGCCATCGACGGCGGTATAGGCTGCCACGAAGGCTATGACGGCTATGAAAGTTATGATTTCACCTAATATAAAACCGCGGTTGCGGTGTTTCAACATGGCTATCTGCACCGCCAGATGGTCGCGGTGACGGGTGTAATAATCCTTACGGTTGTCCATCAGTAATCAGTAAACAGTGTGTGTCAATAATTATAATAAAAATAACTTTGCTTTGATGTATTGTCAGAGTATCTGAATATGGCTTTTTCAAAAAGCCGGCTCCGGCATACGATGACAAAATTACAACTAAAAAGAAACATATCGGTCGCCTTTTTGTTTTAATAGTAATAAAAGCGATTTTTTAACAGAGTAGTGATTGAACGTGTCTGTATGAGGCCGTGAAAACGCCGTTGTGAGTGGATGAGACTGCGGAATAGCGATGCTTGTCGAGTGTCGTGTACTGCTGTATAATATATTGATTATCAGTCGGAAACGTGGCTTTTGATTTGTGACATCAGACATACGGGCATAAAAAAAGGACTCCGCTGAGTCCCAAAACCTTTGTTAACCTTAAATCTAATACCATGAAAAACGCTGCAAAGATATGTAACTCTTGTTACATTTGCAAGTTTTTTATGTGATTTTCTTGCATATTTTATGTTTTTTAACCCATTTGTCCGTAATTGTCAATATATCTTTTCATTACGACGTTTTTATCAGCTTGACTTATAGGACAAATGTCTTTCTCTGGTTGAGGCATAATTACACATAACTCATATATACAGAGTGAGTTGTATGTCTCATTTGTCCTGACTTCTCACCCACTGCATGACGTTTGCCGGCGGACGCCGGTTGAACAGTTCGTTACGCATGAAATCCATGTAGGGAGCCGTGTGTTCGAAGTAGCGGCGGTAGGCGGAGCACATGTAGTTGAGGCCCGACTCGCCGTCGGCTGTGGTGAGAAAGCGGTCCTTGGGGCATCCGCCGTTGCACACTTTCAGCCATCCGCACTCACGGCACTGGCGCGGCAGACTTGCTCTTTTGGCCTCGCCGAACTCCTGCTGACGGCGGCTGTACATCATGGATGTGAGTGTATCGGTGTGGATGTTGCCGAGTTTATATTCCGGAAAAACGAAATGGTCGCACGAATATACATCGCCGTTGAACTCCATTACGGCCGCATGACCGCACGAGTCGGCCAGGGCGCACACGCCGGGTTGCTGACCTGTCCACAGCGCAAGGGTTGAGTCGAACAGCTGTATGAATGTCTGTCCCACGTCGTTGCGCACCCATTCGTCGAAAATGTCGCACACGAAGCGACCGTACTGTTCGGGAGTGACGGAGAAAGATGCCAACTTTCCTTCAGCACTGTTGTCGGCCGGCGACGCCAGATGACGTCCGTCAGCGTGTGGGAGGATGCGCTCTATTATCGGCGCGAACTGTATGTAGCGTGCGCCTATCGACTTGAAGAAGTCGTAGAACTCGAGCGGATAGTCGGCGTTGAAGTCGTTTACCACAGCCATCGCGTTCCATTCCACGCCGTGCTTGTTCAGTAGCCGTATGCCGCGCATCACCTTGTCGAACGACGGACCTCCGCCTCGCGTGCGGCGATATTCGTCGTGAAAATCCTTGGGTCCGTCGATGGATATGCCTATCAGAAAGTTGTTGCGTCTGAAAAACTCGCACCATTCGTCTGTGAGCAGCGTGCCGTTGGTCTGCAGACAGTTGTCTATCATGTGTCCGCGGGCATATTGACGCTGCAGGCGCAGCGCCTTCTCGTAGAACGATATGGGCCGCATCAGCGGTTCGCCTCCGTGCCATGAGAAGAGCACCTGCGGCTGAGTCTGCGCCTCGATGTACTGACGTGTGAACTTCTCGAGCAGCTCGTCGCTCAGCGTCATGCGGCTTCCTGCACCTTGGGCACGGTACATGTCGCTCTTCTCGGTATAATAACAATATTCGCAATTAAGGTTGCATAGTGAGCTCGCCGGTTTAAGCATGACATATAGCGGACGGGCGAATGGAGCGTATGCGGGCATTTTATTAATATTTAAGGTGATGTGTCGGTTAATAATGATACTTTCATTGCAAATTTAATCAAACTTTCCTTATCTTCCAACATTGTGTCAAATATATTACGTCAATATGGAATTAAATACATACCTTTGCACAAGAAACCATGCGGAAAGCCCATGAAGACTGACATACGTCCGCATTACTGTAACCGAAAACGTATATGATAAGATTCAGACAGATACTGGCCGTGGCGGTGATGTTGCTCCTGCCGCTGACGTCCGGCGCCGAAGAGACAGACTCTCTGCGCATGTTGTGGATAGGCAACAGCTACACGTTCTTCAACGATCTGCCGTCGATTGTCCGCGACATTGCGGCATCGCAGGGCATGAAACTGAGCATGACGACCGTGCTCAAAGGTGGAGAGCACCTGTCGGGACATCTCCGCAATCCGCGTCTGCACGAACTGTTGAAGCACGGAGAATGGGATTACGTGATAATACAGGAGTTCAGTGCCGGTCCGGCGGCCGACACACGCACCGTCGCACGCACGGTATATCCTTACGCACGGACGATAGACAGTCTGGCGGTGAAGTATTCGCCTGACGCCAAGGTGATGTTCTACATGACCTGGGGACACAAGTACGGCAATGTCTACAAGAACGACTACGCCCTTGACGACGACTATCAGACCATGCAGGAACGTCTCAAGACATCCTATCTCGAGATGGCCCACGACAACGACGCGTGGTGTGCGCCCGTCGGCATGGCGTGGCAGACGGTGAGACGTGAGCATCCCGAATACGTGCTTTATGCCCCTGACTGTTTCCATCCGTCGCCGGTGGGCAGCTATCTTGCCGCCAACGTGATATTCACCACAATATGGCAGCGTCCTTATCAGACCGACGTCACTCGCGGACTGCCCGTGTCTCAGGCCGAGACATTGCAGCAGACGGCGCAACGGACGGTGTTGGATAACATGCGGTTGCTGAACATTAAAGACAAAAAAGAAAAATAAACAGATAACGGCGGACTGAACGTCAGGACATTCTATGGAAGAGTGTGGCTCCGGACAAGATGCCAATAAAAAACAGAAATGAAAACAAAGAAAACATCATTAAGCAGCAGACGCTATCTCGTGCCGTTCGTGCTGATCACCTCACTGTTCTTCATGTGGGGTTTTGCGAGAGCCATCCTCGATGTGCTGAACAAACATTTTCAGAATGAGCTTGACATCAACATCGCCCAGTCGGCGCTCATTCAGGTTACGACCTATCTCGGATATTTCATCATGGCGATACCTGCCGGACTGTTCATCAACCGTTTCGGCTATCGCAGGGGAGTCATCACCGGTCTGATTATTTTCGGACTCGGCTCGCTGCTTTTCATTCCGTGTTCGGCGGCAGGCACGTTCCACGCCTTTCTCGCCGCGCTGTTCGTGATAGGTTGCGGACTCGTCTTCCTTGAGACGTCGGCCAATCCATACGTCACAGAGCTTGGTCCAAAGGAGACAGCCACGAGCCGACTGAACTTCTCGCAGTCGTTCAACGGCCTGGGATGCATGGCTGCCACGTTCGGCGTAGGTTCGTTCCTGTTTGGCAAGGGCGGCACAGAGGGCAACGTGGTTGTGCCATACACCATAATGGGAGTGGTGGTCCTGCTGATTGCGGCAGTCTTTTCGCGTGTGCAGCTGCCGGAGATTGCCCACGAGGACGACAGCACTTCTTCCGACGGAAAAGGCAACCTCGCCAAGCTGTGGCGCAACCATTGGTTCGTGTTCGGACTCGCCGCGCTGTTGGCCTACGAGGTGGCCGAGATATCGATAAACAGCTATTTCATCAACTTTGTAACCGGACAGGGATGGATGGGCGACCGTGAGGCGTCGATGGTCATCACCGGCGCGCTTGCCGTATTCATGCTCGGCCGCTTCATAGGCAGCTGGATCATGAGCAGGGTGGCGGCAGAGAAGATGCTGTTCTGGTGCGCCTTGGGAACTGTCGTGTGCATGATTGTCGTGCTTGCCGATTTCGGTCGCATATCGCTTGTGGCTCTGCTCTGCAACTATATGTTCGAGGCGATAATGTTCCCCACAATATTCTCGCTTACGCTCCGCGGTCTCGGCGGACTGACAAAGAGTGCTTCGTCCATACTCATGATGACTCCGGTGGGCGGTTGCGCGTTTCTTCTCATGGGTATAGTTGCCGACAACACCAACACCATCATTCCGTTCGTAATACCTCTGGTAGGCTTTGCCGTTGTGCTGGCATACGCTTTCAGACTGACGGTTGGCGCACGCAGCGTTAAATGACCGGTTATTAATTTGCATTAATGGCGGATAAGCCATGCCGCGGTTTGCGGCGTGTGCTCCGCAGAAAGATATTATACGGAGCGGAGGCGCGATACATGTAGCGCCTCCGCTTTTGCTTTTTCATGAGGGCATGACGACGTGGTGGAAATTCGGTGTGTATTGTGTTTAATAAAGAGGTGCGGCATTACTCACGGATGATCATTGTTTTCGACAGCCGGGAATAAACCTATATGGGCAGCTTTCAAATTGTAACCGTATTTTGATTTTTCGGTTTTGGTTTCCCACTATACCCCGAAAAATAAGCGCGTATTTGCGGACAGACTTTCCTTCGGGCGCAATTACGTGAAAAATAAGAGGCTTTTATAAGATATTGAATATCAATGATTTATATTTAAGGGGTATTTCTTCGCCTTGCAAAAAGCACCATTTCGGCTTGCGAAATGGGCCATATTGGAGGCTGAAAAGCACCATATCGCACCCTAAAATGGGCCTAATCACACTGCGAAATGGGCAATATTGGAAAGCGAAAAGAACTTTTCCGGACTATGGTATGGGGTATATCAAAAGCCGGTATGTCCCGAAATGGCCCCGGATATGCCCGATTTAACATTCATTTACACCTCTTTTACGAAAATATTTTGTCAAAATAAAATCAAGAAAAATTGTAAGCTCTTCCTTCGGATTGCCTTCAAAAACGGTGATATTAGATGATATGCAAGACAGGGTAAATTTATGGTATGTATTAAATGTTTACGGCTCCGGTCAGTGTTTCGTTTCACTGATTGGAGCCGTATGTGTGTTGCAGCTTTTCAGACTGTGGATTTTTAATCCTTATAAGAGCGCATTCCAGATGTCAGCTGCTTGCTTAGAGCGGTGTGCGCATGGTCTTTTCAGACAGTCTGAGTGCCTTTCTTTATTTCCTTTTCAATCTTCTGGTCACCCCACATCAGAGTGAGTGTGAACGGAGTGTTGGTGGTTATAGTCACCTTCGGCTTCTCGTCGGCAGAGCTGCGGCGCGCCACCTTGAACGAGATGAGGCCGTTGGCGCCGTAAGGATAGCGGTCGATGCCGTAGCCGTCGGTCAGGTTCACGTCGAGCGTTATGTTGTTTTCCTGCACGTTGGCACGTATTCCGAAGATGTATTCTATGAGTTCGGCGATTGGCGGCAGCCCCGTCCAGCCCACGAAGTCCTTGCGAGCCATGAATCCGGGCTCGGCATTCTCCGGTGCGTAATATTCCCAGAACGTGCCGGTCTTCTCGAATACCTTCAGCACGTTGTTGTAATGGTTCATGGTGATGTCGTATGCCAGACGGCGGTAGCCTTTGTCAACGAGACCGGAGATGACCATGTAGTTCGTGCCCGGCCATACTCCTCCGCGCCAGTAACGGCCGTTGGCCTTGTACTTGGGATTGTCGGCTGCGAGCGACGCCACGCGGTGAGGACGGTTGAACTTGGTGGTGTCGTTGAGATGACTAACCAGCGCGTCGAGCCTATCTTTGGGCAGCACGTCGGTGTGAAGCGCCCAGTAGGCGTATATGCCCTGCGTGGTGCTGAGGCTGTTGTCGGCATACTGGTCGTAGAGGAAGTGGTCCTTCTCGCTCCACATATTGTTGTTTATATATTCCGACAGCTTCTTTATGTCGTCCTCAAACTCCTCTATCTCCTGCCAGCGCTCCAGATAGAAGCCCATTTTCAGCAGTATGTCTGCCACCATTATCTGCTGGAGGCAGGCGTCGAGCCATATCATGTGGCCGTTGCTGTATATGGTGTTGTAGCCTTCGGGCACGCGCGGCATGTTGTCCATGCCCGTTCCCCATCCGCTGCTCCAGTAGGTGCCGTTGCGCCATGTGCGGTTGAGCTTCAGCCATTTGTAGTAGGCGGCGAGCACGGGGAACACCTTGTTCAGACGGTTGTCGTCGCCGAACTGTGTGTAGTATTTCCATTCCGACCACGGCAGCAGGTTGGGTCCGGTGCTCGTAGGGTCGTAGCGGCTGAAGCAGTCGGAGCCGTCGGCGCGTATCTCGCGGCAGATGAAGCCGTCGGGATGCTGCTTGGCGTAGAAGTTGTCGAGGGTTTTCTGGAACGGGAAGAAGTTGCGGCCATAGCGGCAGAACATGGTTATGAACGCGTCGTCCCACATGAATATGTTGCCGTTGTAGGCCGGGGCGATGTAGCTTGTGACGAATCCCGAGTCGTCGAGCGGCTGGCAGATGTTCTTTATTCCTATCTGCCATGCTTTCCAGTACATTTCAATCTCCTTTTCGTGACCGTCCCAGTAGGGCGCGGGCAGCACCTTCCGGGCCTGTTCGAACGTGCCCGGCTTGGTCTTCTCCATCTTTGCCGTGCGGAAAGTATTCTCTGCCACGAGCGTCTGCATGACGTATGTGTTCTTGTAGGGCAGCTTGTACAGCGGAGAGCCGGACGATATCAGGTTCTGTGCGCCGGCTGTTGTCGTGATTGCGGCGAGCGCAATCAGCATTATGCTTTTTCTTATCATGTTGTTTGTGTGAGATGTTTTATTTGTCGGTTGTTTATTACGCATGATGCCGGATGAGGCTTATACGTCTGAGCGCGGGTGCGTAATCAGCGTTCCATCAGCGCCTTTATCTTCCAGAAAATGTCGGTGTTCTCCATTATGCCGGTGAAGTTCTCTGCTCCCGGACCGAACGCATAGACGGGCACCATCACGCCGGAGTGGCTGCCGGTGGAGAAGCGGCAGGTTATCTTTCCCTGGTCCTTGTCGCCGTCGATGAGCGTCAGTCCGCCCGTCTCATGGTCGGCTGTCACCACGACAAGCGTCTCGCCGTCTTGTGCAGCCCACTTCATCACCCGGCCGACGGTGCGGTCGAAGTCGAGTGTTTCCTTCATCAGCATGTCCAGCTGGTTGAAGTGTCCGTAGTCGTCGAGCTGCGAGCCCTCAATCATCATGAAGAAACCCTTCTTGTTCTGGTTCATGAGCGATATGCCTTTGAGCGATGCGCGTGCCAGAAGGTCGCCGCGCTCGTCGGGCAGGGGAGTGTCCACGTCGTAGGGAACGGCGAACACCTTGCCTTTGTTCCATGCCGAAAGGTCGTCCCAAGAGCGCGATATGTGGTAGCCTTTCTGCTTCAGTTCGTCGAAGATGTTGCGGCCGTCCTTGCGGTCGGTGAAGTATTTTGCGCCGCCGCCGAACGCATAGTCGATGCCGCAGTCAACATAGTCGGCTATGATTTCCTGCTCGTTGTCGCGGTTGGAGTTGTGACAGCAGAAGTCGGCTGGCGTGGCATCCCACAGGCGGCACGTGACGGCTATGCCCGCATCCTTGCCGAGCGACTTTGCCACATCGCACAGGGTGGTGAGCGGTTTGCCGTCAGGATCTACTCCCACAGAGTGGTATTTGGTCTTATGTCCGGTGGCAAGCGCGGTGCCGCCGGCTCCTGAGTCGGTGATGAGCTTGTCCGTGCAGTAGGTCTTCGACAGTCCGGTGTATTGCGCGTTTTCCAGCCACAGCCGGCCGTGGTTGGCTGTCCATGCCGAATATACGTGCATAAGGCTCATGCCATCGCCTATCATCAGTATGACGTTTTTCACCTTCTTGCCTTTAGGCGGAGTGATTTTCTCCACGGTGTACGGATTTTCGCAGATGTAAGTCTGTGGCTTGTCGTTTTGCGATTTTGCCGGTTGCATTGTCAGCACCAGTGCGCAGATTAGCAGAATACTTCTGATATTCATAATAGATAAGTTTTATTGTTGAGCGTATTGTGCGCCATGGCTTTTGTCGCATCAATTCATACGGCCGGCATACATACGCGTAATGACACAGACAAAGTTACAATTTTTTTGTTTATCATGGGCTTATGGCGGAAAATAAGTTGACGGGTTAGGGAAAGGAAAATAAAAAACGGATGGTGCGGACCGCCATATATCAATCCGTTCCATCCGTTTATGGTTATGCTCGTGGAGCACGTTTGTTTAGAGTTTCACCTCAATGCCGTCAGTCAGATTGCCGCTTGCCTGGCGCACACCATTGTCTGTTATTACCTTGACTATCGCCATGTTTCCTGATTTCAGGCTCATGAGTCCGTCCTGTCCGGCAATCTTTACGACAACACTGTTGCCTTGTTTCTCGGCCACATACTTCTGCATGCAGTACTGTTTCTTCTGGAAGTCCCATCCGTCGCCGGCGTCCCAGTAGAGCTCGCCCTGCGCCTTGCCGTTCTCGTCGAGACATACAATAAGTGTCAGAGGGTCGAGAGACTCTTCGATGGTGTTCTGTATCACCTTTCCGGTCGGGATGATCGCGCCGCCGCGTATTTTCAGGTTGGCCTGATATTTGTTGGTCTTGTCGCCGTCAACCAGTGAGAGTTCGCGCCAGATGCCTTTAGGATAGTTGGCTTTCTCTACGAATGCCGGTACCACCATGAGGTTGTCGCCTACGAGGAAATATTGCTCCTCGGCACGCAGCGACAGGTCTTTCGGGTCGGCGAAGAATGCCGGGCGCATGATAGGCATGCCGTCGGTGGCTGCCTCGTGCATCAGTGTGTAGAAGTAAGGCAGCAGGATGTAGCGGCGCTCTATGGCTATGCGCGATGCCTTTTCCACTTCCGGACCGAACGCCCATGGCTCCTTGTTGTTGGTGCCGGCGCAGGCATGACCGCGTGAGAAAGGATAGAACGCACCGAAACCAATCCAGTTTCCGAAGAGGTCGCCGTTGGCATTGAAGAGGAATCCGCCTATGTCGGCACCGCTTATCGGTTGTCCTGACAGACCGAGTGTGAGCGACATCGGGATTGAAAGTTTCATGTGTTCCCATGTCGAACCGTTGTCGCCGGTCCATGTTGCGGCGTAGCGCTGACCTCCGAGGAAGTTGGAACGTGTGAGGATGAACGGACGTTTATCGGGACGTGCGCTCAACATGCCTTCGCGTGACGACCTTACCATCAGCATGCCATACACGTTGTGATACTGCAGATGAGTGCCCTGTGGCAGGTCGCCGCCTCCACGGTGTATGTTGTCCTCGGGCATTGTCTTGTTGGGTGTGTCGTTTATCTGCGGCTCGTTCACGTCGTTCCACACACCGTCAACGCCCTGAGCGAGGAAGTCTTTGTACAGTCCTGCCCACCATTTCTGTGCTTTCGGGTAGGTGAAGTCGGGGAATGCGGCTGCTCCCGGCCATGCGTCGCCGTGGAAATTCTCGCCTTTTGCGGTCTTCACCCAGATGTCGTTTTCGGTTCCCGATTTGTAAACGAAGTAGTTGGAATCTACTTTTGCGCCCGGATCAATCATCCATGTGGAGTGGAATCCACGCAGGTGAAGGTCGCGGTTTACGGCTTTCGGGTTAGGGAACTTTTCGGGACTGAACGTGAAAATGCGGTAGCCGTCCATGTAGTCGATATCCATCCAGATGGCATCACACGGTATGCGCTTGTATCTGAATGTGTCGGCCACCTCGATGACACGGCTGTCCGGCTGATAGGAGAAGCGGCACTGATGATAGCCAAGGGCCCAACGCGGTATCATAGGCGTGGTGCCTGTGAGCTCAGCCAGTCCGCGAACGACAGCCTGCGGCGACTCTCTGTCGATGACAAACACTCTGAACGGTACACCCTCGCTGCGCAGTTCAATTTTGTTGTCGGTGCAGCTGAGGACGGCTTTCCATGTCGTGTCGAACAGGATACCGAACGCCGTGCCGTCTTTTCTCACACCCATCATCCACGGATGCGACTGATACAGGCGTGTTCCGTTGTCCACACCGTAGGCTCCTGAGTCGGTGTTCCAAAGCTTTATTGTCTTTCCGTTTCTCAGCAACGGGCCCGTAACCTCGCCTCCACCATACAGACTGGTGCCGTCGGGTACTCTGAGTACGGCGTTTGCCTTGCCGTCTGTGGTGGAAAATTCTGGAATGAGTTTCCATCCGGAAGGCAGCTTGCCCTGCTCCTGCGGTTCTTTTACTATTGCCAGCGAAGGAATCTTGCTTGCGTCATAGCCTTTCGGTATGAACTTCGCAATGCCGTTTCCAACCATTACGCTGTGCTTGATTTTTACATTTTTTGTGGCAGCCGAGACCATTGCCGGTATGGCAATGAGAGCCAGACATACCACAAAGAGCTTAAATCTGAGATTGCTTTTCATACTATTATTTATTAATTGCATAATTGTCTCTTGTAATTTTTATGGTTGTTTCACGGCAAAAAAGGTTCTCGGTCGTAGGTAATTTTACGCAAAGATACAGAAAATATTGGTAAAAGAAGCAGGTTTTTCAATGCAAAGCATCATAAAATGTGATTTTATCTGTCATATTGTTTAAAATACATACTGCTAAGGTTGACATGTGTCAGAATGCAGTTTGACGCACATAATATAAAAACCGTGTCCGGACCCGGCATCATTCTGTAGCCTCGTTGAGGCTTTTATTGATGCTGTAGGTCCGGACACGGTCGTGCTTTATCCACCTGTTTGTGGTGGATTATGATTATTCTCTCAGGCTGGAAACGTTAGTCTATCTCCTCGTCTGCCTCATATCCGCCCATCTCGCGGATGGCATTCTTCAGCATGGTGTATTGCTGGTAGAGGTTGTTCACGGCTTCCTCGCCCTTGGTGAAGTCGTGCATCGGACTCTTGAGGAAGAAGCTCAGGAAACGCTGTATGCCGTAACGGCCGGCGCGGGCAGCAAGGTCGCTGAGCAGACACAGGTCGAGAAGCAGTGGAGCAGCGAGGATTGAGTCGCGGCAGAGGAAGTTGATTTTTATCTGCATCGGGTAACCCATCCAACCGAAAATGTCGATGTTGTCCCATCCTTCCTTGTTGTCGTTGCGCGGCGGATAATAGTTGATGCGTACTTTGTGATAATAGTCGGTGTAAAGATCCGGCTGTTCTTCTGGTTTCAGAATTGTTTCGAGTGTTGACAGTTTGCTCACTTCCTTGGTGTGGAAGTTGGCCGGTTCGTCGAGCACGAGGCCGTCGCGGTTGCCGAGAATGTTGGTGGAGAACCATCCGCTCAGTCCGAGGCATCGTGTGCCGATGATTGGAGCGAATCCGCTCTTCACGAGAGTCTGTCCGGTCTTGAAGTCCTTTCCGGCGATAGGCATCTTGGTCTGTTCTGCCATTTCCCACATTGCCGGTATGTCAACTGTTGTGTTCGGCGCGCCCATTATGAACGGGGCACCCTCTGCCAGAGCCGCGTAGGCGTAGCACATAGACGGAGCCACGTGCTCGCGGTCGTCGTCTTTCATTGCCTTTTCGAGCGCGGCGAGAGTGCCGTGCACCTCTTCGCAGTAAGGCACATATATCTCAGTGGAAGCCGCCCAGATGACAACGATGCGCTCGCACGCGTTCTTCTCCTTGAACTCGCGTATGTCCTGACGCAGCGCCTCGGTCATCTCCCAGCGTGTCTTGCAGTCTTTCACGTTGTCGCCGTCGAGACGTTTGGCGTAGTTCTTGTCGAAAGCCGCTTTCATCGGGACGATTTTCTCCAGCTCGTCGCGCACGGGTTCGATGTCCTTTTCCTTCAGAACCTCGGCATACATGGCTGCCTGGTAGGCGTTCTGAGGATATACATCCCATGTTCCGAAGACTATATCGTCGAGCTTGGCCAGTGGCACGATGTCGGCGTAGTGCAGATATTGCTTCTCGCTTCCTTTGCCTACGCGAATCTTGTCGTATTGAGTCATAGACCCGATGGGCTTAGTCAGTCCTTTGCGTGTCATGAGTACACCGGTCATGAATGTCGTTGCCACGGCACCGCATCCTACGACCATGATTCCGAGTTTCCCGTTTGCGGGTCTAACGTTTGTCTGTTTCATTTTGTCGTGTTTTTAATTATTATGGGTTTATAATTTGTAATAATCAGGTATAACAGGCAGTCGCCGCTGCCATTGGAAAAACATTCCATAGCCCGCAAAGTTAATTATTAAAAACTTTACGGTGGTCCAAATATCTTGTTTTTTTATCATTAATTAGTAAAAATGAACTTCATTTTGTTTTTGCTGCATATACAAAAGTAATGAAACATTAAAAAAATGTTGTATCACTTTGTGTTGCCAAATTAAAATACTAACTTTGCAATCAGTTAGATAGATAAAACGAAACGTTTTAAGTAAATTTTAATAATTATGGTAAACTACAAAGATTTAGGCTTGGTGAACACACGTGAGATGTTCAAGAGAGCCATTAATGGAGGTTATGCTATTCCTGCTTTCAACTTCAACAACATGGAGCAGCTGCAGGCTATTATCAAGGCTTCTTCTGAACTGAAGTCTCCGGTTATCCTTCAGGTTTCCAAAGGTGCGCGCAACTACGCAAACCAGACACTTCTGCGCTATATGGCTCAGGGTGCTGTTGAGTATGCAAAGGAACTCGGATGCAAGCATCCTGAGATCGTTCTGCACCTCGACCACGGTGACAGCTTCGAACTCTGCAAGAGCTGCGTGGACATGGGCTTCTCTTCAGTAATGATCGACGGTTCATCACTTCCATACGATGAGAACGTAGCACTGACAAAGAAGGTTGTTGACTATGCTCATCAGTTCGACGTAACAGTTGAAGGCGAGCTCGGCGTTCTGGCCGGTGTTGAGGATGAGGTTGCTTCTGAGGAATCTCACTATACAAAACCGGAAGAAGTTATCGACTTCGTAACAAAGACAGGTGTTGACTCACTTGCCATCTCAATAGGTACAAGCCACGGTGCTTATAAGTTCAAACCGGAGCAGTGCACACGCGACCCGAAGACCGGTCGTCTGGTTCCTCCTCCATTGGCATTCGATGTTCTTGACGCTATCATGGAGAAACTGCCGGGATTCCCAATCGTACTCCACGGATCTTCTTCAGTTCCACAGGAATATGTTGACATGATCAACCAGTATGGTGGCAAGCTGCCTGACGCAGTTGGTATTCCTGAGGAGCAGCTCCGCAAGGCAGCCAAGAGTGCTGTTTGCAAGATCAACATCGACTCTGACTCTCGTCTGGCCTTCACAGCAGCCGTACGTAAGGTATTCGCTGAGAAACCGGGTGAGTTCGACCCGCGTAAGTACTGCGGACCGGCTCGTGACCTCATGATCCAGCTCTACGAGCACAAGATCAAAGAGGTTCTCGGATCTGACGGTAAGCTGGCTCAGCTCGACTAATAACAATCGGAAAGACCGGTAAAACAGATATAAGTCCTTTTGCGTAAGCCTTTCGGGGCAGAGCAAAAGGGCTTTTTTTATGCTCATATAATAACAATCGGTGTAATTGCTTTGTCTTTCATTCCCTTATATAAATTCTTGTGGAGAGGTTTGTCATGCGTGATAAATAATGTGTAGCAATGTCTTTGAAGCATTGCGGGAATCATGAGATGTTCCTTATCTGTTCCTTATAGGAAAAATTGGGTTCTAAACCGTTGTTATGATGTGATATTATTAATAATGAACATATGGTGTAGGTTTTATTTCAGAAACTCTTTTTCTCATTATGAAGCCGGCGGATGTGCAAACATAAAAAAACGATGCACGCTGATAATGAGAGTGTGCATCGTTTGCGGGTTACCGACAGCTGGGATTTAGTATGTTGTTACCATTCCGTGGTCCACGACGAGTTGTTGTCTTTAGCTCCGATGTTGCCTTCGTCGAAGTCCGGGTCTGTATCCTCGCCCACACCTATTGGTGGCGTACCGTCTGGTGTCCATTGAAGTCCGTTGCTTCCGGCCAGTATCTCAGTGCCGATGATTCTTATGTCTTCTATTTTTGGTGCTGAATAAGTTTTCTTCATATCTATCATTATTTTATAATCAGTTTCTTTCCGTTGATGATATATATGCCTTCCGGCAGGTTGTCAGTATTCTCTATCTCTTGTCCGCTGATGTTGTATATGTGGCTGTCGGCATTTTCTATGTTGTCGGTGATGCAGTCAATGCCTGTCGCCGTGTTGTTTACGCTGAACTTTGCCAGTGGAGTGTCATCATCTGTCTGATAGTCTATCCAGCAGCGGTAGCCTTTCATCGTGTATTCTTTTGATGTGTGGAACAGATTGCCGTTGCTGAAGATATAGCAGTCTATAGGCAGAGGCTGGTTGCTGTCGTAGCTTCCAAGATAGCTCAGCTCGGGAGTTTTCTCCGACGTCACCTTTATTACAGTGTTTTTGTCGTTCGTCATCTGATAGTCCACGCCGGAATTCACGATGTATATCGGACCTTGCACCACGCCGTCTTCTATCGATTCGTACTGCTCGTCGGCAGGATGTTTCTCTGTTTCGGCTTCCTCAATGTAGATGATGTAAGGAGTATTTTCCTTGAGATATATGCCGTCGGCTGATGCCTGTACGGTCTTGAAGTTTATGATTCTGTTGTTGCCTTCATTTGTCACACGGTCCATTTCGGAGAGACGGGCGCCGCTGCCGAATGCTTCGTGGAACTGAGCCTCTGTGAGTGATACGGGCAGTACGAGTGAGTTCCACTTGCTGCCGTTGAATGTGCGGCGCAATATCATACGGCAGTTGTTGTAGTCGTGGCTCTTCTCCAGGTCAACGGTCTCGTCAAGCACAAGTTCCTGTATACATGGTTCAGGGTCAATAGGGTCGGGTGTGCCGTCACCGTTGTAGTCGTTGAGCAGCGCGAATCCATAGATGCTGAACTGGTTGAACACGTTCAGCCCCTCGCCTTTAGAGAACTTGATTTCGTCGAACTCAACCGGTGACGTTATTTTTATGTAGCCTTTTGTCCCTACATATCCCAGCACGTTTGCTCCGAGTACGCTGAAGTCGGAACTGTTGTTGCTTGCCACTTTCTCTCCGTTTCTGTACAGGTCAATGGTGAATGCTTCTGCCAGAGACAGTCCGAGGAGTGCGTTGCCGTTGTCTGTCACCATCACGACCTGTTGTTTCGGAGACACAGTACGGCCGATGTTAACGGCTATCATTGTTCCGTTTGCCACGCCTATGCCTATCGGGAAAGTGAAGGCCGTCTCCATATCGTTGTCTATAAGGTTGGTTATCTCAGACGGTGTGCTGCCTATGTTAACAACATTGAATGCGTCGGTGTTCTTCAGGTCTATGCTTGCTCCAGTGTTGTCAAACGATACTGTCTTTGCGCCATAGAGTGGGTCGGTCTCTCCGTCGGTCTCGTCTATGAATGCGTAGTAGATGTTCAGTTGCTTGATGTCAAGGTTGAGCACGCCTGAGGTATATAGCACCATAGAGTCGAATGCTTTGCCCTCGGGCACTTCCACCGAATATTTCACGCGCTGCGTGTCGTTCTCTCCTATTGCTCCTAACTGAAGCACTGCGTTGTCGTCCACAACAGCGCTGTACACTTCCCTTTCGCCTTTGTAGAAGCGTATGTTCATGTATTGTAGAAGACCGGCGTTGAGCGCGCTGCTGCCTCCTGAAACGGTGAATCCCGCCCTTATGGTTTTTGAGCCGTCGCTTATGTTGTCTCCGTTCTTGGTTTTCACGCCTATGATGTTGGCGTCGTTCAGCAGTGACACGCCTCCGGTGTATGATGCGAAGTCGCGGGTTGTCGTAGTCACGAGTGCTCCGGCGTTGTTGATGTCTTCAAGCAGTTTTATGCCGAATCCTTCGCCGGTCATAACCTCATAGTTGTTCTCGTCTTTTGTGTTGATGAGTGGTGTCTCTTCGAGTTTGCCGGCCGGTATGCCGTAACTCACTGTAACGTCGTCAGAGCATCCGTCGGCGGCGGTGGCTGTGA
>ULWY01016470.1_pt1 | contig 44232 bp, 36 predicted proteins | sample 1960761 | NCBI WGS metagenome assembly ULWY01 (sample SAMEA4835824, study PRJEB28245) | human gut metagenome | biome: gut microbiome; material: fecal sample | place: Denmark | collected 2008 | reverse complement strand
TGCCGGCTCTCTGGATACATGCGATGGCAGCAGATACGGTCGGCAGGATGGCACCATGCGTACTGCTGCCAATGCTGCAACTGCTGAAATAAATCCATCCAGTACGACCGACAGTCCATACACCATACCTCCTATGCAGGTTCCTGCCATAGCTGCAATATCCAGTCCACCTACCTTGCACAATACCTCAAATGCATCCTGCGGATCAGGATCATATTTTGAAATTGCCTCTTCTATTACCTGTTTCTTATGCTCCAGACCACTGCCTGTTAATCCTGCTCCCCGGCCTGTCATTTTGGCTACAGGCTGTTTTAGCAATACACTGGCTACAGCGCTCGAAGTGGTCGTGTTTCCAATTCCCATCTCCCCGATAGCCAGAATATTTACCCCTTCCTGTGCTTTCCTGCCGGTCAGCATAATGCCCGTTCTAATAGCCTGCATGCACTGCTCTGGTGTCATTGCAGGATTCTTTGCAAAATTCTGCGTTCCTTTCATAACTTTATATTGTAAAAGTCCGGAATGTTCAACGGTATCTTTCATACCTATGTCTATGGGGGTAACACCTGCTCCGACACTGGATGCCATGATATTAATATTTGCCCTTCCCTGTGCCATACTTGCAGCTACCATAGATGTGACACTGCTGTCAGATTGACTGACACCCTCTTCCACAATACCATTATCCGCGCAATACACCAGAACCTCTTTCTTCTTCAAAGACACATGTTCTGTCCCCTGTATTCCAGCCAGGGTAATAATCAGTTCTTCCAGTTTTCCCAGACTTCCAAGTGGTTTGGCAACACTGTTCCACTGTTTCTTTGCCTGTTCCATTGCGTGTTTATCAAGAGGTCTGTCTTCTATTTCCAATTCTCTGATCTTACTCATTGTATCCCGTTTTCCTTCCATTGCCTGCATCGTCCAACCCATCCGGCAACAAATTCTATATTGGAAGCATAATACAAATGAGGAAATCCCACAAGCAGATTTCCAATACTGTGCATACAATCCCAATGCCTGCTGCTTAATGGTTTTACAGCTTCCCATGAACTGCCATGATCTGTGCTGTCATAATAATGAAATTCATGCCCCCGGACTTTTATGCCTGTCTTTTTATCCGTTACTGTAATATAGCCAAATCTGGCCTGCAGCTTCCCCTGATATGATGCCTTTTGACCGATCACGCCTGCCATGTTCCACTCCTGTCCATTGATATCACTGATAGAATCATGCAGATATAAAAAGCCTCCACACTCTGCCAGACATGGAATTCCCGCCTTAATTGCACTTCTGACTGAATCAAGCATTGAATGATTCCGGCTTAATTCTTCCGCAAAATTTTCAGGATACCCGCCTCCCAACAGCAGTCCTCCAATATCAGGCGGCAATTCCTTATCATGTATCGGTGAAAAAGGAACAAGTTCAGCTCCTGATTGTTCAAGAATATCCAGATTATCCTGATAGTAAAAGCAAAAAGCATCATCTTTTGCAATGGCAATCCGTACTTTATCATGAGAGTCAGGGAATACTTTGTCTATTTCACATTCGGTTTCTCCGTCCATCTCAGATGCCTGTGAAGCAATCCTGCATAAACATTGCACATCTAATGTATCTTTCAATGTATCTGCCACAATTTCTATTTTGTTTTGGAAATCTGTAATCTCCTGTGGTAAATATAACCCCAGATGTCTGCTTGGGATTTCACACTGAGGCAATACAGGTAGGTAACCTAATACCTCTATGGGAAGCTGTTCCTCGACTAGCTGTTTTAAAACCGGAAACATTCCCTTAGAACATCTATTAAAAATAACACCCGTTATATGGCTGTGTGAAACATATTCCAGAAAGCCTTTTATATATGGCACAACAGACAGGCTCATACCTTTTACATCTACCACAAGAATAACCGGTGTATCTGTAATTCTCGCAATATCATAAGAAGACGCCTCTGCACTTTTACCAGCCAGCCCGTCATAATACCCCATAACTCCTTCTATGACTGCAATCTTACTATCAGCCTGCAGATTCTTCATTCTTCTGCAGAATAAGTATCTAAGCATTGGAGCCTCAACGAAAAAAGAATCCAGATTCACACTGGATATCCCAAGTACTTTGGTATGGAACATTGGGTCTATATAATCAGGTCCACACTTAAACGCCTGTACACTATATCCTTCCTTTTGCAAAAGTCTCATTATGCCACATGTCAATAAAGTCTTGCCACTTCCACTGGAAGGTGCTGCGATCATAAAACGAGGTATTTCATTCATGACTAATTCTCCTTTAGACACAGCAAACAGCCGATAGTCTGCTGACTACCGACTGTTTCCTGCTATTTATTCCTGTTCTGGCCTGTTTCCATTGTCTTTTACAACTAAGTTGACCTGATCCAGTCCATTAACCGTTACATTACGGTTGACCTTAGCGTCATAAGAATCAGCATTAATAATATCAGCAAGGTCAATACCTGTTGCCTCCTTCATGCTTTCGAGTACCTTTGCCATAACAACCGGCACATTTCCTGCTACCTGATCTACACCACTGCCGCCATCACTGCCACCAATGATCGTGATCTTATCGATCTGTGTTAAAGGTTCTGCAATTTTACCTGCGATTTCAGGAAGTACCTTGATCATCATTTCCGCTACAGCCGCCTTATTGTACTTGGCATATGCCTGTGCCTTCTTTTCCATTGCTTCTGCTTCTGCAATACCTTTTGCCTGAATTGCAGCAGCTTCCGCTTCACCAACTGCACGGATACCTTCTGCTTCCTGCTGCTTTGCAAATCTGTCAGCTTCTGCCTGTGCTTTTCTTGCTTCGGCTTCACGCTGTGCCTCGAACTGCTTTGCTTCGGCTTCTTTCTGTCTCTGATACAGAGCAGCATCCGCTTTCTGCTGTGCAGCATATCTGTCAGCTTCTGCCTGTTTCTTGACTTCTGCTTCCAGTGCCTGTTCCTTAACCGCTACTTCCTTCTGCTTCAGTTCGATTTCTCTCTCCTGCCTTGCAATATCTGCATTCGCAGTTGTGATCTCAATCGTTTTACGCTGTTCCTCTTTCTGGATTTCATATGCTGCATCAGCCATAGCCTTCTTGGTATCTGATTCCATCTGGAGTTCTGACTTCTTAATTGCCAGTTCGTTCTGTTTCTTGGCGATCTCAGTCTGTGCAGCAACTGCTGCATCATTGGATTCCTTGTCAGCAGATGCCTGAGCTACCTTAATATCACGTTCACTCTCAGCTCTTGCAATTGCCGCTGCTTTCTTGATCTTTACAATGTTATCAATACCTAAGTTTTCAATGACTTCATTACCATCCACGAAGTTCTGCACATTGAAGCTTATGATATCAAGTCCCATTGCAGCAAGGTCAGGTTCTGCATTTTCCTTCACCAATGTTGCAAATTTCTGTCTGTCCGAGACCATCTCTTCCAGTTTCATCTTACCAACGATCTCACGGACATTACCTTCAAGAACTTCCCTTGCAACACTTGCTATGTATTCCGTGTTCTTATTCAGAAAGTTCTCCGCAGCCAATAATAACTTGGACGGGTCATTACTGATCTTTACATTGACTGTGGCATCTACATTAATATTAATGTAATCTGCCGTTGGCACTGCATTTGACGTCTTTACATCAATCGGGATCAGTCGAAGATTCAACTTATCCAATCTTTCAAAGAACGGAATACGAATGCTCGCCTTACCAATTACTATCTTGGATTTTTTCTTAATACCCGAGATAATAAAAGCCATATCAGGCGGTGCCTTTACGTAGCCAATGCACAAGAACAAAATAGCCAGTGCTATTATTGCTGCTACAATTACGATTCCTAAACTCATGTCTTTCTCCCTCTCTCTCTTTGGCATTTGTTACAGTGTACCATACACTCACAAGTCAGCACTACTGCTCTTCGATAATAAGTCAGTATTGCTGATTGCTTATACATATTGTATCTGTAACATTATTTATCGTAAACCGCTATCAGTCCGAATTAACTGCCGTTATTTCCTTTTCACAGCGGATTACAATCTTTTTAACAGAAGCTTCCTCCCATACTGCATATCATAACAGGATTTTCTCCCTTCATCATATGATATCCTGCGATCAGTTCACTTCTTGATGCCTGTATTGTAACAATTTCTGCATCCATTATCTCATATTTGCGTACATATGTCAGCAATTCATTCTGCGTTTCTAATGTCACCGCATTTATAACGATCCTGACATCGGGATTCATTTTATATACTGTATTGAGAATAGACTCCAGATTTCGACCACTTCCTCCTATAAATACATGCGTAGGTGTCGGCAATTCATTCCCTGCCAGGATCTGTGGTGCTGTTCCGGATATTACATGGAGATTATCCGTGCCTGCCTTACGTGCATTCTGCCTGATCAATTCCACTGCTTCTTCTTTTCTTTCTATGGCATATACTTCACCTGTTTTTAGATGAATGGCACATTCCACACTGACTGAACCTGTCCCTGCTCCAATATCATATACAACCGATTCCGGTGTCAGATGCAATTTGGCGACTGAAACAGCACGCACTTCCTCTTTCGTCATCGGTACTTTCCCCCGGATAAAGTAATCATCCGGCAACCCATATGTCACCTGACGTTCTTCTTCATTTTCAAGCAGAAAAGCGCACAACCCTTTTTCCTCATAATCCATCATCTGGTTCGGATATCCCTGTGTTATCCTCTCATCCGGGTAGGACAGATTCTGCGCTACTGTGATTTTTACCTTTTCATAGCCATATTCCAGCAATAATTTACTGATCCGGCATATATCTGATGACTGGCTTGCAAGGCAAAAGATTCTGGAATTATAACGCAATTCGTTAATGAGGTTCTCTCTTCTGCCATGTATGCTGCTCAAATGAATATCCTGCCAGGTCGTATGCAGTTTTGCTGCAAATGCCTGCACTGTAGTAATGCCCGGAAGGAATGTGAGTGTCACCTCTGGAGTGTTTTCATATAATTGTGCGAAACGTCTGGCTCCACTGTAGAAACCTGTATCCCCTGAAAAGGCAACAACAGGTCTGCAATACTGTTTATGTTCATCCAGATAATCATTTATTTTATCTGCTTCATATATATTTTCTTTGGGAACCTGACACCACTCTAATGCCTGAAGAATTCTTCCGGCACCAAACAGAATATCTGCCTTACTGCAGGCATCCTGGGCTTCCTGTGTCATCTGCTCTCTGGCGCCCATTCCGATTCCCACCAGTGTGATCTGTAATTGTCTCATGCTGATCATCATGCCTTTCTTTCGTTTCTCTACTTTTTTATATCCCGATTCCCTGCATCTTTTGTCCCGACCTGATATCCTCTGGGCGTTACCATTTTATTCCCGATTCTCCTGGTCTGGGAATTTCCAATATACACAGTAGTAAACATATTGACCTGCATCTGTCTTAATTCGCCCAGTGTACATACCTGCGTAAGCGTACCTTCTCTGTCAATATTTTCCACACATCCACAGATACGTTCCGGTGAAAGGATTTCGAGTAAAATGTCACATGCTCTTTGCAAATAATCCCTGCGTTTATGACTGGACGGATTATACAGTACAATTCCCATATCTGCCTGCGCACACGCCTGTAATCTTCTGGCTATGACCTCCCATGGTGTCATCAGATCACTTAAGCTGATCAGGGCAAAGTCATGCATCAGGGGTGCTCCCAAATATGCAGCTCCCGCATTTGCGGCTGTTACTCCCGCAACAATTTCAAGTTCTATGCAGTCAGATAATCCCTTTTCTTCCAATACCTCATACATCAGTCCTGCCATTCCATAGATTCCGGCATCACCGCTGCTGATCATGGCAACCTTCCTGCCCTGTGCCGCCATATCAATCGCCATACGACATCTCTCCACTTCCTGCCGCATAGGAGTCGTTACGAATTCCTTATCTGGGAAGTGCTGCTCGACCAATGCTGTATATACCTGATATCCTACGATAACCTCAGCACTCTCCAATGCCCTGATCGCTCTGCCGGTCATCATATCATATTCACCCGGACCTATTCCTACCACATATAATTTTCTCAATTTACCACACCTTTCTAATCTCTGCGAGTCTGTGCCTGTCTGTATTCTGTAGAAAAGTCAGGATGATACAGATCACTTCTTCTATAATTGCTATGTGTTACAACATCCCCCACAATGATCAATGCAGTTTTGGTAATTTCCGCTTCCTTCATTGCCTGCGGCAGAGTATCCACTGTGCAGATCAGTTTTTTTTCGTCTTGCCAGGTTGCTTTATATACAACGCCTACCGGGGTATCTTTATGGTATCCGCCCAGAAGCAGTTCTTCTCTGATCTGATGTGCCATGCCTGCGCTCAGGAAAAGCACCATAGTTGCCTGATGTGCCGCAAAAGATGCAATACTTTCCTTTGCAGGAACCGGTGTTCTGCCTGCCATTCTTGTGATAATAACACTCTGGGAAACATCCGGCAACGTATATTCCATTTGCAGACTGGCTGCAGCGCCAAAAAATGAACTGACTCCCGGACAATCATCATAAGTAACAGAATGTTTATCCAGTTCATCCATTTGTTCCCTGATCGCTCCATATATGCTTGGGTCTCCTGTATGTAATCTGACAATTGAAATATCAGGATCAGCTTCATGTGCTTTCACAATTGTTTCGATCACCTGTTCCAATGTCATTTTACTGCTGTCATATATTTTACATTTCTCTGTGGCATAATCCAGCAACTGCGGATTTACCAGTGATCCGGCATAAATGATCATATCTGCTTCTTCCAGAAGTGTTTTACCTCTCACGGTGATCAGATCAGGTGCTCCCGGTCCAGCTCCGACAAAATGTACCATTTTTATTTTTCTCCCTTCCGTTCCCGTAATGACAGACGATATTCTTCAAGATATTCCATCGCCTTTGGCGTTCTGGCAAGTTCTCCCTGTTCATTGGAGAACATAATAACCTCTATTGCAGTCCTGTCGCTTCGTTTGGAAATATAATATGATATCTTATCTATTGCATACTGCATTGCCTGTTCTAACAATCCTGCTTTCAGCAGTACCTGCAATGCTTCTTCTGTCGTAACACATTCCAGAACCGCCCTTGCAGTATCAGCATCTGCTCCTGCTCTCAATGCATGTGCCGCCAGCAGTTCCAGTCTGGAATCTGCACAGGATGAATGTGTATTCATAATTCCACCCGATACTTTGATGAGTTTACCAATATGTCCGACCAGAAGCATTCTCTCAAATCCCAGTTCATTTGCCATATCTATTGTTTCACCGATATAATTGCTGCATTTTACCGCAGCATCAATATCTACAGCATATTGTTCCTGCATAAATCCTCTGCCATAATTTCCGGGTGCTGTTAATAACAGTTTATCATTCTCTGCTCTGCGTACTTTCATTTCCACACGTATCGTATCTATCAATGCTTTCTCACTCATTGGTTCTACGATACCACTCGTTCCCAGCACTGATATTCCACCTTCAATTCCAAGTCTGGGATTAAAGGTTTTCTCTGCCAGTTCGACTCCCCTGGGAATGCTGATCACGACCCTGACTTTGCCCTGATACTCATATTCCTCACATACCTGTCGCACCTCATGCGCGATCATCTGTCTGGGTACACTGTTAATGGCGGCTGCCCCTAACGGCTGATCCAGTCCAGGCTTGGTCACTCTTCCTACGCCTATTCCTCCATCAATTTCTATGTTTATTATTTCTGACACGCATGTCACTTTTGAGGTGTTTTTATCAAAAGAAACTTCTGCATATACCAGTACTCCATTCGTAACATCCGGATCATCCCCGCTTTGCTTGCGGATTGCACACATAGTACTGCCATTTTCCAGAACTGCTGCATCTGCGACCTCCAGTCTCAGTCTTATGCCGCCTGGTGTATCCAGTTCCACACTCACAGGGGTTCTGCCTGTAAAATGCAAAATACATGCTGCCTGTGCTGCCGCTGCTGCACAGCTCCCCGTTGTATAACCATATGCCATTTTCTTCGTTCCAATGTACCGGTATCCGTCGTTCTCCACTTCTGCCTCCATTACATATATAACAAAGCATTTACAATTGCTGCTGCCACATTGCTTCCGCCTTTTCGTCCCCTGGCAACAATATAGGGCACCTGTGTCTGCATGATCAGCTCTTTTGACTGTACTACATTCACAAACCCGACCGGAGCTCCAATAATAAATGCCGGCGAAATCTCTTCGTTTTCGATCATTTCATACAGATGTATCAATGCCGTGGGAGCATTTCCGATAACAAATACAACTTTCCCGGGCAGGCGTGCCGCCCTTTCCATGCTGACGATCGCCCTTGTCACATGCCTCTGTTTTGCTTCCTTTGCCACATCTTCATCTGCCATATAACAATGAATATCACAGCCATACTCTGCAAGCTTTCTCTTATTGATTCCTGCATATGCCATGTTCGTATCTGTTACGAACGTACACCCCTGCTCTATGGCTTCTTTTGCTGTTTTTATGACATTTGTTGAAAAGCACAGATTATCCGCATAGGAAAAGTCTGCTGTCGTGTGAATACACCTTTTGATAACAGGCGCCTGCAAGGGGTCCAGTTGTCTGTCTCCTAATTCCTGTGTAATGATTTCGAAACTTCTGGCTTCAATATCTGCCGGTTCGATCTTTTCCAATTCAATATGTTCTTTCATCATTGATCACCATGCCTTTCCGACATAATATCATAGATACGCTGCATGTCTAACGCCTGTCGTAATTCATCAGCTAATTTATCATATTGTGTTTCTTTATAGGTTCTGTAGTCCAGGATACGACTGGCAGGTTTCTCAATCCCTTTTGCGGATGCCAATGCATCCAGGATTGTCTCTACGATCTCATGTCTATCAAAAATTCCATGGACATAACTGCCATATACTCTGTCAGACGCATATCCTTCCATCCTTCCATCCGCATCTGATGTGTCTGTAAGTCTGGTAAGGCTGCATGGTGCCTGCTCATACACGCTCTGTCCCATATGGATCTCATATCCTGTCAATGGCAGACCACTCAATGCAGCAAAGACTCCCGGTATCTGTCCAATCCTGCCTTCTACCTGTCTTCGTGATTTTTCTTCATGAAAATAGGTGGTCATGGGAATCAGTCCTATTCCTCTAAACACACCAGACTGTTCTTCCACGCCTGCTTCATCTATGATCTGTTGCCCCAGCATTTGATAGCCGCCACAGATTCCCCAGATTACGCATCCCGGTCTTCCTTTATTGCTGCCATACTGCCTGGTCGAATGGCAGCGCAGAATCGTGGCTTCCATACCGGATTCCCGCAACCATCTCAGATCTGCTATCGTATTTTTCGTTCCGGGCAGGATAATCATATCAGGACTTCCCAAATCATAGGAACGTGTCACATATCGTAAAGAAACCCCGTCTATATTCTCCCATATATTAAAATCTGTAAAATTGGAAATATGCGGAAGCCTTATGACAGCTATGTCAATGTCTGCCTGTGGTTTCATATGAAACCGGTCTGTCAGACTGTCTTCATCCTCCAAATGTATATCCATATACGGAACTGTTCCAATAACCGGCTTTCCCGCCAGTTTCTCAAGCATTTCAATGCCAGGGTCCAGTATCGTTTTATCCCCACGGAATTTGTTGATGATAAGTCCTTTTACCATTGCTTTCTCTTCTTCTTCCAGGAGCATCATCGTACCACACAGTTGTGCAAATACCCCGCCTCTGTCAATATCGCCCACGATCAGTACCGGAGCATTGGCGATCCTCGCCATTCCCATATTCACAATATCGTCTGCCTTGAGATTAATTTCTACCGGCGACCCTGCCCCTTCTATTACAACATAATCGTTTTCTGCCGCCAGTCTTTCATATGCATAGCGGATTTCAGGGACCAGTTGCTTTTTATATGCAAAGTAATCCCTTGCACTCATATTTTTATATACTTCTCCATTGACAATTACCTGTGAACCTGTTTCATTCGTAGGCTTAAGCAGGATCGGATTCATATAGACACTGGGTTCTATTCCTGCTGCCTCTGCCTGCATCACCTGAGCCCGTCCCATTTCCAGTCCTTCACTGGTTATATATGAATTCAACGCCATATTCTGTGACTTAAAAGGCGCCACACGAAATCCATCCTGTTTCATGATCCTGCATAATCCGGCTACCAGAAGGCTTTTACCCGCGCTGGACATTGTTCCCTGTATCATGATTGATCTTCCCATTTTTATTCCATGCCTTTCTCTATCTCAGATCGCAGTTTCATACATGCTCTTCTGATTGCTTCTACCAGTTGAGTGTTCTCCCGTCTGCTTCTGACTGCTGTTCTATACCAGCCTGCACCTAAACCGGCAAAGTTGCTGCAATCCCGCAACATCACGCCTTCATCCATACAGAGTTTCCATAATTCCGGTACAGACTGGAATAAAAGGAAATTGGCGGCTCCGTCATATACTGTCATCAGAATCGATGTTTCCAGACCGATCAGACGTAATTGTTCCATTAAATATTCTCTCTCCACCATCAATGCATGCTGTGTATTTTCCACATATTTTGTTTCCTGTAATGCAGCAATTCCTGCATATTGTGCAGGTAATGATATATTCCATGGCTGTATACGTGCTCTGAGTGCTTCCATCAATTTCTGATTACTGCAAAACGCACACCCCAGACGCAATCCGGGCATCGCATACATTTTGGTAAATGACTGCAGGATAAACAGATGATCTGATTCCTCCAACAATCCTCTGGAACTTTCATATTCCGGTACAAATTCCAGAAAACTTTCATCTATAACAAGAACCGCTTCTACAGACTCGCATCTTTTTAATACCTTGCGGATATAATCAATTGATACAAGTCCTCCTGTCGGGTTATTGGGATTGCATAGAAATACCATATCAATAGAAGGCTCTATCTCTTTTATAAAGCCTTCATCAGGCTCAAAATCCTGATCTGCGTGCAACAGATAGCGAAGTACTTCACAGCCATACCCCTCCAGAGCCTGCTCATATTCTGAAAAAGTCGGTGCCATAACCAGTGCTCTCGCAGGTGCCAAGGCCGCGATCAGCAAATAAATCAGCTCTACCGCTCCGTTTCCACATACAATATATTCTCCGGGCAGCTTATATTTATCTGAGATTGCACATATCAGTTCCCGGTTATCCGGCTGTGGATAATGGATTGCTTCTTCAATTCCTCTCATTGCTGCTGCCTTAACAGGCTGTGGCATTCCCATGTAATTAATATTCGCTGAAAAATCCAGAACATTCGGATACCGGTATACATCTCCTCCATGCCTGTTCATTTGATCACCATGCCTTTCATACTACTGTAAGGACTATCCATTTAACTACGCTCATAAGCACCAGCGTTATCCAAGCGGATGCATACATAAGTCTATTCATGACACGAATGTCATTTACTTCTATTGGTCTGATATCATCACCTATTGTCTTCTTATGGTATAGTTGTCCGAAATAATAAGCATCCCCCGCCAGCATTACATCCAGTGCCCCTGCTGCTACAGCTTCTGTCTGTGCAGAGTTGGGACTTGCGTGATTATGCCTGTCTCTGATAAATATTTTCCATGCATTTGGTCCATCCAGTTTCATCAGAAAAGACGCTCCAATCATAACAAGTGCCGAAATTCTGGCCGGAATATAATTTACAATATCATCCAGATGTGCTGCTGCTCTTCCAAAATACAGGTATTTCTCGTTTTTATACCCTACCATGGAATCCATTGTATTTATTGCCTTGTAAAAATAGCCTGCTACAGTTCCACCTAATATCATATAGAACATCGGTGCCACTACCCCATCTGAAAAATTCTCTGCAATGGTTTCTACCGCAGCTTTAGTCACACCCTTTTCATCGAGATTTTGTGTATCACGTCCTACGATCATGGATACTGCTTTCCGTCCTGCTTCTAAGCCATCTGTCTGTAATGCATCATATACTTTCATACTTTCTGTCTGTAATGAACGTGCTGCAAGTACGGCATAACACATGATCATCTCTGCCCCAAGACCGACATACGGATGCATCCAATATGCTGCCATTAACAACAACGCAGGAATAAGTGTTGCTGTGATCAGCACCAGCACAACCAGATAGATTCCCGCTCTTTTCTGTAATTTTTCACCTGCATTGTCTTTTAACAGGTGTTTTCGCAGCAGCTTTTCATATCCGCTGATATACTTTCCTATTATACATGCCGGATGATATGGTGTGTGCGGATCCCCTAATACAAGATCCAACAGGAATCCCCCTATTAATGCATATAATGAATATCTGATGTTCATAACTGCTCCTTGTATACATGCCAAAAACCTGCCAATTGCTGTAATAGCGTCTGAATGTCAAATGGCTTTCCCAGGAAAGCATCCATGCCTGCTGCAAGTGCCTTCTTATGATCCATTTCATATGCACTGGCAGTAAGTGCCACAACAGGAATCATATAGGTATCCTCTCTGTCCATTCTGCGAATCCTGTCTGTGGCTTCCAGACCATTCATAACAGGCATTCTGATATCCATCAGAACAGCATCATAATAATAAGGTGGTGTACCCTGTATCCTGTCTACTGCTTCCTGTCCATTGGCAGCCAGATCAACCAGCATTCCCGCATTTTCCAGCAAATCTTTCGTCATTTCCGCATTCAATTCATTATCTTCACACAAAAGGATTCGTTTTCCCTCTAATATACTGATATCCTCATCTGTCTGAACAATTGTTGTTTTATCTTCTCCTTTGCATACGGAACCCACAAGTTCTATCACCACTTTCGTTCCTTTTCCGGTATGTGAATCGATATTCACCGATCCATGCATCAGTTCTACAAGCTGTTTTACCATATAAAGTCCCAGTCCGGCTCCACTCATATTCATATTGAATGCATTGTCTTCTTTCATAAAAGGGACAAACAGTTTATCTTGAAACGTCTCGCTCATGCCGATTCCATTATCCGTAACTGTATATCGGTTTCTTATTCTGTCCTCAGACACTGTTAATGTTTCTGCCGTTACTGTGATCTTGCCACCATCCGGTGTATATTTCGCCGCATTTGAAATTACATTTGCCAGAATCTGCTCTAATTTCACAGTATCTTCAAAAAAGGAAGCTCTGGTCATATCTTCCACATGAATCTCCGTTTCTAATTTTCGGTCTTCCGTGTAAAGTTTTAACAAAGACCCCGCCATCCTGGCTATTGATTCATATGTACATATCTCCTGTTTAACCTCAATTTCATTTTTTTGCAGTCTGGTCAGTTCCAACAGATCATTAAGCTGACCTGTCAATATTTCTCCTGCATTCTTAATTTTATGCAGATAATTTGTTACTGCTTCAGAATCATTCACTTCTGCCAGTGCCAGATCTGTCATTCCCATAATGGTATGGAGAGGTGTTCTTACTCCATGACTGATGTTGGCAAGCATATCCAGTTGTATCTCTTCTAATCCGTTCGTTGCATGTTCTAATGATGCACTCATATTGTGTATCCCCTTAATTCCGTAAAATATGGTATGTCTGTCTATGGCTGATACAAATCCCCAAACACTTCCCTGCATAATGACTGACAATAAGAAAGTGAAAAGGAAGTATCCTGTCTGCGCATCTCGTTAGTGTCTGCTAACTCTTCTGTATAATCCCGTAACCGGTAAGTGGTGATCTGCCCCTGACCTGATACATTATGTGTAACCAGAGGTTCTACTGCATAGCTGCTGATATATGCATCCGTGTCATCCATGGTGACTGTAACCTGTGCCATTGCTCCCACCATGCGGGCAGCCGTTCCGGCGCCTGTTCCGCTGGTCGCATTAATAAAGTTGCCCAGAGAATAATATACCAGTGTCTCGTTGCCGGATTCTCCTGTGATCCATTTTACCGGTTCTATGACATGTGGATGCGTACCTATGATCAGGTCTGCACCCAAATCTGCAAGAAACTGTGCTTTTGCCTGCTGATCTGCCGTTTCCTGCAATTTATATTCTGTTCCCCAATGAGGACAAACAACAATAAAATCAGCTTCCTGTCTGGCCAATTCCATATCTCTTCTGATATTATCTTCATTCCATAAATCAACTGCATAGGGCATATCCTTTGGCAATGCGATTCCATTCGTACCGTATGTATAGTTCAATATTGCAATTCTGATGCCGTTCACCTGTGTTATATAGATATCATCTGCCGCTTCCTGTGTCTCATGGATACCAAGAACTGCAATCTGCGGATAATGCTCCTGCCAGAAATGTATACAGTTAAGCAGTCCTTTTTTTCCCTTATCCAACGCATGATTGGTTGCATGAAGGATCACGTCAAATCCCGCATTTACCAGACTGTCCCCTACCTCATATGCACCATTGAAACTCGGGTATCCTGATAACCCCAATTCTCTGCCGCCCAGAATGACTTCCTGATTCACAATGGCTATATCCGCTGCCTCTATCTCATCTTTTACATTTGCAAATAAGTGATCATATTGATATGTACCATCATCCATTCGTCCACTCTTACTGACTTTCTCATGTAAAAGCACATCACCTACCATAACAAGTTCTGCCTGGGCAGGTGTTTCTTCCTGTATTTCTTCTGTTTCGTTTTCTTCTGTTTGCACTTGTGGCGACTGCGACATTGCCGGTTCCTCTACCGCCACAGTAGTCATTTCTATATGGTCTGCCTCTGCAATCTTACCGCAACCGGTAAATATAACTGTCTGTGACAAGACACATGCCGCGAATAATATCCCGAATTTTTGTTTTCTCACCTTTGTCTTCCCCCTTATATTCCCCTATTATATAGACATGTACTGCTATTTTCAAGGGTCTCATAGCCATGTCAGATTACCCTGTTCTTCTGCCACTTGCCACTTCTGAAACGGGTAATAAATATTACAGAACGAATCGTCCAGTCTGCAAACATACCAATCCAGACTGCCATCGGTCCAAACTGAAATGTTTTTACCAGAAAAATACACAGTGCTACCCTGCAACACCACATAGTAACCGTAGACGTGATCATTGAGAAACGAACATCTCCTGCTGCCCTGAGTCCATATGCGATAATAAATGAACAAGTCCATACCAACGGTTTAACAATTGTGATCGCAAGCACCATTTCAAAACACATGTCTGCACTGACCGGTTCCATTCCGGCTATCCATGTAACCGGTTTGGTAATTGCCAGTACGAACAGACAGGATACCAGAATACCGATTTCTGCCACTCCTGTCAGCTTGACTATATAATATTTGGCTTCTTCCATACGCCCTGCACCAATGCACTGTCCTACCACAGTCATTAATCCGATTCCTACACCAATACCAAAAATTCCATTTACATTCTCCAGAATGTTGGTCATTGCCTGGGCTGCAATCGCTGCTGTTCCCATTGTAGATACTGTAGACTGTATTGCCAGCTTACCAAATTGGAACATTCCATTCTCAATGCCTGACGGAATACCAATTGCCATGATCTTCCAGATCAGCGGCATATCCGGTCTGATCTTTGCATATTCATTCACCACAATGGCCTGCCTCGGTTTTCTCAAACACCAGAAAATGACTACTGTACAAAAAATTCTTGACAGCAGTGTCGAGAACGCAGCACCTCCAACGCCCCAGTTGCATACATAAATAAAGATTGCATTGCCAAATATGTTAAAACAGTTGGATATTACAGATACTTTCATTGGGAATTTGGAATCTCCACTCGCCCTGTAAAATGCCGCACCTGCATTAAAAAGTGCAAGAAACGGATATGAAATAACCGTGATCAGAAAATAAATCAACGAATTATTCATAACCTCCTGTTCAACGCTTCCAAATATAAACCACAGTAAATGTTCTCTGCCGATCAGACAAATAATCATCAGCAGCAGAGAAATCGCAGTAACAGTTAATACAACCTGCTTTGCTGCCTTATTAGCCGACTGTCTGTTGCCGCTGCCCAGATATTGTGAACAGATAATGGCTGCACCTGCTGCCATGGCTGAGAATATCTGGATAACCAGATTATTTAATGAATCCACCAGCGAAACCGCTGAAATGGCTTCGCTGCCTATTGTACTGACCATCATCGTATCTGCCATTCCCATAAAAGAGTTAAGCAACTGCTCGATCACAATCGGCAGTAACAAAGTAAACAGTACCTTATTATCAAAGAGCAGGTTCTTCCAGTCTATCTTATCTTTCTCATACAACTTCATACTATGTATACCTCTTTTTAAACTTGTATCTTTCTTCTATACAGTATAAAATAAATGTGTTAAAATGTAAAATTGTGTTTTAGAAAAATAATAATATATTTTATAAAGGAGTTATAAGTAATGAACATTATTATTGCCGGCTGCGGTAAGGTCGGTTCAGCATTAGCACAGCAGTTAAATGACGAGGGGCACAATATTACCATGATTGATATTGATCCTGAACGCCTACAACCCACCTTGTCAGCTCTTGATATCCAGGGTCTGGTAGGTAATTCCACAAGTTTCGTGACTCAGCAGGAATGTGGCATAGAAGATGCCGATCTGTTCATTGCCGTAACAGGCAAGGACGAAATCAATCTGTTAAGCTGCCTGATTGCTAAGAAAGCAAGCAACTGTCAGACTATTGCGCGTGTTCGTAACCCTGAATATTCCAAGGAAATTTCCTATTTAAAACAATGTATGGGAATGTCAATGGCTATTAATCCTGAATTCGCAGCAGCCAAGGAAATCGCTCATCTTATCCAGGTTCCTGATGCCATGGAGATCGACACTTTTGCCAAAGGAAGGATCGATCTGCTTCGTGTGGCAATTTCCCAGAATTCTCCGTTGCATAATATGGCTGTGCAGGAATTCTCCAAACACTTTAACCATGAGATTCTGATCTGTATCCTTGTCCATGATCATCAGGTAAGTATCCCCAATGGTGATACTATCCTGCAGGCAGGCGATACCATCTCCGTAATCATCCCTAAGGAGAAGATCCGTGATTTCTATAAAGCAACCAAGCTTTCTACTTTAAAGGAAATCAAGGATGTGATCATAGCAGGGGGTGGAACGATTTCCTACTACCTGTCCACTTTGCTGTTGTCCTCCGGCATACATGTTAAGATCATTGAAAAAGATAAAGACAGATGTGACTTTTTAAGTGTTGCACTTCCTGAGGCTACAATCATTTATGCAGATGCTACTGATCATTCTATTTTGCAGGAAGAAGGACTTGCCAATACGGATGCTTTCGTTTCTCTCACCAATATGGACGAGGAAAATGTTTTCTTATCTTTATATGCCAATAAATTATCACCACGTTGTAAGAAAATTACCAAGATCAATCGTCTGGCATTAAATGAAGTAATCGATGATCTGTCCGTAGGCAGCATCATCTCTCCGAAACACATAACCGCAGAATATATTCTGCAATATGTCCGAAGCCTGAGCAATTCCTATGGCAGCAACGTAGAAGCTCTCTATCGTCTGATGGATAACAAAGTAGAGGCACTGGAATTCCATGTCGCAGAGAACAGTTCTGTCACGGGTATTCCTCTGATCGACCTTAATTTAAAGGACAATCTGCTGATTTGCTGTATCGTAAGAGATAAAAACATCATTACCCCATCCGGTCGCGATACACTGGAATTAAATGATACGGTTATCGTTGTTACTACACACAAAGGTCTGCGGGATATCTCGGATATCTTAAAAAATACAGGAAGGTAGGCATCCTATATGAATTTTCGATTGATCAATTCCATATTGAGCCGTGTCATCATGCTGCAGGGAGTACTGCTGCTCCCCTCCTGCCTGGTCGGAATTCTATACAAAGAATGGGGAGATGCATTGACATATCTTATTGTATCCTTTGTATGTTTTATTGTCGGATTTCTTATGTATCTGACCAAACCCAAAAGTTCCACCTTTTACGCCAAGGAAGGTTTCGTTGCTGTATCACTGAGCTGGATCATAATGAGTCTTATTGGCGCTATGCCGCTTTATTTTACCAGTGATATTCCAAGCTTTACAGATGCATTATTTGAAATCATATCCGGTTTCACAACTACAGGTTCAAGTATTCTGCCAAATGTAGAGGCACTCTCTCATGCGAACCTGTTCTGGAGAAGCTTCAGCCATTGGATAGGCGGTATGGGGGTTCTGGTATTTATTCTGGCAATCTTACCCATGTCAGGCGGTTCCACTATGAATCTGATGAAAGCAGAAAGTCCGGGACCTTCTGTAGGCAAACTGGTTCCCAGAATTCAGCAGACTGCTTTCCTTTTATATGCAATATATTTTGCAATGACCATTATTGAACTTATCCTGCTGCTTTGCGGAAGCATGAAGCCTTTCGATGCTTTATGTCTTACCCTCGGTACTGCCGGCACAGGTGGTTTCGGAATCAAAAATGACAGTTTAGCCAGTTATTCTGTATATTCGCAGGTCATTATCACAATCTTTATGTTCCTTTTTGGTGTAAATTTCACTTTCTACTATTATATTCTGATCAAAAAGGTCAAAGATGCACTACGTATGGAAGAAGTTCGCGGATACTTTCTGCTCTTCAGTGCTGCTGCCATTGCAATTGCCTTAAATTTGAGTCTGTCCGGTAATCCTGGATTTTGGCACAACCTGCAGCAGTCTGCTTTTCAGGTAGCTTCCGTAATGACTACTACCGGATACGCAACTACTGATTTTAATCTCTGGCCTACTTTTTCAAAGGTCATTCTGGTGGGACTGATGTTCATTGGTGCATGTGCCGGTTCTACCGGAGGTGGAATCAAAGTATCCCGTATTCTGCTCTATGTAAAACAGGTAGGTAAAGAGCTGATGCAGCAGATTCATCCCAGACAGATCAGTGTCACAAAACTGGATGGTAAAGGAATTGAACATACCACTATTCGTTCCTGCAATGTGTTCTTAATGACTTATGGTGTTGTATTCATTATTTCCATTCTGCTTATAAGTCTGGATGGATTCGATTTTACAACTACTTTTACTGCGGTTGCTGCTACATTGAATAATATTGGTCCCGGTCTGAACATGGTTGGTCCAACGGGAAATTTTGCAGATTTCTCAGTTTTCTCCAAATATGTTCTGATGTTCAACATGCTGGCTGGCAGACTGGAGATCCTGCCAATGTTGATTCTTTTCCATCCTGCAACATGGAAGAAACAATAATGGGATCAAGACTTAAAAAGGGCGGAATTCCGCCCTTTTTTGCTGCAAATTATTCTTCTCGATTGACTTTCTTCATATATTTTTGCTGATACATTATCTCATCTGCTTCTTTCACATAATCATCCAGACTTTTCTCTGTACTCATATCTGTAACAATACAGCCTATACTGAATGAAATCTCAAATGGAAGCTTCAGTTCATCTGCTTTACTGCGTATTTCACTCTGTATTTTCTGAATCATTTCATCAGCTTCCTGTTGTGATATGACCTTGTTCATAATAAGGAATTCATCTCCACCCATACGAACTGGTATGGATGTTTCCGGAATGTTATGCAAAATTGCACCTGACACCAGTTTAATTGCCAGATCTCCGTACTCATGCCCAAAATGATCATTGATATACTTTAATTTATCCATATCTGCAAACATGATAAGAAGATTCTCTGATTCCTGCTTTTTCCTGTCAAAAACATAACATGCAATTTGCTGATACCCCAGTCTGTTATATAGTCCCGTCACCGTATCCCTGACACTTAATTCTGTCAGCGCATGATTCATGTATTCCAGTTTTTCCTTCTCATGGAGATTCTCCATCGCAGAGATCAGAACATTCAATACTTTGAACAAATACTGCTTCTCCATTAGATATACCGCATTGCGGATCACAAAAAAAACTACTGTACGGCTTCTGAAATGGATCGGCATAAACAGCATATCTGTACCACCTTTGTGATAATCAAATGTTGGAAACAGATCCGATATCTTCTGATTACAAGGTAAAATATGTCCATCTTCATATGCAAATTCAAGATTCATGTATTCCGGATAACCATGAATATGGAAATCTTCATCCTGAATGATATGAAAATCATATAGTTCTTTCTTTTTTTTAAAATCATTGATATGATCATCCAGAACCAGATACATTGCATCACATTTCATTGCCGGAATACACTCAGGAATCCAGCGGGTCATTTCCTTAACAGTCTTACAGTTCATCAATTCATATTCCAGTGATAACACCTGTTCTTCAAATTCTGTTGTTTCTATATCATAAATAATCTGATCTTTTGCATGGGTTCGCTGATCTACCTCTATATCCGACTTACATCCGCAACTTTCCCAGAAGATACATTCCGTCCTGGTATAATTGAATTTATCTACTTTTTCTCCATTCCATATACGAAGTAATATATCCGCACAGCAATACCCTACTTCTTCCCTGATATGACCGATCGTAGTGATCTTAGGCATATAGTAGGAAGCTTTATCAAAGTTATCAAAACCGGTAACGAAAAAATCCTGTGGTACTCTAAGTCCATGATTACGCGCTGCCTCACACACACCTACTGCTATATTATCACTGGCACAGATAATAGCTTCCGGAAGATATCCATCTGAGTTCCTGTATAACTGTTCAAATCCATGAACACCACACTGATATGCGTAGCTTTCATAATAAAAATCCTGTTCTCCATATGTAATCCCATGACTCTGCATATAATCTTTCAGTGATCTGACTCTGACCTGATTCTCGTAATTATCAGCAGGTCCCATCACGAACCAGAATCTGCTGCACCCATGCTTCTCATGCAGATGTGCGATCATTTTCTGTATAGAAGCATAATTGTCAATTCCTACATAATAGAAATCTTCTATTTCCTTAGCAATAGAAATCACCGGATTTCCCGTCTTTCTGGCAGCTTCAATAACACGTTCACTTACCTCCGGATATCTGATATTATTTGTATCCAGTATAATACCGTCAAAATCAGATAAATCCGGAAGTGAATAAATATTGTATTCCCCAATATTATAGTCATCATCCAGACTCCAGTCGCCGGAACTGTTAAAAATATACAGATTTACATCTTCTCCTGTTTCCTTGATTCTTTGAAGAATGCCGGCCGGCCAGGCATATGTAAAAAAACGCTTCCAGCCATCCATGATCAATGCTATCTTTTTCATTTGTTTCTCCACTTGGACATTTTGTATATGTATACACTATTTCTTTTGGTTTCTTATTCAATATTAACATTAGAATCATACTTTTACAATGAAAAATTGACTACATGTCTAAAGGTACTTCCATATTTCTTCTGGTTTTTTTATTAAATGTTCAGCTCCATGTTCCTGCAGGAACTTTCTGTCACGAAATCCCCATTCTACAGAAATGCAGGGAATCCCAACATTTTTTGCAGTCATAATATCCACATCAGAATCACCTACATAAACCGCCTCTTCTTTTGTTTTTCCTAACTCCTGTAGTGCTGTAATTACGGTATCCGGCGCAGGTTTTCTTAGTACCCCTTCACGTTCACCGATCGCAACGGATATCAAATTCTTAAAATACCTTTTTTGCAGTTCTTTCACTGCAAAATCAATTTTGTTAGACACAATGGCTACTGCATATCCTTTATCTTTTAGTTCCTGCAAAAGTTCCATGATTCCTTCATATGCGTGGGTCTTATCATTACAGTGTTCACCATAATAGATCTTAAAACAGTTAAATACTTCTTCAAACTTTGGATTTGTATCTCCTTCTGGTACTGCACGTATCATCAGCGTTCGCACCCCATTTCCAACAAATCTCCTGATCTCATCCATTGTCCGTACAGGCATTCCAAACTGTTGCAATGCATAATTTGTTGCATCTGCCAAATCTTCCAATGTATTCAGCAAAGTACCATCTAAATCAAATACTACTGTATTATATTTTTTATTCATTTAATCATGACCTTTCTTCATACCATTACTACCCCTTATTATAGCACAACAAAATAAACTGGCAAGCCGACAGACCTGTAAACAAAAAGAAGCCCCGTGGTCGCAACACCCCCCACGGGACTCCCTTTCTCAGTCTGCCCTTACGGGCAGACAGGCAATTATCCTTCAATTGCAATATTGTTATTATGTTCTATCTTCTCTGCAGCTTTCTTAGGAAGAGAAAGTCTCAGAATACCATTCTCATATTTTGCATGTACATCATTCTGTGAAATATCTTCACCAACATAGAAACTCCTGCTCATGCTGCCTGCATAACGTTCACGACGAATGTACTTGCCAGACTTCTTATCCTGCTCATCCTTATCCAGTCCCTTAGCAGCTGATATTGTCAGATAACCGTCCTTCAATTCTGCACTGATCTCATCCTTCTTAAAGCCTGGAAGATCGATATCTACTTCATATCCATTCTCAGTTTCACGAACATCTGTCTTCATCATGTTCTTTGCATTCTTACCATATAATGGATTCCTCTTACCAAAGAAAACCTCATCATCAAATGGAAAACTCATCATCTCATCAAATAAATCTTCTCCAAAAATACTAGGTCTTAACATAAGTCATTTCTCCTTTCAAACTGTTCATTGACTTTTTATGTTTAGCACTATCAGAGAATCTGATGTGTCGTGTTCTAGTACAAAGTACTTTAGAATTTCTTTTTATTCCCTTTCCTTTGTTCTAAATGTAATATAACACGCATATTAGCACTTGTCAATAGTGAGTGCTAATAATTAATAATTAGTTTATTATTTTTATAGTTCGTTTAGAAATTGTTGATATAATGCCACATGATCATAAATACACCGCCATCCGCTGGTAGAATGCGCTGTTACACATAAATAACCATTGCCATTTTTGTTCAGGCAATAGCTGGCAGCACAATTACCAGACTGAACCACATAGCCTGTTTTGGCACATAATACCTCTCCACCACATTCTTTATCTTCAATACGGCGCAGGAACCAGTTTGATAACAAAATCCCATCCGGATGCTGTGATGTGAAGGATGTGTTATAGGTATGTGCTGACATGACCTCTCTGCATAATTGATTATCCATGGCCTCCTTTAAAATAACTGCCATATCGTAAACTGTGCAGTAATGGTTTTCATCATACAGTCCTACACAATTTGTCATATGTGCTGTATCAGATAATCCCAATTCCTTCAGTTTCTCATTCATCATATCTACAAAAGCTTCATGGGAACCTGCAACATAAGTAGCCAGCCCGACTGCTGCATCTGCCCCGGAAGGAAGAATCGTTCCGTAGAACAGATCTCTTATGGTAACCTGTTCGTCTACATCAAATCCTGCATTACTGCAATCATTAGAATAACTGTAATCTGTCTCTGCCAACGTGATCGTATAAGTATCATCCAGATTTTCCACATGTTCGGCTGCAACCAGAACCGTCAGGACCTTCGTCATGGATGCCGGACTGATTCTTGCATAAGCATCCCTCTGTGCCAGAATATTACCTGTATTCTCTTCTATGATTATCGCATTTTCACTTACTACCTCACTGCTGACTGCTTTCGTATCCACCGTAGTCTGTGTTACAAAGGGAGCTTTCGTTTCTGCTTCTGTGCTGATTTCCTGTGAACTGCTCTCTTCTGTCTCACTGACAGACTGACTTGTTTCTTCCTCTGTCTGTATCTGAGCCATATTTTGCTCCTGCATCGTTTTACTATGTGCACTACGAGCCAGGGCGACACCACCTGCGACCAAAACAACAACTGCACAAAATGCTCCACCTGCAATTGGAGCATACCGTCTGAATTGTTCTCTCTGTTGTTTCTGTTTCTCCTTTTCACGTTTCATTTTCTCTATATTCTGTGCTCTGCGATTACTGCGCGCCTGTTCATCTTCTTCAAATTGATTATCCATTCTATCCTTATACCTTTCTATAAAACAGCACTTTTTTTATTGTACCATTTTTTGAGAGTACTGTAAATTACTGCCTCATGCATTATGCCCCATGCATTATTCTTTTTTAAGATTTTGTATAAAAAGTATGTGAAACCTGCATAATCCTCCGTCCTTTTATGTAAAAATCCATATAACAATTCTGTATAAATCTGTTATAATGTAGAGCGAAGAAACTGTAGCAGAAAGGCGGAATATTTCATGAATATAGAACATAAGAATCCACAAATGTCCGAAGCATTTATTACCAGCGTATTTCTGGCTTTATCCGGAGGTTTTCAGGATGCTTATACTTATTTTACAAGAGACGGTGTATTTTCAAACGCACAAACAGGTAATGTCGTACTCATGAGTCAGCATTTCATGATGGGTGAATGGATAAAAGGACTTCATTATCTACTCCCACTTCTGGCTTTTGCAGCAGGTGTATTTGCAGCCGAACAGGTACAGAGCCGTTATCGTTTTGCCAGGAAACTGCATTGGCGGCAGGGTATTCTGTTATGCGAGATTCTGATCCTGTTCATTGTTGGATTCGTGCCAACTACTCTTAATATGCTGGCTACCACTCTGGTGTCTTTCGCCTGTGCCATGCAGGTACAAACCTTCCGAAAAGTCAGCGGATATTCCTACGCAAGTACAATGTGTATCGGTAATCTGCGAAGTGGAACTGCCGCTTTATCCGTTTATTTCCGGGAGCACAAAAAGGACCAGCTACGCCAGTCCTTATATTATTTTGGTATTATTCTGTTCTTTGCAATCGGTGCCGGAATCGGCGGTAATCTGTCTGCACATTACGGGCTTCATACGATCTGGATCTCTGACGGACTCTTATGTATCAGCTTCGTGCTGATGTTTATTGAGCGTCTGGGTTAAGTTCTTCCAGTTCCGTTTCAGTCTCCAGCATACGCTCTAACAGAGTTTCCTGCTGATGTTCCTCTTCATCCAGTCTGGACTGGAGAGCCATCAGCTTCTCATAATCAGTACCTAATGACGGGTCCATAAGCTGAAGTTTCAGCTCATTGGTCCGTTCTTCACTTTCTGCAAGCTGTTTCTCATATTTCTCCAGTTGTTTCGTCAACCGTGACTTGATCTTACCCGGATTATAATAGGTTTTTTTATCAAAAACATCTGAAAGGGTTGGTTCAGCAGCGTTTTTCGCAGGAGTCACATTTTGTCTGGGAGTCTGAACTACAGGCACTTTTCTGCCTTTTTCCTGAAGATATTCCTCATAAGGCATACAATACTGTGTCACGACTGCTTCACCTGATGTATCACTTGCAAATTCCAGAATCCCGGTCGCGACCTGACTGATAAAATACCTGTCGTGAGATACAAACAGTACAGTTCCTTCATAATCTCCAAGCATCTGCTCCAATGCTTCTTTTCCAAGCATATCCATATGGTTAGTAGGCTCATCCAGAATCAGAAGATTGGGCTTTGTCTGAAACAACTTACACAATGCCAGTCTGACTTTCTCTCCACCTGATAACTGCCCCATCTTCTTCTCAACCTCTTCCTGTGAGAAAAGGAAACTACCCAATGCACTTCTGACCTGTTCTCTTAACATGTCAGGATATTCTTCCCAGAAATTCTCCAACACACTCTGCTCCGGATCGGCATCATTTACAACTGCCTTTTGCTGGTCAAAATATCCCCACTCCACATTGGGTCCAAATGTAAAACTGCCACCCAGGGGCTGTTGTAATCCTACAAGAGTCTTTAACAGTGTGGATTTTCCTTTGCCATTTTCACCAATGATCGCCATCCTCTCCTTCTTCTGCAAAAGGAAAGAAACACAGCTTAATTCCGCATCATATCCAATAGAAAGATTCTTCGCAGTCAGCACATCTGTATAACTTTCTATTCTGGGTGTAAACATGGCGCGAAATGTTTTGGTATCAAATCTTCTGGGTTTTTCTATCTTGACCATGTGCTCGATTGCCATACGCTTGGAACGGGTAGCCGCTACCTTGGTCGGTGTATTTTTCCACTTTTCGATCCATTCAGTCAGACGTTGAATCTCTTTTTGCTGTTCCTCGTAATCCTTTTCCTGCTTGATCAAGTCAAGTTCTTTCTGTTTCATAAAAGCAGAATAATTACCGACATATCTCTTGATTCTGTGATACTCGATCTCATAAGTAATGTCAATAATGCGGTCAAGGAACATTCGGTCATGGGATACGATGATGACCGCTTTATCATAATTTTTAAGATAATTCTCCAGCCATTCGATTGTAGGAAGGTCTAAATGGTTTGTTGGCTCATCCAACAGCATAATGTCCGGTCTGGAAAGCAATAACTTAATGAATGCCACCTTCGTCTGCTGTCCTCCGGAAAAACTTCCTATTGGCCGCTCCAGATCAGATAAGGGAAAGCCAAACTGCTGGAACATGATCTCCATATCCTGTTTCCATGTATATCCTCTCAATGCCTCCATCTGCTTCTGCAAATTATCATATTCATACAAAAGCTGCTGGTCTGCATTATGCTGTAACAGCTCTGTGATTTCTTTCATTCTGGCTTCACAGGCAAATACCGGTGCAAACGTCTTTTTAATTTCTTCCTCCACTGTTACTTCACCATCCGTGAAGCTGATCTGCCGCAGGAACCCGATATTCTGCTTGCCTGCCATAGTAATACCACATTCTTCATCACTGTCAAGATTACTCATCTCAATATCACCTGCGATCAACTTCAAAAGTGTGGTCTTACCGCAGCCATTCCTCCCTACTATTGCTATTTTTTCTTTATCGTGAACCTCAAAATTCACATCCTCCAATATGGTATCCGCCGCATACTGTACAATCGCATGCCTGATCTGATAACGCATATTTATCCTCTCTTTCTTCTAGTATAGCGTTTTCTAAATAACTGAACCATTTACGCAGAATATTTTTCAGAAAGTGCATGTCAAAAAACGTAGGCGTAGCGGGCTACGCTGAGGATTTTTGGCTTGTGCTATCAGGAAAATAGGCAAGTAATATGGTTTAGTTAATTTAAAAACGCTATACTAGTCACGCTTCTCTGCCATAACCTGTAAAGGGACGGGCTGCACCGCCGTCCCTAAAATCCCTTTTGAAACATCACATGTTCCTTCATCAATTCCTGATATAACTGCTCCACACTCCAAAACACATTATGCGGTGTCAATATCGCTTTCAAACCAACAGGCGCAGTCCCCGTCTCCTTGTAGGCGGTCAGAAATGCACCCACTCCATCCGAATCTATTCCTGAGAATACCAGCATTTCACCGGAAAGTGCCCCTTTAACAGAAGCCCCTGGTTCTTTGTTAAATCCATCAACTCCAGCAAGAAATCCCAACTTCTGACTATATTCTCCACCAGTCACCTTCCTCTGACGAATCCCCAGCTTACGGCACACATCACCTACCGCCTGCTCCTTCTCTTTCGAAAGCTGAAAACATAAAACCATCTGCCCCATACAGGAACTCTCCCTTCTTTTTGATAAAGTTACTTCAACAGCATTCTGTCATTAGTCAGCTTCTTACGACTGTTCTCATGATAACATTCCAACAGATCTTCCACTGTCATCTTTGCGCGTTCTTCACCGGAAATATCAAAAATGATCTTACCATCATCCATCATAATAGTTCTATTACCAAGTGTCAGTGCTGCCTGCATATCATGTGTGATCATCATGGTCGTAATACGTCCTTCCGATACAATTCTGGTCGTAATATCCAATACTTTCTGAGCAGTAGCAGGATCAAGCGCTGCTGTATGTTCATCCAGAAGCAGCAATTTGGGCTGAGATATGGTAGACATCAATAAAGATACTGCCTGTCTCTGTCCACCCGAAAGCTGACCTACCTTGGCTTTCATCCTTGATTCCAACCCCAGATCCAATTGTCTCAAGAGCTCTGTAAAATATTCTCTGTCCTGCCTGTTTACTGCAAAAAAACTCTTGCCTGCTTTTCTTGAATAAGCCAGTGCCAGATTCTCCTCGATTGTCATATTAGGAGCAGTCCCTTTCATCGTATCCTGAAAAAGTCGTCCAATATCATACGCTCTCTTGTATTCCTTCATATTTGTAATATTTTTGGAATCCAGCCTGATCATTCCCTCATCTACTGAAAATACACCGCTGATCGCATTAAAAAGCGTAGATTTGCCTGCACCATTAGAACCTACTATTGTCACGAAATCCCCTGCATTCAAATGCAGATCTACTCCATTTAATGCTTTTTTCTCATTAGGAGTTCCCGGATAGAAAGTCTTTCTGATTCCCTGTAATTCTAACATTTGGATGCACCTCCCTTACGCCTGTGACCGCCTATTTTCTTCTGTATTGTCGGTATTGCCAAAGCAATGATCACAATAACTGCTGAGATCAGCTTCAGACTATATGCCGGAAACAAATCAACTTTCAATGCTGCTGCAATGAACATACGATATAAACAGGAGCCGACAACTGCTGATGTGAGTCCAACTGTCACTCCATGTTTGCCCATAATTGTTTCTCCTATAATAACAGAAGCCAATCCAACTACTACCATACCACTGCCATATCCTACATCAAAAAAAGACATCGACTGTCCTATTACCGCACCGGAAAGGGCAACACATGCATTACCAATCGCAAGTCCTGCACATTTATATGCATCCGCATTGATAGAAGAAGAACGTACCATATCCTCATTATCTCCAGTTGCACGAATAGCAAGTCCTTTTCTGGTCTTGAAAAAAACAGCAAGAACAGCCACTACAATTACGCACAAAATAAAAGGAATGATAATCTTACACAGATCTCTGGAAAGTCCTGTTGCATCCTGTAACAGGTTAAACAACGATACTGCTACGGCTGAAGATACGTTGGATTTACCACCCGTAATGATCAGATTCACCGTATAAAGTCCATTCATGGTAAGAATTCCTGCAAGAATCGGATGAATCCTAACCTTAGTCTGTAATAACCCGGTAAAACAGCCTGCCGCTGCTCCTGCAATACATGCGATCACAAGCGCCAGAAATGGATGACCGGTTACTGTTAAGACGATAGAAACTGCCATGCCAAGTCCGAAACTCCCATCCACTGTCAGATCCGGCATATTCAAAATACGAAATGTGATATATACACCCAGTGCAAGAATGGCATAACCCAGTCCCTCCTGCAGAGAATTAAATAACAACAGACCCATTCTCTTCTTCCTCCTATCGTGCGTTTGCTTTTGCAATATATGTTCTGATCACATCACAGGATGCTGCAAAAGCCTTTTGTTCCTGTTCATTCAGCGATAATTCTATAATTTCTTCTACTCCGCCCTTGCCAATTATGACCGGAACACCTGCCATTATACCTTTCTGACCATATTCTCCCTCCAACAGAGCCGATACCGGAAGAATTTTCTTTTCATCATACAATACGGCTTTGCAGACTACAGCCAGTGCTGCCCCGATTCCAAATTCCGTTGAACCTTTTCCTATTACGATCTCCATACCAAGCTGGTGAGTACGTTCCAGCAGCACATCATAGGTTATTTTTCCAAAAATCTGCGGTTTTTCCTGCTGTAACTGATATAGCGGCTTACCCATGAAGGTAATCTGAGACATGGCTACCATAGAAGAATCTCCATGTTCACCCATAGCGAAACATTCTATGGAATTGGCTGACACACCCGTCAGTTGATGCAGTGTCAAACGTAATCTGGCGGTATCCAGTAAGGTTCCCGTACCAAATATTCTGTTCTTTGGAAGTTTCAAATGTTCCCTGGCATAATTTACAACGACATCACAGGGATTGGATATGGATATGAAATACCCGTCAAAGGTTGTCCGGTTCAATCTGGCAACTACATCTTTCATAATGTCAATCGTTACATCTAACAGATCCAGTCTGGTCTGACCGGGTTTTCTGGACACTCCTACCGCATTTACAATAATGTCGGCATCATTACAGTCCTGATAACTGCCTTCACGCACAATGGGCATACGATCCATAAAAACCGTGGCATCCGCTACATCTTTTGCCTGTGCATCTGCTTTACCTTCCACGATATCGATCAGTACGATTTCTCTGCATATTCCCAATCTTGCCAGATTTAATGCACACATACTTCCAACATGTCCTGCGCCCAGAATTACAACCTTTGCCATATCTGTCACCATATCCTTCCCATTATTTTTACTCACCAAGGAGCTGGAATTCTTCCTGTTTATCCTGTGGAATCTCAATACCCAACTGCTTTGCTGTTGCTACATTGATCATCTTCGCATACTGCGCAATCTGCTCTACCGGCGTATCTGCCACTGTTGCACCATTAACGATTCTCTCTATCATTTCACCTGTCTGCACACCAAGGACATCATAATCAATCCCAACTGTTGCGAAACCACCGTCATTTACCATAGAGTCTGCGCCACAGTAGATAGGCTTTCCTGCATCATTGGCTACCTGCAAATATGCAGCCATTGCAGATGCTACTGTATTATCATTTGGTGTGAAGAAAGCATCCACATCATTGACCAGAGATGCTGCTGCCTGCTGTACATCAGCCGTTCCTGTCACAGTAGCCTCCTTATAGGAAATACCATGCTCATCACAGTACTTCTTGGCCCTTTCAATACCTGTTACAGAGTTGATCTCACTTGTGTTGTATACGAATCCGAATGTTCTGGCATCCGGAGTCAGTTCTGCTGCCAGTTCAAAAATATCTTCAATGGCGATTGAATTGGATACTCCTGTAATGTTCTTATCTGTCTTGTCAAAAGACTCGACCAATCCGGCTTCTACAGGATTGCTGACGGCCGAGAAAACGATCGTTACATCAGAAGTTGCTGCCGCTGCTGCCTGTGCCGTAGGTGTTGCAATAGGAACAAGAATATCACATCCATCATCGATCATGCCCTTAATAATAGTCGGAAGCATCGTCTGATCTCCGGATGCATTCTTGTATTCGATCTGTACCCTGCCCTGATTTACCAGTGGCTGTAATGTTTCCTGAATCTTTGCATTGATCTGATTCAGTGATGGATGATCGATATGTTGAATAATTCCAACCTTATAAACCTTGTCATCTTTATTGATTTCTGTTCCGTTATCCTCATTCTGCACTGTTGTAGTTACTTCCTGTGTTGTCTGTACTGTGTCATTTGTTGTCTGTCCGGCATCACTGCCACAACCTGCAAGCATTGTCACTGCCATAATTGCACTTAATGCTACTCCCATTACCCTTTTGACTACTGTCTTTTTCATAATTATTTCCCTCCTGAACTAAAAAAGTCCTCAGTTCGTCTAAACTAACGAACTAAGGACAAATCTACAAAATAAATCTGCGGTACCACCTTATTTGATTCTTCTTCGAATCCACTCCGTACAATGCCATCACATTGCCAGCCTCTAACGCAGGCATTACGTCTCGGATACCAGGCAGTGCCGTTCCCCTTGCCCTCAGCAACCCATACAACAGTGCATATCCTGTCAGTTTCCACCAGCCTGACTCTCTGTAAGGAATGTATCCTGTGCTTTTTCTGCATCATAGGTTTCTCTTTTGGGATTATTATAATGAATGTAGCTTTTATTGTCAACTGCTAATTTTTATACTCACTGATATCTATAAAAGTTACCAGCATTACATGAGTATCATTGCTCTTGCTCATTTCTTTCACCTGCAATAAATACCATCTGCCATACTCTTTACAATATTCCTTTTTTATTACACGTTCCTCGTTGACAGAATCTTCAAACATTTCCTTCAGCATCTCTGCTTCTTCTTCATCAATTTCTTCGCTGTTTATTATACGCTCATACGCCTGATTCGTACGCAGCAATTCCAGTTTGTCTCTGCAAAATTCATAAATTGCTATCGGAACATCCAGTAATTCCAATAACTGACTTGCATTGGATCGTGTATTCCACAAATCACTCATCATGGACATACTCTGTCCAAGTTCTGTCTGTGCCTCTTTATTAAGCTCATGCTCTATATAGTGCTCATAATCTTCTACAGGCATAGGCTGGGCAAAATAGAACCCCTGTGCATATTCACAACCAATACATTTCAGAAAATCCACCTGTTCTGCTGTCTCTACACCTTCTACGATTGATGGCATATGCAGCCATTTTGCCATACGGATAACAGATGTCAGAACCTTCTCTCCCTTACCGTTGAATTCTTCTTCCCGCAGAAACTTCATATCGATTTTCAGATAATCAACTTCCATATCTTTCAGTACATTCAGAGAGGAATACCCGCTTCCAAAATCGTCCATCATGATCTGAAATCCATTCTGGTGTAATTTACTCATTGTTTTCATGACCAGATCCTGATCTTCCATAAAAGCACTTTCTGTCAGTTCAAGATTCAGCAAATGTGCCGGAATCTGATATTGTGCAATCAGTTTTTTGAAAATTTCTACCAGATGTGGATTATAAATATTAACTCTTGAAACATTAACAGATATAGGATCCGGATTTCTTCCCTCATCCAGCCACTTTCTTAATAAAATGCAGACATGACGCCACATATACTGATCCAGTCTGCCTATAATGCCATTTCTTTCATAAATTGGAATGAATTCTGCCGGAGAAATCATTCCCTTCTCAGGATGTTTCCATCTGACCAGTGCCTCTGCTCCATAGGGTCTGCCCGTCATCAGATTGATCTTAGGCTGCAGATATACCTTGAACTGTTCCTCCTCCAGAGCACGATTGACTTCATTGATCACAGATTGTTCATGACGCATGTTTTCAATCATGCTGGTATTGTAATAGGCTACATTCTCCATGTATTTACCTTTGCAGCTCTTTGCCGCAAGAGAAGCTCTGTCATACATTTCAGATACATCCATTTTATGATCATCAATTATGTACACACCGAATGAAACCTTGATATTGTAATCCTTATTGACCTTTTTTAACTTGATCTTTAATGCATTTACCAGCAGATCCACATTCTCCTCTTTATATGGCATACAGCATGCAAATACATCATTTTCCAGACGTCCATATATGAATTTATCAAAAGTGGATGCTACTTTGCGAAGTTCAAGTGCAATATTTCTTAATACTTTGTCGCCTTCCTTAAATCCATAGAAATTATTGATCATTTTAAAACGGTCTATATCAAAACGTACAAATGCAAACTGTTCGTCTTTATATTCTGTAAGTAATTCACGTACAGTCTGGTAAAATTTGATTTTTGTGTAGCATCCTGTCACTGAATCCAGTTCTGCCATGATCATTTTGCTGCGCTCCATTGCATTACGCACCCGGTATTGCAGCAAATCCGGATTATAAGGTTTCATAACAAAATCCCAGACGCCAAGTTCAAGACACTTATGTTCCAACTCTTCGTCTTCTGTTGCAGTTGCTACGATGATGGGGATTCCTGTGTATTCCTGATGATTATGAAACTCTTCAAGAAAGCTCAGTCCATCCATTACGGGCATGACAATATCAAGCACAATGACACCAATCTCACTTGCTTTTTTATTCAATATATCTAATGCTTCCTGACCATTTGAAGCACATAATACGGTATATTCTTTCTTTAGTACATCTTTAAGAGTCAATTTAATGATTTCTTCATCATCGACAATAAGTACAGTATTTCTTTCCTGCATACACTTACCTCATACCGTTTCCATTTCTCTAACTTTTTTAAACCACATTACTATTTTACTGTTTTTTTACCATTCATGTCAACGTTATCAGTTAATATATATTTGTTTATTTTGTTCCATGAACGTCATGTTGGTCATAATATTTTTTATAATATACTGATCGCGTCCTTTTTTCTTTGCCTCATACACAGCAGCATCTGCCATATCAAGTAAGAACTGATAGTCCGCTCCCTCCTGTGAACAGTAAGCAGCCCCTATACTTGCCGTAATGTCAACATATTCTGTTCCATTCGTATAAGTGCTGCGTAACTTGTCAACTGTCCACTCCAGTTTATTTTTTAATGTTTCATATGGAATATCCTTAACAAAAATGCAGAATTCATCGCCTCCAAAACGTGCGACCAGATCAAAATTAGCAAAAATGATCTGCAATTTCTGAGCCATATCACATATTACATGATCTCCCATGCTGTGCCCCATAGTATCATTTACTTCCTTGAAATGATCCATATCAATAAAAATCACTGCCGTATTGACCGATGAATGATGGCGGAGATAATAAATTGTTTCATTTGCAAAAGTAGATTTATTGATCAGCCCTGTCATACAATCCGTCCGATTCTCCCACTCTAATTTTTTGCGACGCTTGGTTTCCCTGTCCACATCCTCAATTTTACCAACAATCGAAATCAACTGCTGATCACTGTCATAAAGTGGAAAACCTGTAACCGTGCACCAGATATAATCGCCATTGATTTTCTGCATTCGAACGACAATTCTTCCTGAACGTCCCTGCTTTGTAATTCTGTCATACAGCAGTTTTACCTGTGCTTCGTCTTCCTGACATACATGCCATATTTTCATCAGTTCTTCTGCATTCAGGTTTCTACACTGCCTGGGAATATTCCAGCCAAATTTCTCATGCACACGTTCGGATATGATATTAGATTCTTCACGGATTCCAATCTCGTACATCATTTCATCAGAATTGTCCAACACAAGTCTGTACCTTTTCTGTTGAAGTAACAGCTTCTTTGCCTCATCTTCACGGCATTCCTGCTCTTTTTCCTTCAACAAGAGCAAATAATAAACAGCAAATCCAGTGATGATTCCCGCAACGCAGATCATCACATATCCTTTCGCATTATGCTGCCAGGCATCCGTAGCAGCACATACATATCCTGCAATTCCAAATACGGCTGACATTGCAATCAGATAACCACGCTTGAAATTCTTCATATATCCCCCTGTTACACTTCCTATTAGTAGCAATTGTCTTTTGTAAAATACTACTTTCTCTTTATATAACAGTATACTTCAAATTGTCAGAATATTCAAACATTTATTTTATGATAACGGAAACAGAATCATATTCCGCACCATACATGAAACTCCAATTAAAAAAGGAGAAGGGATATCCCTTCTCCTTAAACTGCTATTTTGCAATATTTTCGTTACTCCACAGATGTTACCTTGTAATCCTGTGCTTCTACTGCCTGAGTCAGTTCTTCATTAGAAACTTCTGCGTTCAGCTTCACTACTGCTGTACCTGTTTCATGGCTTACCTGTGCCTCTGTTACCTGTGGAAGTGCCTCTAATGCTTTCTTTACTCTTGCCTCACAATGTCCACACATCATACCTTCGATTTTCATTGTCTTTTCCATTGATTTGTCCTCCATATCATTTATTGCTGCAGAAGTCTGATGACTTCTGTTTCTTACCTTTTTATCATGAGCTGCATCATGAATCCTGACCAGATTAAGTCTGAGTGCATTCGTTACAACACAAAAGCTCGATAAACTCATTGCCGCTGCTCCATACATCGGGTTGAGCTGCCAGCCAAACAGCGGAATCCAGATACCTGCTGCCAGTGGAATCCCGATCACATTATAGGCAAATGCCCAGAACAGGTTCTCATGAATATTGTGCAAAGCAGCACGACTGAGACGGATTGATGCCGGAACATCACTTAATCTGCTCTTCATCAAAACTACATCTGCCGCATCAATTGCGATATCTGTTCCTGCGCCGATGGCAATACCCATATCTGCTCTTGTCAGGGCAGGCGCATCATTGATTCCGTCCCCAACCATGGCAACCTTGCCCTGTTCCCTGAGTTTGCGGATCACGCTCTCCTTACCGTCCGGCAGTACACCTGCAATGACTTCATCCACACCGGCCTGTGCGCCGATTGCCCTGGCTGTACGTTCATTATCACCTGTCAGCATCACTACGCGGATTCCCATATTCTGCAGTTCCCGAACTGCCTGTGGGCTGTCCTCTTTGATCACATCTGCTACTGCTATGATTCCCATGAACTGATCATCTTTTGCAAAGAAAAGAGGGGTCTTGCCATCTCCGGCCAGCTTCTCATATTGCGACTGTGCCACCTCCGGTATAGACAACTGACTCTTCATAAAAGTAAAGCTGCCACCTAAAAGTCTGCTGCCATCTTGCTTCGCCTCCACGCCATTACCTGTCAGTGCTGCAAAATCTGTGACTTCAGATACAGGCATGTCCTTTTCCTTCGCATATTCAACGATTGCTCTTGCAAGTGGATGTTCGCTCCTGCTTTCCAACGCATATGCCAGTCCCAGAAGTTTCTCCTGTGGGATACCCTCAGCGGGTATCATATCCGTTACCTTCGGTTCTCCACTGGTGATCGTTCCCGTTTTGTCCAGGGCAACGATCTGAACCTTTCCAGCCTCTTCCAGTGAGACTGCCGTTTTGAACATAATACCATTTCTGGCACCGACACCATTACCGACCATGATCGCTACAGGAGTCGCCAGTCCAAGTGCACACGGACAACTGATAACCAATACCGAAATACCTCTCGCCAGTGCAAACCCAAAACTCTCTCCTGCAAAAATCCAGATCAGTGTCGTAATGACTGCGATCGTAATAACTGCCGGTACAAAAACACCTGATACCTTATCTGCTACCTTGGCTATGGGAGCCTTGGTCGCCGCTGCATCACTGACCATCTGGATAATCTGTGAAAGAGTCGTATCCTCGCCTACTCTGGTTGCCTCGCACCGAATATATCCCGATTGATTCTGTGTTGCTGCAGACACCTTATCACCTGCCGCCTTATCCACAGGAATACTCTCTCCGGTCAATGCAGATTCATTGACAGCGCTGCTGCCTTCCAGAACAACACCATCTACAGGAATGTTTTCACCCGGTCTGACAACAAAGATATCACCCTTGCTCACTTCCTCAACAGGAACCTGTACTTCTTCTCCATTTCTGATGACTACCGCAGTCTTAGGCGCCAGTTTCATCAGTCCTTTAAGTGCATCCGTCGTTTTTCCCTTAGAATGTGCTTCCAGCATCTTTCCAACTGTGATCAGTGTCAGGATCATTGCTGCCGATTCAAAATAGAACTCATGCATATATGACATGACACCATCCATATCACCTCTGACCTGTGCATCCGTCATGGCAAACAACGCATAAGTGCTGTATACAAAAGCCGCTGTTGCTCCAAGAGCTACCAATGTATCCATATTGGGTGCTCTATGCGCCAGACTCTTGAAACCACTGATAAAGAATTTCTGATTGATGACCATAATAGCAATCGTAAGCAGCATCTGTATCAGTCCCATAGCTACATGATTTCCCTCCAGGGCGGTTGGCAATGGCCATCCCCACATCATATGCCCCATGGAAAAATACATCAATACCAGTAAAAATACCAGTGATGTGATCAAACGTTTCTTTAAGAGTGGCGTGTCCTTATCCCTGAGAGCTTCTTCTGCTGCTGCCATATCCATTGAACTATGGTGCTCTCTGTCCGCGTTCTTAGGAGATGCCCCATATCCCGCATCCTCTACAGCCTTTATAATTGCCTGGGGTGATGCAGTGCCTTCCACACCCATTGAATTGGTCAAAAGACTTACTGAGCAACTCGTTACACCCTCTACTTTCGACACGGCTTTTTCCACACGGGCTGAGCACGCCGCACAGCTCATACCCGTCACCGTATATTGTTCCATGTATTCGTTCCTCCGTTCTCATTGTTGCTGGTTACTTGTATCTGGTTCAGCAACATTATCCATATACAGTAGTCTTCTGCTACCTGCTTTCAATTCCTGTTACTTTAAAGTCCAGTCTCTCCACTGCCTTGCGAAGATCTTCGTCATCAAGTTCTCTGTCATATTCTACTACAGCGATCTTCTTACGCAGATTCACAGTAGCTGATGCTCCATCGATTTTATTGATCTGACGTTCTACACTGTTTTTACAATTATCACAGTGCATTCCATCAATATGAATAATTTTCTCGCCAAGCTTCTGACCTGTCAGTACCTTCTTCTCTACTTTCTCATCGCTGCCTCCTCCGCCACAGCATCCGCCTTCACCCTTAAAATGCTTCATACTGCTGCGTACCGCAAAAAACGCAATGATCACAATAACTGCAATTACAATTATATTTCCCATATTTCATATCCTCCATTCATAATAATAACTTTGTTATAAGTTACTTCATCAGCTTTTGCAAAACTGCAACCAACTCATCTACTGTTTCTTCCTTGCCCTCCCTGATATCCCTCGTAACACAGGTTTTAATATGGTTGGCAAGTAACACCTTGTTAAAACTGTTAAGAGCTGCATTCACGGCTGCCACCTGCACCAGAATATCTGTGCAGTATGCATCCTTCTCTACCATGCCCTTAATACCTCTCACCTGTCCTTCAATACGGCTCAGACGATTTAAAAGATCTTTATATTCTTTCTCAGAACGTTCCTTTGTCTTGTGACAGCAGCAACATTCCGGCATTGCAGTAACTTCTTTATCTTTTTCCACGGATCATGCCCCTTTCTTCTTCATTGCATGTGTATTATATACCCTATAGGGGTATATTGCAAGTATGAATTTTCTCAATAATCAATAAGTCCGGAAATTAAGAAAAGGCGGGAACTGTTGTTCCTGCCTCTCTGCTTTATTTCATAGAGTTCACTCTGTCTTCTATATTTTTATGAAAATTCATTACCTTATGAACATATTCCTCGTTCATATACTCTGAATGTACAATAAAATCCGCGGTCGAACGATTATTCGCAATGGGAATATCATACACCTGTGCAATACGAAGCAATGCCTTCACGTCCGGATCATGCGGCTGTGCTGCCAGAGGATCAGAAAAGAAAATAACCAGATCGATCTTACCCTCAACAATCTTTGCGCCAATCTGCTGATCTCCACCCAGAGGACCACTGTTATATCCTTTCACCGGAAGTCCTGTCTGATCTGCGATCATTCTTGCCGTTGTACCTGTTCCACACAGGAAATGTCTCTGAAGAATATCCTTATTCTCACTGCACCACTCAATCATTTCCTTCTTCTTGCTGTCATGTGCAATCAACGCAATGTTCTTCTGTTTTGAAATTGTAAATGAAATAAATTCGTTTTCCATAGGTATCCTTTCGTATAAAATAATCTTTGAATGAAATGAACTATTTATATAGTAGCATATCCTGCCTGTTTAGAATATGAATTATTATATCCTTCCTGCAATCTACATTCAAACTCTTCTTCTGTAAGTGGTTCATCGAATACATAGCCCTGCACGATATCACAACCAGCATCTTTAAGATACTGCAACTGCGCCTTGTTTTCCACACCTTCTGCTATGGTTTTTTTACCAAGTTGTTTGATCAGGCTTACGATATTGCGGAACATGATAATATCCTTCTCTTTGCCAGGATAATTTGTTTCCAAAGGGATAAACGATTTATCTATCTTGATAACTTTCAAATCTACCTGTTTGATCATATTCAGAGATGAGAAGCCGGTTCCGAAATCATCCATAGAAATTCCGATTCCATTGTTCTTCAATTCATTTACGATGCCTGTAATTCTTTCGTAATTCTGATAATCCTGACTTTCTGTCAATTCAATCTCTATATACTGGTGATCAATTCGATAACGGTCAATCATTTCAACAATTTGCTCTACCATCTTCTCTCCTTCAAGATGTTTTCGCGAAAAATTGACAGAAATACATAATGGCTCTTTTCCTTCTCTGATCCGTCTGCTTAAAAACTTACATACTTCTTCCAATACATAATAGTCCAGCTGGCAGATACTTCCCTCTCTTTCAAGAGGTGGCACAAATTTAATCGGAGGAATCAGAGTTCCTTTCCTGTTCCATCTGACAATAGCTTCTGCTCCACAGATAGAATGTTGTGAAATATTTACTTTAGGTTGATAAAGTACAATAAATTCATGCGCTTCCAACGCCGGAATAAAATTCGAAATAATACTCTGTGTCTCCATAAGTTCCTGTCTGACCTGCTCCGTATATTCAACAGTTTTTCCTGCTCCACGCCGTCTGGCTGTCTGATACGCAATGCTTGTACGCGCCATTACCTCTTTAGGATCTGTCACATCATCCAGTGCACTGACTCCTATCGTTGCGCCAAACAGAAACTCTTTTTCTTTGGCTTCAGTTCGATAATACATCCTGAGATTACTGATCTCATCAACTATTTTGTCTTTATTTGCTGCTTTCACCAGCATAACGAAATTATCACCGCCTAATCTTGCGATAATCTCATCTGCCTCCAGCATATCCTGTATTTTTAAAGCACAATTTCTTAGTATAATATCCCCTTCTGCATAGGGAAATACCTTATTAACATATTTAAAATTATGAATATTAAAAAATATAGCATAATACGCATTCAATTGTTTCATAGACAGCAATCTGCCTGCATATTGCATAAAGGCTTCCTGACTGGCTACTCCAGTTGCAATATCCGTATTTATAATATGGTTCAACATATCCTGCATCATGATTCTACTATACTGGCTGAATATTTCTCTAACTATACAATCTAATATCCTGCATTTCTCCTGAGAGAAACTCTCATCACCCAAAGGATACATCTCTACTACGATTTGTCCCTTATCAGGCAATGTGAACATAACCCGGTAGATCTTATCACCGGCTTCCAGTCCTCTGTCATAAAGCACACAATCACGATGTACTCCTGAAGGTCTGATCTTAGTAACAGGTGCATCTAACATGATCACTGCTCTGCCAAGTCTGAGTAAATCTGCAATCTGTTTAATTGCTTCTTTTATATTTTCTTCATATGCTTCTACATCCAAAGCCATTTCTGATATTTTATCAAAAAAGGAGCTCAGTTTATCATCAAAATATAACTGTTCAGTCATAATAGTGGTGTTTCCTTTCTCTTCATGGCTTTTAAATGCAGCCATTTATTGACGTTTTTCTCCCCTTTCCTGTTATTCTACTCGTTCTTACATAAAGATGCAAGCATGTCATCCAGTTCTTCTCTCATTTTCTCATTACCTGATACAGTTCCTCATCTGTCATATGATTATCCAATACAAGCAACAGGAACACATCTCTGTCCTCTTTTGCATAGCAGTAATCCCGATACCATTTATCATGGCGGGCATTATCTCCAAACTCTCTGACAAGTCCCATGACCTTACGGACCATATACGCTGTATGTTTCACATCTGCAAAGCAGTCATTGTAATAAAAATCCTGCCATACACCATATTCCGACCGACGCATAAATTTGTCAGCCTGTTCAAAACTGACAGCACTGTCACCAAAAAATACAAAAGCCCTTGCATAGTCACCCTTACAAAAAGCTTCATAACCTTTTTTATATAGAATAACTCCACGACAACTGTACGTATGTATCTGCACCTGCAATTTTAATGTAGCTTCAAACAGTCTGTTCTCTATTTTCTCACACTTTTCCAGTAATGCTTCCAATCCTGGCAACGCTTTCTCGCAGATTGCACTGAACTTGTCTAACTGTTCAGCATAGGGGATATTTCCTACCAGCCAGTACATTGCTTTCACATTCTGTGTTCTGTCTAACAGAAACTGGTGCGCCAGTAATCGGATATTTTCTGTATACAACTGCTCTCCGGCATGCTCGTCCGGTTCTTTTCCATAACCCGGCATTGCTTCTGGATACTCCCTATAGCATGTTGCAATCTCTTTCTCCCCGTCATAATATGTTTGCACAAACTGCTCACTATGGCTCGCATCACTTACCTTCTCACCAAACCAGATCTTGCGGATCGCATCCAGATAATATACATGCGGTCTGACATTGGAACAGTTAATGACCCAGAAATCACTGCCTCCGTTAGCAATAACCTGGCTCAGTTCTTTTGCGACAAAATCAACTGAATTGGGCAGCATCGTAATGTGATTGGCAGCCTGTAGATCATAGAAGGATACATGATAATAAATTCCCTGTGGGCTTCTATCCTTACCATCCGGCATAGATGACACCCTGGCCGAATGGTTATCTCTGCGCCTGGTGACCATCCGTCCATAACCATTATCTGCCCTGACTTTTATGACATCTGTGTCAATTTTAATATATCCCTGTTCATACAGTTCCATGATCTCACCATATAAATTTGTGCAAAAGACCGGGTTTTTCACGTATTTCCTGACAATGTCACATTGCTTACGAATAACCTCACTGATGATCTGTCCTCTCTTGGCAGGTGTGTCAAATCGACCTGTTGTATCTGTACTCCAAAATGGCATATCACCCTGCCCACGGAAACACAGATTCCATACAACTTTACACCCCTTCTGTGCGATCACTGCATCTTCCCATAATCTGTGAAACAGTTCCGGATGCTCCAGATAATTGGGCTTCTCATCAGGATAGGCTCTCACAAACATCTCTGCTCCCAAAGGTTCTGCATGATGATGTGTGATCCACAGTCCCATGTCTGCAGCCAACTGCCTGTTCTTTCGGGACATCTTATCTGTGCCCGGAATTGCCATGTTGCCACCACAGCGCAAGAGTGCTTCCAGTGCCATCTTCCATCCATCTACACCATTTTCATTATATTTCCATTTCAGCATTAGCACTTCATCATTGAAAAACCACCCTCTGAAACGTATTACAGGTCTGGGTGAATGGATGGTCTGTTCTTCAACTTCAATGGATTCCTTTTGCTCAAATGTCTGATCCATCCAGAACCAGAAAGGCTTCACACCTAAGAAGCGCTCACTTAGCATCAGCAGTCCATATATCCATCCGAGGTTATCCTGCGCATATATTATAATCTGCTCCGTTTTCACTTCTATCCGATACTGTTCTTCTCCCAGACTATCATCTTTTTCCAATAAGATATCACCACACCCCTGCGATACAGGTTTCAGTGTCTTTTTCATATCTCTGTATAAAATATCCACTGCATTACGCACCGGTGCTGTATTAATCTGTGTTTTGATCTGCGCACTTCTATTCCACGTAAACATTTTCCCACCTCCTGCATTCTTTGTTAAAACAATAAAATAAGGTATATCATTATTTACAATATACCTCATCTGTTCTTCTCATTTCATTGTATTTTTTTATAAATACATTGCAAAAATTGCTATATCTTCACTCACAAAGCTGTCTGTAAATTGCAAGATAATCTTCTCTAAAAATACTGTCTTTTTGAAAAATAAACATCACTTCATGCTCTATCGGCATTCCCTGTAAATCTATCTGCGTCAATTCTCCACAATTCAGTTCCTTCTGCACAGCAGCCTTATAGCAAAAAGTAATGCCCATACCTGCTTTCAGCATATGATTTATGGCTCCTATACTTCCAAGCTCAATCAGATTGGTAAAATGCTCTACCCGTATTCCCTGTTCACCTAACCAACGCTCCAGAATCTCGCGTGTTCCCGAGCCGCTCTCACGCAATAGAAGGGTTTCTTTTAAGATATCTTCTACACTCACCTTATCATATACCCGTGCTTTCTCACAATTTGCCACTGCAATATATTCTTCTTTTGCAAAAGGCAGATATTCATATTGGTCCTTCGGAAATTCACCTTCTACAACTGCAAAATCAATCTCGCTTGAATCTAATCGCCGCAGCAATTCCTTGGTATTTGCCACCTGCATACAAATATGACTCTGTGGATGATTTCTGATAAAACATTCCAGTTTATCCACAATCATAAATTCCGATACTGATAACGTTGCCCCAAAAGAATATCTTTCTATTCCCTTCTGCGTCTGCTGCATACGTAGTTTCATGTGTGTTTCATCATGCTTCATCACAATTGCTGCACTTTTTAGTATCTCACCTGCTGCCGTCAGCCCAAGTTTCTTACCATTCTGCACAAACAGCTCCACCCCGTATTCATTCTCCAGATAACGAATATGTTGTGAAACTGCCGGCTGCGTCAAGTTTAACTCCCTTGCTGCCTTGGTATAATTCATATGACGGCACACCGTCAAAAAAGTTTCCATTCTAAAGTCCTGCAATTATCACACCTGCTTTCTGTTACTTTCTTGTTCCTTATCATAACATATATTTATTATTTTATAAATATTCATAATTTTTCTTTATGATACACTTATGCTAATATATACTTTATAAAAATAAATTGCAGTTTAAGGAAGAAGTTCTGGGGACGGTGGTTTAGCTCGCCCATTAAAGTATGTGGCAGAGAAGCTTGGATATTTCGTTCGAAGACACGTTTCCACTCCGCTGCTCGATGTAACGGACGCTGCCGACAACTCGCAGAGGGTCTTCTTACGAAACATTCCAATTTCCTCTGTGACGTTACATATAGAGGGCGAGCTGTGCCGCCTGTGTACTGAAAGTTTCCATGTCAAAAATTTGCTGTATACAGATGATGCGCCTTATCAACTTCGTATGTAATCTTACAGGAAGATTCGAATATTTTGTGTCAAACATATTTTCCTTCTACCGATTGATGTAACCGTTTCATGGACTTTGAATCACTATTTAT
>ULWY01093850.1_pt1 | contig 44301 bp, 41 predicted proteins | sample 1960761 | NCBI WGS metagenome assembly ULWY01 (sample SAMEA4835824, study PRJEB28245) | human gut metagenome | biome: gut microbiome; material: fecal sample | place: Denmark | collected 2008 | reverse complement strand
AGGAGGCGCTTGTTATATCCATTTAACTACGAGAACAAATGCCGTATTTTCAAGCTTTTCAGCCTTTTTCGGTTACGGTGACCTTATTTATGAACTCAATCACTTTTGTGATGAATCATCTGTTTTCTTATTTCGACATTTCTATATGCCACAGTTCAAATCGAACTCTTAGTTATCGCCTTTTCCTATCTCACGGCTCTAACCATGGTTATATCTTAGGAGGACCCCGTTATATCCATTTAACTAAGGAAACGGATACGAATAATCGTACTTTTCTATTATATCAAATCTCAGTCTGAATGCAATACTTTTTATGGGAAATTAATATAACCCTGTAACCAGATAACGCCTTTAAAGCGTCTGCCTACCGCCGGTTCACCATACAGGTCTTTTCTGTTAATACATACATCAAAAGCCAATTCATTACATTCCAATGACATAATAACCAACTGTTCCCTTGTAATTCTATTTGTTTCCTCGCGTACATCAATAATTTCACCCAGTATTGAATACTGGTCACATTCTACGCCATAAGGCATAAAGTAAGTATCCACAAGACTAAAAACATCTTCTTTGTGTATTTTCCTTGATATTGTGGTATAGGTATCCATATCTTCCAGAGTAAGACTTTCGATAGCGTCTTCATCACCCATACGTGCCTGGGCAAGAAGCTGATTACGTTCGGAAGAAGCTTTCTTTACTTTTTTACGCTGCTGTTCGTTTTTATTAATAGGCATCATGATCATGCCATCTACAGACAGCCCACTCAGGGTAAGTGTCGTTCCTTTTACAGGCAATTTATCGGCTGCTTTCAATTTCTTATATGGAACAATATTTTGCAGATAAAAGATCAATGAAACTCCGACTTTAATATCATCACATACACCTGCATAGGATTCTTTTTCAGCATGCCTCTCTACTGTTACATCTTCATTGGAACTGATTCGGCTTCCTTTTAGATAAGGAAAATAATATTCATATAAAAAGACATTTTTCTGATCGACTTCTCCACGTACACAGATACCCGCATCTTTTGCAAAATCAAGGCAGAGTTCAGCATACAGTCTGTCATTTCCATCTGCTACAAAATCTTTTGTTGCATGATGACCCAGTTGGCAGATGCTTTGTTCCATTTCCGGTCTGGTTTCCTGCAATACAGTTTTGGTAACAACTTCTCCTATTATTTCCTGTAACTGTTCTCTTTTCTCAATATTACTAAATCCTACCGCTCTTAAATATCTATGCACTGACATATATGCCTTTCCTTACTGTCAATACGGCATAAAACAAATATTCCTTCATTTTATGCCGTACCGGTTAATTATTGTTTAGCGAATTTCTGTTTTGCCACCCATATATGGCTGCAATACCTTGGGAATACGTACAGAACCATCTGCCTGGAGGTTATTCTCAAGGAATGCAATCAACATTCTAGGTGGTGCTACTACTGTATTATTTAATGTATGCGCAAAATATTTTCCATTTTCACCATTTACGCGAATTTTTAATCTTCTTGCCTGAGCATCGCCCAGATTAGAACAGCTACCTACTTCAAAGTATTTCTTCTGTCTTGGAGACCATGCTTCTACATCAACAGATTTAACTTTTAAATCTGCCAAATCACCGGAACAACATTCCAAAGTTCTGACCGGAATATCCATAGAACGGAATAAATCTACTGTATTCTGCCATAATTTATCAAACCACATCTTTGAATCTTCCGGCTTGCAGACAACGATCATTTCCTGTTTCTCAAACTGGTGAATTCTGTATACACCTCTCTCTTCAAGACCATGAGCACCTTTTTCTTTTCTAAAGCAGGGAGAATAGCTTGTAAGAGTTTTGGGCAGTTCTTCTTCCGGAATAATGGTATCAATAAATTTTCCAATCATAGAATGTTCACTTGTACCGATCAAATACAGGTCTTCACCTTCAATCTTGTACATCATGGCATCCATTTCATCAAAACTCATAACACCGGTTACTACGTTGCTTCTGATCATGAAAGGAGGTACACAATAAGTAAATCCTCTGTCGATCATAAAATCTCTTGCATAAGAGATCACTGCTGAATGTAATCTGGCAATATCACCCATTAAGTAATAGAAACCGTTTCCTGCTACCTTTCTGGCGCTATCCAGATCTATACCATTAAATTTCTCCATAATATCTGTATGATAAGGAATTTCAAAATCCGGAACAACCGGCTCACCATACTTCTGTACTTCTACATTTTCTGTATCATTTTTACCAATAGGTACACTCGGATCAATGATATTAGGAATTGTCATCATGATCTTTGTAACCTTTTCATTTAATTCCTTTTCTTTCTCTGCAAGAGCTTCCAGACGTTCTGCTTCTGCTGCTACCTGTTTTTTTACTTCTTCAGCTTCTTCTTTTTTACCCTGTCCCATTAATGCACCGATCTGTTTTGAGAGTTTATTTCTCTCTGCACGCAGATTGTCTGCTTCCTGCTGAGTCTTTCTTGCTTCTGCATCCAACTCAATTACTTCATCAACTAATGGTAATTTGTGATCCTGAAATTTCTTACGGATATTCTCTTTTACTGCCTCTGGATTTTCTCTTAAAAACTTAATATCTATCATTGGTTTAAACCTCCTAATATCTTTTCTCTACAAATATTTTTTATTTTACTACTTCCTGAATAACTACGGAAGTATTTTTTACTAAATCGATAATTTTCTCTTCCTTGATCGGCTGTCCATATTTATCTTCAATAACACGAAGAATAGGTCTTTCCGGGAAATGTGCATTTTGACGCATTACAACTGCGAGTTCATTTTCATTTGTCTTTACTTTAGAACCAACAGGATATACAGCAATCAGTTGCAGGAACGTACGTACGATTTCTTCTTCATACCAGATTCCACTGTAATTTCTGATACAGTTGATTGCTTCATGTACACGTACTCTTGCTTTTCCGATTCCACAGATCAATTCGTCAAACTCATCACATACACCTACAATCTGGCATTGTCTTGATACCATATCTGTTCCCAGAGGAAATCCCGATCCATCTTTGTGTTCATGATGATTGAGAATAATTTCTTTTGCTGTATCTGAAATCCATTCTTCATTCTTTACGGCAGTGTAACCGTATATTGGATGCTTCTTATATTCCTCCTGATCCTTATTTGAAAGCAGATGAATATCCTGGTCTTCATAGCGGACTACCAGATAACGCAACCCCAGATCATGCAGCAAAGAACTTACACTTATATCATATACATCTTTTTGAGCGAGTCCTAATTTCAATGCAACTAATGTTGCAATCGTACAGATTGTAAGAGAATGTTCATAGATATCTGCACTTCTCTCTTTGATATCATATACCTTTTCCACGACTGCATCTTCTTCAAGAATATCAGATATAATATTCTGAGCAGTTTCAGCAATTTCCTGTAACCCTTCTGTCTGCTGATATACATGAAGTTCCAGAATATCTCTTACTCTATTCTTAATCTGTACTTCTACATCATCTTTTAATATAGTAATTTCTTCCAATGAGATTCTTGATGGCTGACTTTTATTATCCTCAATATATACTGTAACAATTGATAAATCACGTAGTTTATTAATGTATTCTTCCTTAATTACAGTCCCTTTACTCAATAATACAGTATAATCTTCTAATAAGACATCCTTTGCCAGGACATCGCCTACCTTTAAATCTTCAACAGTTACCAACTTCATAAGAACACCCCTTCTTATTCTACATCCGTGCTGGATGAATTACCTTTTATTGCTCTCTCGATTGCTACTTTTTCTTCATTACTTAATGCAATTTCCGAGTCCCCATTTTTAACGCGTTTTGTATAGGAATAACAACCATCACTGCTATGTACTGAATTCATTAAAAATCCATTATTCTTTTCATCTAATAATGCTAATGTAAAACTCAGCTTTCCACCCATTTCCTTAAATGCATCATATTTTACAAGTCCTAATTTCTGAAAAGCTGTTTCATGCTTTGTAAATAATTCAGCAATATCTTTCTGATTTTTTTCTACATTTGTTTTTATAAATACGTTATCTTCATACAAAGCCATAATATCTTTTTCTAAACTGCTTCCATCTTTTCCCTGCATGAATTTTGTGTATTTTTTCTTAAAGGACTTTATCTGGGCAAAAGCCACGATTACTAACACTAACAAGATAATGCATATAATTAACAGTGCTAAAAACAGATAACCAATATCAACATTTGCCATTCCTATCATGCTTAAAAAATTACTGTTCATTTGTCTCTCCTTTTATCTATCTTGAAAGTATTTCTATCAGTCTTTCCAGATCATCATTAGAATAGAATTCTATTTCTATCTTACCAGATCCATTTTTCCCTTTAGGTGATATTGCTACTTTCCTACTGAGTTTGTCCTTTAACTTGTTTTCAATGTCCTGATAAACATATTGCAGACTTTGAGGAATTTCTTCTTTCTTTGGCTTTTCCTCCTGTGGCTTTAATATGCTTTTTACTAACTTTTCTACCTCTCTTACACTGAGTTTTTCATCAAAAATCCTCTGTGCAAGCTGAAGCTGCAGTTCAGCATCTTCTATTGGAATTAATGCCCTGGCATGTCCAGTAGATAACATATCATCTATGATCATCTGCTGTACTCCATCACACAATTTCAGCAATCTCATACTATTTGTAACTGCTGTTCTGCTTTTTGATACTCTTTCTGCTACTTCATCCTGTTTCAGGTTGAATTCTGTGAGAAGTCTCTTATATGCCTGTGCTTCTTCAATTGGATTAAGATCTTCTCTTTGAATATTTTCAATCAAAGATATTTCAACAATTTCCTGACTGGAATAATTGCGAATAATAACCGGAACTTCCTTTAATCCTGCGAGTTTAGCTGCACGCCATCGGCGTTCTCCGGCTATGATTTCAAAATAATCTCCCTTGTCCTGTACCAGAATTGGTTGTAACAATCCAAATTGTTTAATTGAATCTGCTAATTCCTGTAAAGCATCTTCATCGAAATTTTTTCTTGGCTGATCTCTGTTAGGCTCAACTCTTGTTATTTTAACAACAGTTTCCGCTGCGCCTTTCGCTTCTTCCTTTTCAGCCTTCTTTGCTATATCTCCTGCTGGAATTAATGCATCCAGCCCTTTCCCCAAACCTCTTGCAGCCATCTGCTATTCTCCTTTTCTATTGATTACTTCTTCAGCCAGAGCCAAATAGCTCTCTGCTCCTGCTGATTTTGGGTCATAGATGTTAATAGGTTGACCATAGCTTGGTGCCTCTGCCAATCTGATATTTCTTGGAATTACAGTACGATATACCTTTTGATTCAAGTGGCTTTTTACATTTTCTACCACCTGGGCTGATAAATTAGTTCTGGAATCAAACATTGTAAAGACGACCCCTTCCATTTCCAGATCAGGGTTTAATCTTTCCTTTACCAGATTTACGGTATGGATCAACTGGCTTAAACCTTCCAACGCATAATATTCGCATTGAATTGGAACTAATACGGAATCTGCAGTTGTCATTGCATTAACTGTAAGTAAACTTAAAGACGGAGGGCAATCAATAATTATGTAATCATATCTGTCTTTTACCCAGTCAATTTCATTTTTTAATATATATTCTTTTTTATCGACGCCAATCAGTTCTATTTCAGCAGCAGCCAGATTAACATTAGAAGGCAATATAGATATATTTTCTATTACATCTTTTATAATACAGTCTTCAATAGAACAATCTCCCAGCATTAATTCATAAATGGTATTCTCGAGATCATTTTTTTCAATTCCATAACCACTGGTTGTATTGCCCTGTGGATCTATATCTACCACCAATACCTTTTTCCCTTTTGCCGCAATACAAGAAGACAGGTTGATAGATGTTGTAGTTTTACCAACTCCACCTTTCTGATTAGCTATTGCTATGATTCTTCCCATTCTTTACTGTATTCCTTCCTTTCTTTTTCTACTCTCCTTTTGATTATATCACTAATAGAAGTGTTATGCTAGAAATTTTGCAGATTCTGTAGTTTTATTTACGTTAAATGATTATGTTTCACGTGAAACATTATGTAAATGCTTTTATTTCCGACATAAATATATGATATGTTTTATTTAATTATTTATGTGTGAAAAATCTATTTTAACGCACAATATAAATTTAAAGTATAATTATAAATTACCTCTTAAATTTTACATTGTCCTATTCTGATTTATCTAATTAAAATTATACTCCGTTAATAATAATTACATCTTTATCCGACTTATCTACGTTTTTTCTCTATCCGCATGTTTCACGTGAAACATTTACAAATAATATAAAAGAGTATGATATTATATATAATATACATACTCTTTCTAACTCATACTCTATTTTACATCAACCAATCCATTACGAATTGCAAACACTGCTGCCTGTGTTCTATCACTGGAATCTATTTTCTTAAAAATACTGGACATATGATTTTTGACCGTTCTCTCACTAATACCTAACTTTTTACCAATCTCTTTATTAAACATACCAACAGCAACTAACTTCAGAACTTCTATCTCCCGCTTAGAAAGTCTATCCATTTTCTCAGCATCCAAGTCCCGGGCAATCAATTTAGAATTTAAAAGTGGAATCAAACTGGGCTGTATAAATTTTTCTCCCAAATAAACTGAGTTAACTGCTCTGATAAGTTCCTGCGAATCAGAATCCTTTAAAATATATCCATCAATTCCAATATCCACTGCTCGAAGAAGATATTCAATCTCATTATGTACAGTAAGAATTAATACCTTTGTTTTAGGCTTTTTCTTTCGTATAACTTCAAGAGTTTCTATTCCGTTCATAACAGGCATATTAATATCCAGTAAAACAATATCTGGTTTACTGGAACGAATTTTTTTCAAACACTCCTGTCCATTATCTGCTTCATCAACTACAGAAATTTCTCCATCAAATTCAAGAATACGCTTTAAGCCCTCTCTGACCATTTTATGGTCATCTGCTATTAAAACATTAATCATACTTTCCTTATATCCTTCCTCTTATTAATACAACCCCAAATGATTTGACTACAATCCCAATAAGTTATCTGTGATAAGGAATTTTAAACAAAACCGTTGTACCCTCTTCACCGGTATCTATTTTCATGCATCCATTTAACAATTTAACCTTTTCCTGCATAAACTGCATACCAAAATGATTTTCCTTTGTATATTCAGGAATTCCGACTCCATTATCTTGAATTTTAAGCATAATATAATTTTCTTCATTATGTAAACATACTTTTAATTCAGTTGCCTTGGCATGTTTACATACATTATATATAGCTTCTCTCATAATTCGATATATTGTAATTTCAATTACTTTATCTATATTCTGTATTTTTTCCATATCAAAAATGACACTCATGTCATTTTTATCTTTTGTTTCGCGATACAATCGTTCAATTGATGCTTCCCATCCAAAATCATCAAATGACATAGGACGCAGATCATAAATGGTATTTCGGATCCCATTAATGATATCCTTAATCTGTTTCTTGGCAGATATTAATTCCAATCTGGCCTGCACCTGATCTTTATCAAAATATAAGTTAACCAATTCCAGTTGTTGAGAAAGAGCAACCAATTCCTGGACTGTCGTATCATGCAAATCCTCTGCTATTCTTCTTCTTTCTGCTTCCTGTAATGCCAAAATATCAAAAGAAGAATTTTTATCTTCCTCAACCATCATGTCAAAGGCTCCTTGGCTGGAAGTCCTGCCTTTCTGGGATATTTTTTTGGTGTAGGCTTAATTTTACTGATTATAAAAAGATTTCTGTAAATATCAGACTCAGGCAAAGTAAACTCCTTTTGCTGTTCAATCACGCCGCCCAAAAGAGAAATTGCATGCTGTGCAGCCACACTCTCCTCACTGATCTTTTCTGATTTATAAGAAATGAACCTGCCTCCAACTTTTACATAAGGAAGACAATACTCAGAAAGTGTTGATAAATTGGCAACCGCTCTGGATACACATAAATCAAAACTCTCACGTAAACTATCCGGTTTGGCGTAATCTTCTGCTCTTCCATGAATTGCACGAATTCCATCCAAATGAAGGACATTGATCACTTCATTCAAAAACTTAACTCTCTTACCTAAAGAATCTAATAGTACAATCTCCATATTGGGATACATGATTTTAAGGGGAATTCCAGGAAATCCGGCACCTGTTCCAATATCAATTACCTGCATCGTCCGGGTACAATCCATAGCCTGACATAATGAGAGACTATCTGCAAAATGTTTTATACAAACCTCTTTAAAATCTGTAATGGCAGTCAGATTCATAAAAGAATTCCATTCTACCAGAAGTTCATAATACTTAATAAAAGCATTTTTTTGTTCTTCGTTTAATGACAGTCCGAATTCTTTTAAAGCATGTTCCAATATGGAAATATCTAAATTATTTGTTTCGTTCATAAAATATCTCTATGCCTTTCATCCTACTGATTAGCTGTTGTACTGTGAAAATGCTCCAGATAGACCAAAAGTACAGAAATGTCAGCCGGACTGACACCACTGATACGAGATGCCTGCCCTACGCTTACCGGTTGAAACTGCTTCAGCTTCTGTCTGGCTTCCAGTCGCAGACTCTTTACATCATCATAATCAATGTCTACAGGAATTCGTTTCTTCTCCATTTTCTTATACTGCTCTACCTGTTTAAGCTGACGTTTAATATATCCATCATACTTAATATTAATATTAATCTGTTCAATAACAGCATCATCCAAAGGTTTTCTGTCAGGATCAATTTCTGCAATTGCCTCATAAGACAACTCTGGACGACTGATCAATTCTGCAAGAGATGCTGCTGTTTTTAATCCGGAACTTCCTTTACTTTCAAGGAAATGCTGTATTTCCTTGTTAGCTCCCACCTTTGTGTTTTCCAGACGTTCAATTTCCTGTTGAATATCTGCCTTTTTCTTAAGAAGAGCATCATACTGTTCCTGTGAGATCAAGCCTACTTCATAGCCTATCTCCCTGAGTCTCAGATCTGCATTATCCTGACGGAGCAAAAGACGATATTCTGCTCTGGATGTCATCATACGATATGGTTCAAAATTTTCCTTTGTTACCAAATCATCTACCAGTACACCCAAATATGCCTGTGAACGATCCAGTACTATCTGTTCTCTGCCACGTACAAAAAGTCCGGCATTAATTCCTGCAAGAATACCCTGTGCCGCAGCTTCCTCATAACCACTGCTTCCATTAAACTGTCCGGCACTGAAAAGTCCCCGGATTGCCTTAAACTGCAGTGTAGAATATAACTGTCCCGGATTAATACAATCATACTCAATCGCATAAGCATTACGGACCATCTTGCAATGTTCCAAACCTGGAACTGTACGATACATAGCTAACTGAACATCTTCCGGAAGTGAAGAACTCATACCTCCGACATACATTTCATTTGTATGCAATCCCTCTGGCTCTATAAATACCTGATGTCTCTCCTTATCTGCGAACTTAACTACCTTATCCTCAATAGACGGGCAATATCTGGGACCGGTTCCCTCAATGATACCCGCATATATTGGTGATCTATCCAGATTATTACGAATAATCTCATGTGTTTTCTCATTTGTATAAGTTAACCAACATGAAGCCTGATCGATCTGTACATCTTCAGGATTTGTAGAAAAAGAAAAAGGCACAACTCTTTCATCACCAAACTGCTCTTCCATTTTACTGAAATCAATAGAACGTTTATCCATTCTTGCCGGTGTACCCGTCTTGAAACGACGCATCTCCACTCCCAGATTCTTTAATGAATCCGTCAAATAGTTAGCAGGCTGTAACCCATTCGGACCTGTATATGTAATTGCCTCTCCACACAGACATCTGGCCTTAAGATAAGTACCTGTACATAAAATAACAGCCTTTGCCTCATAGATTGCACCCGTATAAGTCTTCACTCCTGTAATTTTCTTAGTCGTCAAGCCATCCGGTGCCTCCAGATCTTCTGCCAGAAGTTCCACGATCTCAGCCTGTTTAATCGTTAAATGATCCTGATTCTCCAGCACCTTGCGCATTGCTCTTGAATACTCTGCCTTATCAGCCTGTGCACGGAGAGAATGTACTGCAGGTCCCTTCGATACATTTAGCATCTTTGACTGAATAAATGTTTTATCTATATTTTTGCCCATTTCTCCGCCAAGAGCATCCAGTTCCCTAACCAAATGTCCTTTAGAAGAACCACCAACATTAGGATTACATGGCATCAGAGCAATACTGTCTACACTCACAGTAAAAATCACTGTCTCCAGACCAACTCTGGCACATGCCAATGCAGCCTCACATCCAGCATGCCCTGCACCAACTACACATACATCTACTTTTTCCCGAATCTCAGGCATTTTTATATCCTTCTTTCATAATTTTAACCATTTCGTATTATTTCCCCATGCAGAATTTTGAGAATATTTCATTGACCAGATCTTCTCCGACTTCTTCTCCTATAATTCTGCCCAAAGCAGCATAAGCACTCATCAGATCAATGGAATAAAAATCTTCCGGCATCTCATCTTGCAGACTCTTTTGCACCATTTTTAAACTGTCATATGCTTCTGTCAAAGCTTCTTTATGTCTTTGATTTGTAATATAAATTTCATCATTTACAGCAATTTTACCTGCAAAAAACATATCCTGAATGGTTTGTTCAAACTCATCCATTCCCGTATTTTCCTTAGTTGACGTTCTGATCACATGCAGTTTATCTTCATGCTTAATATCATCATTCTGATAAATTTCCCTGAATTTACTCTTAATTTCCTCGTCTGTTACCACTGAATCCAGATCTGTTTTATTTAAAAGTACAATAACTCTCTTATCCTTTATCAGATCAATAATTTCCGCATCATTTTCATCCAAAGCTCTGGAGGAATCTACTACATATATGACAAGATCCGCTTGATTAGCATATTTACGTGCTTTCTCAACGCCAATTTTCTCAACTTCATCCTCCGTATCACGGATTCCTGCAGTATCTATTATATTAAGTCCGATTCCATGCAGTTTAATAGATTCTTCCAGAACATCTCTCGTTGTTCCTGCTACACTGGTAACAATTGCCTTATCTTCACCAACCAATACATTTAACAGGCTGGACTTACCAGCATTAGGCTTGCCTAAAATAACTGTACGGATACCGTCTTTTAACATCTTTCCATTATCTGCACTGTCTATCAGTTTCTTTAATTCCGCAAGTAAATCCTGTGTTTTGGCCATAAGCTTATCAGGATAACCTTCCAGACTGATATGCTCCGGATCATCCAGTGCAGATTCAATAAAAGCGATTTCATATAAAATTGCTTCACGTAAACTCCGAACCTTAACAGACACAGAACCTTTTAGTTGATTTACAGATGCTTTCATGGCAAATTCATTTTTAGAATGTATCAGATCCATAACAGCTTCTGCACGTGACAGGTCTATTCTTCCATTGAGAAAAGCTCTCTTTGTAAATTCACCCGGTTCTGCCAGTCTCGCTCCATGATGCAACACTGTCTCCAGTATACGATTCATAACCAGAATTCCGCCATGACAATTAATTTCCACAGTATCTTCTGTTGTATAGCTGTGAGGACTGCGCATGACTGCTACCATAACTTCATCTATCAGCTCATTATCATCATATATATATCCATAATGAATGGTATGGCTTGCAACCTGTGACAATTTCTTCTGATTTTTGGGCGAACGATATATTCTATCTGCTATTGCCATGGCATCACTTCCACTGATTCTGATAATTCCTATTCCCGAATCACTGACTGCTGTTGCAATCGCCGCAATTGTATCTGTCTGCATAAACTAATGACCATACCTTTCTCATTTTAATTTATTAACTTTAACTATAATCTATTTTGTCGATTATTTCAATCAAATATGTGTACTTGCCTGTATGTCTTTCCTTTATTTAAAACAAAGTTACGATCAAAGATATCCCTGATAAGATCAGCATAATAATAACCAGTTTCTTAATTTTTTTTTCATCCAGGAAACTGCTTCCCTTCATTCCCAGATAAAGACCCAAACCCATAAATGGAATCAGAATAACAGATTGTTTCAATGTATCAACTGTAATGATTCCTGTCACGCTGTACATAACCAGTCGGAATAAATTATCAATCAGGAAAACAATACACAGATTTCCCTTAAACGCACTGCTGTTATCAGTGACACGTCCCATATAAGCAGCCAATAAAGCTCCAATTCCATACAAACCACATAGAATTCCGGACAAAACACCAATTACGCTTAACAGTATTTGTGATTTTTTAGCACTGCCCATATATTCACGAAATAACATTTCCAGACCAATGGCAATGATCACAAATCCAAAAATTCCCTTAATAACCTGCGTGTCTGTATTTTTTAACATCAAAATTCCGGGAATATCACCCAACAGAACCAATCCCGCAAGCGGAAGACATACCTTCCAGTCTACTGATTTACGTTCTTTATATGATATCATAATATTACTTGGAAGCCCCAGAACCAATTCTACCGGAGATATATTAACATTATTTGTACTGAAACTGAGTATGGTAGAGAAAACCAAAGTATTGGCAAATCCACATAATCCTTTTATGAAATAAGCACACACTGCGGCAAACATCATCCAGCCCATTATAACTACCTTGCCTTTCCTTTATTTATATCTGAAAGAACTTTTCCAGAATAGGAACCAATCCATCCTCATTATTGGACTGCTGTGTAACTTGATCTGCTATCTCTTTTACATGTTCTGCACCATTACACATTGCAACTCCCATGCCTGCTGCCTCTATCATTGAAATATCGTTATCCTGATCCCCCGCTGCTAATGTATTTACTACAGGAATATCCAGATATTCACTTAGCCACTCCAATGCCTTTCCCTTACCTGACTCACATGGAAACATTTCAAGCAGTTTATCATTGGAAAATAAAAGTGTTATTTTCCCCTCTGCCCATGGTGTCAGGACATCTTTTAATTTCTCCAGCTTTTCCCTTCCATCAATAGAAACTGCCACACATTTTAAAGGAGGTTTTTCAGCAAAAGCATCATCCACACGTTCAACTAACAAGGTAGGCATATGAATGGTCTGCTGATAAAAGGTAAGTTCCTTTGACTGTTTTTTAGATACAATAGCATCATCCGTATAAGAATGTACATGAATTCCCATTTCTTCACATATTTTAAAAATATATTCAACACTTTTCATATCCAGTCTTTTTTCTATGATTGTACGTCCTGTAGCCGCTTCTACTACAATCCCACCATTACTTCCAATATAAAATAAATTATTTTTGGAAATTCCCAGTTGTTCTCCTACTTCCATAACACTCATCATAGGACGCCCTGATGCCAGAACCATATAATGTCCCGCCTGTGTTAATTTATCTATCATATTTCTCGTCTTTGGTGTTAATTCTTTCTGATCATTTAATAAAGTTCCATCAATGTCAGTAAATAAAATTTTCTTTATCATATATATATTCCTTATAATTACAGAAAAGTCCCCACCATTTGGTGAGGACTCTCAATTACTTATTCCTATCGTTTTAAAGTAACAACGACACGTCTGTAAGGTTCTTCACCTTCACTATGTGTTGTAACATATCTGTCATTCTGTAATGCAGAATGAATAATTCTTCTTTCATAAGGATTCATAGGCTCTAAAGATACAGGACGTTTTGTACGTTTAACTTTATAAGAAATATTCTTAGCCAGATTCTCCAATGTTTCCTTACGTCTCTGTCTGTAGTTCTCCGTATCAACCTTAACTCTTATGTATTCATTTGTTCCTTTATTTACTACTAAAGAAATTAAATACTGTAAAGAATCCAGTGTCTGACCTCTCTTACCGATCAGAACACCCATTTCATCTCCACTGAGTTCAATATCCAATGTACTTTCTTTCTCGTCGAATTTGGCATCAATTACGACAGTCATATTCATTGCCTGAAATACATCCTGAAGGAATTTCTTAGCCTGATCTTCAATAGAAAGTTCTTCCTCGATCACTCTTGCCTTAATAATAGCAGGCTTGGAATTAAATCCAAGAAAACCTGTAGAACCTTCCTCAACAACTACATATTCCAATTTATCACTTGGCACTGTAAATTGCTTGCATGCTTCTGTAACGGCATCATTAACTGTTTTTGCTGAAAACTCCATATAATCCATGTTCATTTACCCCCTACTTATTGTTCTTCTCGTTGTATTGCTTAACCATATTAGCCTTGGCCGCCAGTGAACCAGGCTTAGCATTCTTATTATAATATTCCGTGGATTCTTTAATTGCTGCCGCCTTCTCTTCTTCTGTCTTGGCAGGCTTATTAGATGCAATATTCTTATAAGCAGTTTTGGAAGAAATATTTTTGGTATTGGTTCTTGCCGCAGCGTTTAACTTAGCAGGATCAATCCCTCTCTTCTTCAGCTTCTCATTATATTTTTCAACATTCTTGGCAATCTGTGCATCTACATCCATTTTGTCGATATGCTTATTGATTGCTACCTGCTGGATACTTCTGACAACAGCACCGATTACCCAGTATAAGCCCATACCTGCAGGAAGTGTTAAACAGAACCATGCAGACATAATCGGCATAATTGTGTTCATCATCTTCATAGACTGCTGCATGCTGTCAGCCATATCACTGCCCTGACCCTTTTTTGCATTGTCATCTGTAGCAGCCTGTGGCATCAGCTTATAATTGATCCACTGTGTTACCGCAGCAAGTACAGGAATTGCAACCGCACCAATAAGAAGAAGATAATTATTAGAAGCAAATGAACTTCTGATCGTATCCATAGGTGTGTTTCCAATGTTCAGACCAAGGAAATTGTTATAGGTATCGATCAGACCTCTGGTAGAAGCATTACTTAAAATCAGATCTCCATTATAAGTCAGGTCAGCCAGTCCAAATTTTTCAGATAAAACAGCCATATCTGTACTGGATACTTTATTCAGAGTATCGATAATTGCATTTCTTGTATTTCCTGCAATATCAAAATTCTTTGCATAGTATGCCGCAGCGCTCATGTTCTTTACATATTCTACACCGTCTGCAGCGCTCATGATCTTATCAGCCAGAACACCAAAAGCATCACCTAACTTGATAACATATGCAGGCATGGAATAAATAACACGATACAATGCGAACAGAATCGGCATCTGGATCAAAAGCTGCACACAGCTTCCGGAAGGAGATACACCATATTTGGCATATACCTCTTTTGTCTCCGCATTCATGGCAAGCATGGACTCATTATCCTGCTTACCCTTATACTTAGCCTGAATTGCCTGAATCTCAGGATTCATTCTCGCTGAAAGTTTTGAGAATTTCTGCTGCTTAATTGTAAGCGGCATCAACAATAAATAAATAACAATTGTAAAAAGAATAATAGATAAACCGATATTTGGAATACCAATCAAATCAAGAAACTCGAAAATAACGTTCATAATAACGCCGAGCAGCTTAACTACATACTGGAATATCGGAGTTGAATTCTGTGTCAATAAATAAAAATTCATCTGTCTCCTCCTAATTAAGACTCCCTATTATGGTACCGGGTCATATCCTCCCTTTGAAAAAGGATTGCATCGAAGAATTCTCCATAACGCAAGTAAACCGCCCTTGACGGCTCCATATTTCTGAATCGCCTCCAGCCCATACTGGGAGCAGGTTGGAAAATATGGACACTTCGTACTCTTAAGCGGTGACAAATACTTCTGGTAGAATCTGATCATTCTAATCATGATATATTTCATAGATAACCTCCTTATCAGCAGGTTATTAATATTCTATGGAGCTTCGATACATGCAGCAGTGCACTTTCTATTTCGGCATAGCCGACTTCCTTTGCACCGACCCTCGCAACGACTACTATATCTAAACCACTATTAAATATATTTTCATGTAGTCTGTAACTTTCTCTGACTAATCTCGTAATTCTGTGTCTTACGACACTGTTTCCGACTTTCTTACTGACAGAAATTCCAAGCCTGTTTTGATCTGTTCCATTCTCCAGTACATACATGACCAGATATTTATTGGCGTATGATTTACCGCCCCGATATACCCGCCTGAAATCGCTGTTACTTTTCAATGATTCCGAAAATTTCATATAAACTCTCCAAATCAAAGAGAAAAAGGCCACAAAATGTGACCTATGCTGATAATCTCTTTCTTCCTTTAGCTCTTCTTGCTGCTAAAACTTTTCTTCCACCTGGAGTACTCATTCTAGCTCTAAATCCGTGAACCTTAGCTCTCTGTCTTGTCTTAGGCTGAAATGTCATTTTCATTGAGAAACACCTCCTTCTCATTCTATATACAGTAAAATATCTGTCTTATGATGTAATTGATACTCTTCTGTCAAAAGGGCAGAAAAATACCATGTACTAGAAAATATCATTAAGATTATAATGTAAAAAAGAACGTTCGTCAAGGTCAAAATTAATTTTATCCTCTACATTTCAGCATATTTTATCCTTTTACTGCACCTGAAACACCCTCAGCATAATACTTTTGCGTACAAAAGAACATTGTAGCAATTGGTATCGATATAATTACTGCTGCTGCCGCAAAACCACCATACCACTTTGTTATATACTCCTGCTCCAACATTTTATACATACCTACAGCCACTGTATAATAATCACTGTATGCACCGCATATTACCTTCGCAAGCATAAAATCCTTAAATGGTCCTGCAAATGATGCAAGCAGTGTATAAACAATGATAGGTTTACTAAGAGGCATTATGATATGTCTTAATATCTGGAATCTGGTTGCCCCATCTATTCTTGCTGCTTCATCCAAGGAATAAGGAATTGTATCAAAAAAACCTTTTGCTATATGATAACCGCAGCCTGCACCACCTGCATAAATACATATCATAGCTATTCTTAACATAGGACCTCCTGTCCATCCGAACAGTTTAATGATATAATATACTGCTATCATGGACATAAATCCTGGAAACAGATGTACTATCATTGCGGCATTCATCAGCTTTTTTCTTCCCTTGAAACGCATACGTGACAAGGTATATGCAACACTTATCACTATAAAAGTAGAAATCAGGCAATTTGCTGCAGCAATAATAAATGTATTTAACAGCATTTTAGGAAAATTAAATGCACTGAAATCCGTAAATAGCAGCTTGTAATTTTGCAAAGAATAAGAAGTTGGAAAAAAAGTAGCACTATATGAACCCAATGTTCCCTTAAAACTAGTTAATATTACCCATAAAATAGGTATTAACCAGAATATTGCCAGTACCGCCAGACATAAATGTACAAAAATAATTAATACTTTTTTCTTTAAAGGCTTCCGCATAAAATTAACCATTACCTAAAGCCCTCCTCATCTCTCATGGATCTGCTCATATTAAAAGTAACCAGTGAAACGATTGCCAATGAAACAAATGTAGCAATACCAATTACAGCACCAGTATTGTAATATTCATTATCAATTGTCAGTTTATATAACCACGTAACAAGCAGATCCGTTTTGCCCGCTGTTGCTCCTATTGTTCTCGGCGCACCTCCTGATGTCAGGAAAATGACATTGAAATTATTTACATTACCCGTGAAGGTAGTAATAAGATAAGGTGTGGTTACAAACAGCATATAAGGAAGGGTAATTTTTGTGAACACTTTAACAGGACCTGCTCCGTCTACTTTGGCAGCATCATACAATTCCGCAGGAATATTTTGTAAAATTCCTGTGATCTGAAGTAATGTATAAGGTACGCCTACCCATATATTGATTATGATCACCGTAATACGTGCCCACATGGTATTTGTAAAAAATGGGAGTGAATCTGTCATTCCAATAATTCCAAGATTACGAAGCAATATATTAACTGCTCCCTCAGGCTGCAGCATCTGCCTTACGATCAGTAAAGTAACAAAATGTGGTACTGCAATTGTTAAGACAAAACAAAACCTCCAAAACTTTTTTGCCCTGACTTCTTTCCAGTTAATTACAAGTGCTAACAACATTCCCAAAAAATAATTTGAGAAAGTAGCTAATAAAGCCCATATCAAAGTCCATGCAAGAACACTCCAAAAAGTCTGTCCAAGAGTATTTCCTAATGACAGGATGGTCTTGAAATTATCAAGACCAACCCAATCAAACAATACAAGCTTTGAATCAATTGTACTGTAATTTGTAAATGCCATACAAATCATAAAAATTAATGGAAGTATGGTAAAAACAACAACTCCTGCAACAGGAAAGGATAACAGTGTCAAATGAAGATTATTATCAAATAATTGTAAGATATCTTCTCTGAAATTAGGAATTTTCATACCTTTTCGGGTAAGTTCTTCTACTTCATAAGCACTTCTTATTGATTTTTTCATCAAAATAATTCCAAGACCAATGACAGCAATCGTGATGATTCCGTACAACAAAATGACCAGTGAACGGTCACCATCAACATATTCATATACACATCTGGCTTCATTCCATACCTTCTGCTGTTCTCTTTCCCCAAGTGTAATTAACAGCTTAAGGTTATCTATACCAGAAGTAATAAGAAAACTTAAAATCAGAAATTCAGAAACCATATATATGATTCCTTTTACAATTTGCTTATGAATAAGACAATCCAATCCCCAGATCAAAGCTGAAATCCACACAAAAGGTGTTGTTTTTCTTTTTTCTTTCATAATAACAGCCTTTCCTACTTTTTATATATACAAATCAGGTTCCTGATGTATTTACAGCTGTATTCAACTCATCCAGCTTAACTTTTGCATTTTCTTTTGTGATAATGCCATCCCTGAGTTCTTCACCAAATGTCTGAGCCGGAGTCCAAAAATATGAGAACTCAGTAAAATATGGTCTTGGATATCCAATATTTTCGTTTGACCATGAATCTACTGATACAATTGGATCTGCCAATACTTCTGCATCATTCATCAATGATTTCAATGCTGGTACATAACCTCTTAACTCAAAATGTAATTTCTGTGCCTTTTCACTGGAAAGATATGCTGCAAGTGCCATAGCTACATCCGGGTCAGCACAAGTAGACTTTACACCGATTGCCTTTGAAGATGCAAAAGGGCGAAGTGCTACTTCTTTACCATTTACAGTTGCTGATGGCAAAGGTGCAACCCCCATATTATCACCAAGTACAGTTTTTATATCTGATGCGCTCCAAGTTCCCGACCATAATGCATTAACGTTTCCTTCCTGCATCATAGAGACAGCATCTGCTGGTTCTGCATTGGTAAAATTAGGATTAGCAGCAAGATCCACCAAATAATCAACCATTTCTAAATTACTATCTTTATTTAACACGATTCCTTCTGACCTTATAAACTGATCATCAGGTCCAAAGAAATCTGCTCCTGAGCCGGCAAAAAACGCACCCAGATAAAAACCATTAGAAAGAGCAATTGCTACATTTCCCTTTTCAAGCATAGTATCCAGATTTTTGACATCATCCTCTGTGAAGACACTCTTATCATAATACATAAAATAGGAATCCGTTGTCATTGGGAATCCGTATATTCCACCATCTTCATATGTACATAATTGTACAAGAGTATCTGAATAATCATTCTTGATTGATTCCGCATAAGAACCACCTATTTCTGCGATTGCCCCTGCTGAACATAGATTTTCAAGTCCTGAAGAGCCAAAAATAAATACATCTGCACCGGCATCAATATCCTGTGGTAAAGCCTTCTTGACTTCTGATTCGGAATGAACACCGTATTCATATGTAATATTCCATTCCGGATGTTCTTCATTAAACTGGTTACAAAGCGTAACAATCCATTCCCCATTTTCAGGATTCTGATCCTCCGAAGGACTCCAGATTGTCAGCTTCACATCTCTGGTCTCCTGTGTCTTTGTTTCCTGTGTCTTTGCTTCCTGTGTGGTTTTTTCCTGTCCTGACGACTCTTCCTTTGCCACATCATCTTTTGTGCTCTGTGATGTTTCCTCACTACCTCCACATGCCATTAAGCCAAATGACATAGTAGTCACCATTAACATGCTAATTAATTTTCTCTTCATACTCTTCTCCTTTCAAATAACCCATTTTGTTATTTGCCCCAAATGTTTTTTGCGAAACTGTTTCTCTTATTTACGAAACAAATATACCATACGTTTCGCAAATTATCAATATCTTTTTATAAAATATGTATATTTTTTTATTATTTATTGTTTTTTTATTATAATAATGATACAATAATTTCTGTCATTACAAATTACATAGCGAAACTGTTTCGCTATTATGATATAAAAAAATATAAGGAGATTTAAAAATATGAATCAGAAAACAAATTACCATACACATACCCCACTTTGTAAACATGCATTAGGACTAAATGCAGCAGAATATGCCAAAGCAGCTTATGATGCCGGATTAACCGTTCTTGGTTTTTCTGACCATGCACCATTTAAAGACCATGACTTCGGTTACCGCATGGATTACGATGAACTTCCTCTTTATTTTGAACAGGTAGATGAATTGAAAGAACAATATAAAAATACTATGGAAATTAAAAAAGGACTTGAAATAGAATATCTTCCCTACTACTTAAAGAAAAGCTATCCGGGGCATAAGAACTACTATGAATATTTGATTGAAGACCAGAAATGTGATTATCTCCTTTTGGGAGAACATTTTTTTATGGATAAGGATGATTCCATAATAAACCTCTATCATGTAAATAATACAGAAGCCTTTATTTTTTACGCTAAAGCATGTGTTGAGGCTATGAGCACAGGATATTTTGACATAATTGCACATCCTGATCTGTTCGGTGTAAATTCATTCCCTTGGGATAAAAATTGTGATATTGCATGCGACATGATCTTAGAAGGTGCTTTAAAATATAATATGGTAATTGAATTCAATGCAAACGGATATAGACGTGGTATTCATAATTATCCGGATGGCGACAGATATATGTATCCTTTAAATGCTTTTTGGAAAAAAGTAGAAAATACTTCAATTCCGGTTATTATTGGATCCGATAACCATTCTCCTGACCAGATATGGGATTATGCAATAGAAAAGGCACACAATTATTTATCAACTATAACTGTTGAACTAATTGAAACGATATAGGAAAACCGATATAATAAGAAAAAGAATACAATTCCATACAGCCACAAGGAGAATAAATGAATATTAGAGATATTGCAAGAATTGCAAATGTAACTCCTGGAACCGTGTCAAAAGTTTTAAATAACTATCCCGACATCAGCGAGGCTACCAGACAGAAAGTATTAGCTGTTATTGAAGAAAATCAATACTCTCCGGTAACAGGTTCAAGAAATAATCCATCCTATTCTACAAACAAAAAGTTAAATATAGGACTGATTATCGAAAGTGTGTATAACCATTTATACATAGAAATGGAAGATATCATATCCATTCGTTTTCATAATGCCGGATATACTATATTATCATTTCATGATAATTATTTCTCACAGGACAAAAAAGAAAAATTTGAAGAACTTTTAGAATACATAAATGAACATAATTTATCAGGACTTGTTTATCTTGGTGGAAATTTTGAAGACATTCCAAAAGAAACCTTTCAAAAACTTCCCTGTCCAACAATTTTTGTTAATACTGTATTACCTGTTGCATATTATGAGACAAATTATTCCAGCGTACAATCTAATCATTTCGATGCCGGAGAAATGCAAATGAACCAGCTGATCAGAAATGGTCATAAAAATATAGCACTCTTGATTTCATCCATGGTAGATAACAGTGTCTATGGTCTCAGGCTGAAAGGCTACAAACAGGCACTTGCAAATGCAGGGCTTGAGTATAATTTTAATCATATAGTTGAAGGCGATTATACCTATTCAAAAAGTTATCAGAATATAAAAAAACATCTTGAACAGTATCCAGAAATTACTGCAGTATGCTGTAGTGCAGACATTATGATTCCCAGTTTAATAAGGGCAATCCATGATATTTCCAAAACCCCCGGTAAAGATATTGAAATAATAAGCTTTGATGGGCTTGAAATGTTAGAATACTGCATTCCTTCAGTTTCTTCTTTTAAGCAGCCAAAAACTGAAATGGTAGATACCATCTATGACCTCCTGTTAGGACTTATAAATAAAAGCCGAAACAATCAGCACATTACATTCAAATGTAATCTTATTGTTAGAGAATCCTGTAAATGTGATATTTAATTTTATAAAGACAATCATGTGTAAATCATGATTGTCTTTATTTTTTATAACTTTATTATCTTTGTTTCAATCTTCTCAAAAAAACTTTCATCATGGTCTACCAGTAACATGGTCGGCTGATATTTCAACAATAACTCCTCTATCTGCATTCTGGTAAATACATCAATATAGTTAAGCGGTTCATCCCATATATAGAGATGCGCCGGTGTCATAAGACTGGAAGCGATCAACACCTTCTTCTTTTGTCCCTCTGAGAAATCTTCCATATTTTTCTCAAATTGTACCCTGTCCATATCAAGCTGGCGAAGGAGTGCACAAAACAGGCTTTCATCCAATTCACGCTCCTTGCAGAATTCCCTGATGCTGCCCTTTAAAAAGCCAGTATCCTGATTAATATAGGAAACTGTAAGCCCGCTTCCTGTTCCTAGCAGACCTTCTTCCTTACCATTTGAAGGACTTTCTCCTTTTACATGGGATAAAATGTTCTTTATCAGAGTAGACTTGCCACATCCATTACTGCCCTTTAAGAAAATTCTTTCTCCCTGGCGCAGCTCGAAGCTGAGATGATCTATCACTGCCTCCTTCGCATCTGCATAGGTAAAGGTATAATCTTTGGCAGAAACAAGTACATCCTTATGATATTTGTCAGGATATAATTTCAAATCCACGGGATTTTCAATATCTACCAGCAATCCTTCTTTTTCCTCTATCTCACGTTGCATTCTCTTCTCATAGGATTTGACTCTGCTTTGCATTTTCTTGGTTTTTGCCCCAATATAAGCTCTGGTTGAGATATCTCTGCCCGGTTCTTTCTTCGGATCATATCCTATCTTGGTATTTTCATTTTGCTGCGCCCATCTGGCGCTTTGCTCTGCTGCCCTTTTTAACTGACCTATTTGCCTTAAATGCTTCTCATTCTCCATTTGTAAGAAGGTATCCTTACGCATTTTATTCTCCCACCAGCTTGAGAAATTTCCGCTTTGAATCTCAATTGATTTACGATTGAGCACCAGTACATGATCAATACATGCATCCAGCAGATCTCTGTCATGGGAAACCAGAATAAATCCCTTCTTATCTGCAAGATATTTCTTTACAATCTGTCTTGCCTCATGATCCAGATGATTCGTTGGCTCATCAATCAGCAAAAAGTCATTGTCTCCTGCAAACAATACCGCCAACATTACCTTGGTCTGTTCACCAAAGCTCAAAGTCTCAAATGGACGATACAATATTTTCGCTGATGTCTGTAATTTATCCAGTTCACATATGACACGCCATTCCTCACAGCCTGGCTTAAGTTCTGCAAGAAACTCTGATGCACATTGTTCCTTTTGCTGCTGTGTGATCTGATATGGAAAATAATCAAATACTGTAGATGTACTGATATTCCCCTGATAATGATACTTTCCTGATAAAATATTTAAAAAGGTCGTCTTACCCTTGCCATTTCGTCCTATGAAGCCCAGTTTCCAGTCTGTGTCGATTACAAAAGAAACATCTTCAAAGATATTATCAAAACTGCCTTCATAACAAAATGTAAGATTAGAAACACTGATCTGTGCCATACACATTCCTCCTCACCCCAAAACGTCTGTTGCCAAACGATTCTGATTCGGATAACCTGTGTCACTGCCAGACTAAGCAGCCGTATATTATATAAATAAACACGAAAAAAAGAGGTTATGAGAATCATAATCCACTTTTGGCAACATGAAAACGATACCCTTTACAGGGCACTGTCTAAAATCTGTTCATGCTTTCAAAAGTAGATTATTTTCTCATCCTTTCACCTCTTTCTCATTGATACAATTATTATATGCTTATCAGATTATAATATCAACTTATTTTTCAAATAATTCAAATCCCCAGTAATTCCACGCCCAATTACTGTTTTCACCGTTTCTGTCAGTCAATATCAAGTAGTATTTCTGTCTGAAATCCGGTTTTGCATTTATTTTAACTACATCCTGTCCAATATAAGAGGACATCCACATGGGAGTGATCTGATTTTCTGTATATCTGTATACAAAAATATGCTGTGACCATTTCTTTTCATCCTGTTCTACCCAGAATGGTCTGTATTTGCCAAATCTCCCCCTCTTCCAGCATAGAAGAATCAACTCGTCATTGCCATCACCATCTATATCACAGGATAAGACATCCTGCACTTTTACGCCTTTTTGACTTTTCCAGATAATTTTCTGATTAGGACTTCTACTTACACTCACTGCTCTGGAAGATAAGGTAACTTCATATTCCCCTGTTGCATCCTTTATCTGTCTTTTTTCCCATGTAACCCAGCCTGGAATCTTATTATATGATATACAGATTAAGCCTGTCATAACGGCGATACCTATACATACCGCCGTTATGACCTTTTTCTTACCATTCATAATGGTAACGATAGCTGTCAGTCCATGCAGGCTGTTTTATATCCGTAGTTTTCTGATATTCCATGTCGTCATTGGCTTCAATTCCCATCATGACTCTCCACTGTGTATCAGTCAGTCTGTCATTTAATGGCTGTTCGAACTGATAGAATGTATACACACTTCCTGAAGCCAGTTTGATTTTCCCATCTACCTGCACAGCAACAATAATCTGGGATGGATCTCCTGTAGCAGCTTCCAGTACACTTCCATTGGGGTCCGTTGCGATATCTACTATCAGTGCCGCAGGATACTCCTCACTGAATATTGTATCAGAATCTGCATTTGCTCTCATGGCATCATACCAGAAATGCTCAATATTACCACCATATGTTCTGATCAGGTCATACTCTTCTTCTGTTAATGTTTCGTTTTGAAGCTCTTTATTGGCTATTGTCTCTAATTGCAGAGCCAATTGTTGTAATTTATTCAGGTTCTCTTCATCTGCATCACTCAACATTTCGTATTTCTTTAGTCCTGATACTGTCTGTTCTGCCAGACTGGCAAATCTCTCATAAACAACCGGCTCCGGTTCTACATAACCACGATCATCCGGTTCTTCCTCCATACCGCCTCCCATTTCAGCCATGACCTGTTTCGAATATAGTACCGTATCATGCTTTAATTCTGTATAACTTCCTGCAAAACACTCCAGATTCTTCTTTGCCCATTCCTCATTCTGCATGAATATTGGATATCCTTCACCCTTTTTCTCCAATAAAGGACGTAATGTATGGATCCAGCTTGCATACAGACTGGCATTCCACAAAGAATCATCTGCCTCATTAATACCGGTTCTGAGCTTCTCCATATTTTCCATATATCCCGGATAATCTTCTACTCCATTTTCTTTTAACAGATTCAAGGCAACATCACTGCCAAAAGCAGCCGGTACATCCAGCACATCCGGCAACATACGTTTCTCTCCTGCACCGTTGCTCTGAACATTACTGTAGATCAGCTTCTGCATGACCATTGCATCGATGGAGAATCTCTGTCCCATAAATCGAAAACCTGGTATTACATTTTTCTCCCCATCTTCAATAGGAATAGAATTGATCTGAGGTGTCGGCAATGCCGCAGTATTGGTTCTATAATTTAAAAAAGCATCACCATTTCCTATAAAGTCTGTTACTTTGGCATCTTCACCATAAGCAGCTCTGATAAGCGGTGCATATTCACATACTCCATTGTCATCACTTGCTCCCGCAAAGAAAGAAGTCACACTGTATACAGACTGCCAGAGATCATAAGCATTCTGGTCAGAATCCAGTGTTTTGGTAATCAGAAGTGCACTTCTGTCCAGATCTTCTGCTTCCTGCTTAAAATGCATTCTTCCGTACCACATCATGGCTTTAAAATATGCCTCTAAATCAGAATCTCCCTCATAATATCCTCTCGGCTTATACTGGGAATAATCTTCCTCATCATCAGTAATCCCTGAAATCATAATCCCCTGCGCAGCCTCAATACGGGATAACTCAGACTCTACAATATCTGACACATAATCTTCTACCTGAACTGTATCATCCAGTAATTTCGCCCCAACAGTGAAAAAGGCAATATTTCTTACAACAGCACTTTCCCATTCACTTCCCTTAAGCTGTCTATACTGTTCCTTACTGTCTTCCAGCATTTTCATACCAAGCTGTCTGACCTGATCTGCAAGATACTCTTTTTCAATATTTTTCAATAAATAAGCAAAATAAACATGATATGTATGCATTAAGGAATCAACCGTTACAAAATTCGGTATCATATTATATCGATTTCTCTCATAGAGATCAAAAAATTCTCTTCCAGCCTCTTCCCTGACTACAAAACCATTTCTGGCGATCAAGTCTGTCATTTTATCATCCAGATAGAACTGCCATAAGTTATCTACATTGCTCAAATCTTTCTCCAATGTATAAGAAGCAGCATTGGGCGATACACTTTCATCAGTATTTACCTTCGTAGATATGAATACAGGCCGCTGCCCGATCACACCATATTCCTCTGCTTTCTCCTCCTTGTTCACAACCTCCTCCTGTACAGGTTGCGTTTCCTCCTGTGTCACAGCCTGACTGGATACCGTATCCTCACCTTGACCGGCACAGCCCGTCAGCATTCCCGCCGTAACCATCAATGCTACTGTTTTCTTTAAACTCTTCCTTACCATACTCACTCTCTCCTTTGGTGCTCACGCCTGCTCTTACATATACAGTATACCATGCTTTTTTTCCTTCCTACAATTCCTAATCTGCGGTTACTCACATTTCGTGGAAAATTTGTGGACGTATTCTTACTGTTTCGACAGTATTTACATAAATGTCGTCCATAATTTACACACCATTTCCACGAACTCTGTGGAAAAATCCACAGAAAACACAAGATATCCACATTTTGTTGATATCTTGTGGATATCTCGTAGACAACACGTAGAAAACTTTTTATGTTCACTCTTAGATCATTGTATTTTCTACGTGGATTATGTATATAATTATTCACAGCTTTATCCACATTTTTGTGGATTTCACTTTATAAATAATCATTTTTTAAGGTTTTCCACACTATTGGGGATAAGTTATCCACATTATATGCGTTTATTTTGCCAAATATGTGCATTTCTCATCCACTTTATTCACATTTATGTGTAAATAATTGTTTTTATTGTTTGATTTTTTTATTCTTTTGGGGTACTATGGACATATATATTATTGTAACCATTCTTTGCCTACTGCATATCCGGAGCATGGAATGTTACATATTGGACAGAGGTAGAGCATGAACGATATTCAAGAGAAATGGAACCAAATTAAAGAAAGTATCCGAACAGAGTATGAACTCACTAATATATCTTATGAGACATGGATTGCTCCACTTAAATTATACAAGGTGGAAAATGACATTGTAACTATTATGATTCCTTCTGATCAGGCACAGACTATCAACTATATTTCCAATAAATATGGTCTGTTTTTTAAAGTTACCATTTCAGAAATGATGGATCATGAATATGATGTGTCCTTTATTCTTGAAAAAGATACTGCAGCGCTCGCCAATTCTGACGTACAGGCATCTGGAAGTGTTTCCAATATCAATTATGAAAATGCCAATCTTAACAGTAAATATAAATTTGATACCTTCGTTGTAGGAAGTAATAACAAATTCGCCCATTCTGCTGCTCTTGCTGTTGCGGAATCCCCGGGCGAAGCCTATAATCCGCTTTACCTGTATGGAGGAGCCGGACTTGGCAAAACCCATCTGATGCACTCTATCGGACATTTTGTTCTGGAACAGAATCCAAATATGAAAGTCCTTTATGTAACTTCTGAACAATTTACTAATGAAGTAATTGAATCCATTCGAAGTGGTAATGCTGCGGCTATGACCAAACTTCGTGAAAAATACAGAACTGTAGACGTTCTTCTTATTGATGACGTTCAGTTTATTATTGGCAAGGAATCCACACAGGAAGAGTTTTTCCATACTTTTAATGTGCTTCATTCTGCCGGTAAACAGATTATTTTGTCTTCAGATAAACCACCTAAAGAAATGGAAACTCTGGAAGAACGTTTCCGCTCCCGTTTCGAATGGGGATTGATCGCCGATATCCAGCCACCTGATTACGAAACCAGAATGGCTATTTTGCGCAAAAATGCAGAAACTTATGACAAAGAGATCGATGATGAGATCATCAAATATATTGCAACCAATATCAAATCAAATATCAGAGAACTTGAAGGCGCATTAAATAAAGTAATGGCAAATGCCCGTCTTAATAAGAAGGAACTTACTCTTGCCCTTGCTGAAGACGCCCTTAAGGATGTCATTTATCCTGATCAGGTCAGAGAAATCACTCCGGCACTCATTATTGATGTTGTTGCAGAACACTTTAATGTTCCAAAGGAAGAAATCACTTCCAAGAAACGTAACTCGGAATATGTTCTTCCACGCCAGATCATTATGTATCTGTGCCGTAATATGATCGATATGTCACAACAGAGTATTGCTAATCTGCTGAGTAAAAAGGATCATACTACGATTATTCACGGTATTAAGAAAATTGATGAGAAATTGGCCACTGATGAGGACCTTCGTAATAAGATAGAGACAATCAAGAAAAAGATATCTCCATCATAATTATGATTTTCTATGTGCATAACTTGTGGTTACCTATGTAGAAATCCTGTGGGTAATCCACAATCAGCCATTTTTTCTTTCCATGACACTCGTTGTGAGGTTGTGAATGGATCTGAATAACTTCATGTTTTTTATAAACCTTTTTCACAGGTTTTACTTTTTATTTTTTCCAGTATATAATGGACTGGAATCGGGTTATTCACATTTCCACGCTGATTACTACGAATACTACGAACTTTATATATATTATTTATTTTTTGCAGACTTTACATTTTTCACTTTTTTGTCGAAGGGAGTTATACACATGAAATTAATATGTTCCAAGTCTAATTTGCTTAACGGTGTTAATATCGTTTCTAAAGCTGTACCAAGTAAAACTACAATGTCCATTCTGGAATGTATCTTAATAGATGCAACTAAGGGACAGATCACTTTAACTGCTAATGATATGGAATTGGGAATAGAAACTGTTATTGAAGGTGAGATCATTGAGAAAGGTATTATCGCTCTGGATGCAAAGATTTTCCAGGAGATGGTACGTAAATTACCTGATAATGATGTTACGATAGAAACAGATGCATCCTATAAAACAATCATTACCTGTGAAAAGGCAACTTTTAATATCATTGGCAAATCAGGAGAAGATTTTTCCTATCTTCCACAAATAGAAAGATCTGATTCTATTCTTATTTCCCAGTTTACTTTAAAAGAAGTAATCAGACAGACGATTTTTTCCATTGCCGATAACTTTACCAACAAAATATTAACCGGTGAATTATTTGAAATTAACGGTCATGTTCTTAAGGTTGTTTCTTCTGACGGATTACGTATATCATTACGTAAAATCGAATTAAAAAATTCCTATTCTGATAAAAAAGTTATTGTACCCGGTAAGACTTTAAATGAGATCAGTAAAATTTTGTCCGGTGATGCAGATAAGGATGTTAATATTTTCTTTACCGATAAGCACATTTTATTCGAATTTGATAATACAACAGTAGTATCCCGTCTGATTGAAGGTGAGTATCTTAAAATCGATAACATACTGTCAGCAGATTATGAAACCAAGGTCAGAGTAAATAAGCGTGAATTTTTAAGCTGTATCGATCGTTCTACTCTTCTTGTAAAAGAGGGGGATAAGAAACCTATCATTCTTGACATTCAGGATGATATTATGGAGCTGAAGATGAATTCTATCGTAGGTAGTCTGGATGAAGAAATTGACATTGCCAAGAATGGGAAAGATATTATGATTGGTTTTGATCCCAAATTCCTTATTGATGCATTGAAAGTAATCGATGATGAAGAAATTGAAATTAAATTATTAAATCCAAAGGCACCGTGTTTTATTAAAGATGAGCAGGAAAGTTACATTTATCTGATACTTCCTGTAACTTTTAGTACGGTTGCTTAAAGTGTACAGAATTGACATAATATATAAAAAAATGGTAAGATATATCGTAGTATCATTCATAATTGTATAGTCGGAAAGGACTTATCATGGAAGAAGTAAGAATCAAAGATGAATTTATTAAGCTTGGACAGGCTTTAAAGCTTGCAGGACTTGTAGAATCCGGTGTGGATGCCAAATTTGCAGTACAGGATGGAGAAGTTCTGGTAAATGGAGAGGTCTGTACACAGAGAGGTAAGAAGCTTGTGAATGGTGATGAAGTCACTTATCATGGCAGTTCTTTCAAAATTCTTGCATAGTCATACAGGAAAAATGAAATATGATTATTAAATCATTAGAACTTGATCATTTTAGAAATTATGATTCGTTGTCCATGACTTTTGATTCTGGAACCAATATCCTGTATGGAGATAATGCTCAAGGTAAGACAAACATACTGGAGGCTATCTATTTGTCTGCTACAACGAAGTCACATAAGGGAAGTAAGGATAGAGACATTGTTAATTTTGCTGCAGAAGAAGCACATATCAGAACCTATATTGAGAAAGATGGTCTTGAAAATCGTGTAGATATGCATCTTAGAAAAAACAAGTCCAAAGGAATTGCCATCAATGGTCAGAAGATTAAAAAGGCGGCAGATTTACTTGGGCTTTTAAATGTTGTCTTTTTCTCACCGGAGGATTTGTCTATCATTAAGAATGGACCGGCAGAGAGACGGCGTTTTGTAGATATGGAGCTTTGTCAACTTGACAGTTTTTACCTATACAATCTGAATAACTACAATAAAATTGTAAATCAGCGAAATAAGTTACTGAAAGAACTATACTATAATCCCGGTTTAAAGGATACTCTTTCCATATGGGATTCACAGCTTTTGTCTTATGGAAGTAAGATCATAGAACGAAGAATTGCATTTGTAGAACAGTTAAATGATATTATTTATGAAATTCATCGTAAATTATCAGGTAATAAAGAAGAACTGAGAATCTGCTATGAGCCTGATGTAACTTTAGAAGAATATGAACAGAAGTTGCAGTCCGGGCAGGAGCGGGATATACGACTCAAGCAGACGAGCACAGGTCCTCACAGGGATGACTTCAGTTTCCTGGCAGGCAATATTGACATACGTAAATTTGGTTCACAGGGGCAGCAGAGAACTGCTGCGCTTTCACTGAAACTTTCTGAAATAGAGCTGGTGAAAAAGATAACCAGGGATACGCCGGTCTTATTGCTGGATGATGTGTTAAGTGAACTTGACAGTAACAGGCAGAATTATTTGTTAAACAGCATTGGAGATATTCAGACAATCATTACCTGTACAGGATTGGAAGAATTTGTAAATAATCGATTTGAAATCAATCGAATCTATAGAGTTTCTAATGCAACTGTAACGCAGGAGAATTAATATTTGGAGGTTAGAAATGAGTACTGAGTATGGAGCAGATCAAATTCAGATACTGGAGGGGTTGGAAGCAGTAAGAAAAAGACCCGGAATGTATATCGGCAGCACTTCTTCGAGAGGCTTGCACCATCTGGTATACGAAATTGTTGACAATGCCGTGGATGAGGCACTTGGAGGATATTGTGATACAATAGATGTCACAATCAATCCGGATAATTCCATAACAGTCATTGATAACGGACGTGGTATTCCAGTAGGTATTAATCATAAGGCAGGTATTCCTGCGGTAGAAGTTGTATTTACCATCCTGCATGCGGGCGGTAAATTCGGCGGTGGAGGATATAAAGTATCCGGTGGACTTCATGGTGTTGGTGCATCTGTTGTAAATGCATTATCCAACTGGCTTGAAGTTGAAATCTGCAATGAAGGTAAAATTTATAAACAGCGTTATGAGAGGGGACATGTATGTTATCCTCTTAAAGTTATAGGTGAATGTGAACCCGGTAAAACAGGTACCAAGGTGACTTTTTTACCGGATGATACGATTTTTGAAGAAACGGTATACGATTACGATATTTTGCAGCAGCGTCTTCGTGAAATGGCATTCCTGACTAAGAATTTAAAAATCATATTAAGAGATATTAGACCGGATGATAAGCCAGTTGAGAAGACTTTCCACTATGAAGGTGGAATCAAGGAATTTGTATCTTATCTGAATAAGAGTAAGACACCTTTATATGATGATGTTCTGTATTTTGAAGGAAAAAAAGACAATGTGTACGTAGAAGTTGCGATGCAGCATAATGATTCCTATACAGAAAGTGCATACAGTTTTGTAAATAATATTAATACACCGGAAGGTGGTACACATCTTGCCGGATTCCGTAATGCAATTACCAAAACTTTTAATGATTATGCAAGAAATGCCAAACTTTTAAAAGATAGTGAGGCTAATTTGAGTGGTGATGATATCAGAGAAGGTCTGACTGCAATTGTATCCATTAAGATCGAGGACCCACAGTTTGAAGGACAGACTAAGCAGAAGTTGGGTAATTCTGAAGCAAGAGGTGCTGTAGACAGTATTGTAAGTGAACAGCTTACTTATTATCTGGAGCAGAATCCTACGGTTGCAAAACAGATCTGTGAAAAATCAATTCTTGCCCAGCGTGCAAGAGAGGCAGCCAGAAAGGCAAGGGATCTTACCAGAAGAAAGACAGCACTGGAAGGAATGGCTCTTCCTGGCAAGTTAGCAGATTGTTCAGACAAGGATCCTAAAAACTGTGAAATCTTTATCGTAGAGGGAGATTCCGCCGGCGGTAGTGCCAAAACTGCCAGAAGCCGTGCAACTCAGGCTATTTTACCTCTTCGTGGTAAGATACTGAATGTAGAGAAGGCAAGACTGGATAAAATTTATGGAAATGCAGAGATCAAGGCTATGATCACAGCATTTGGTACTGGTATTCATGAGGATTTTGATATTTCCAAACTTCGTTATGACAAGATTATTATTATGACTGATGCCGATGTTGACGGTGCACATATAGCAACACTTATGTTAACTTTCTTATATCGATTCATGCCGGATCTGATCAAGGAAGGACATGTATATCTGGCACAGCCACCACTTTATAAGCTCGAAAAGAATAAAAAGACCTGGTATGCTTATAGTGATGATGAATTGTCAAAGATTCTGGACGAAGTAGGTCGTGATCAGAATAATAAGATTCAGCGATACAAAGGACTTGGTGAGATGGATGCAGAACAGCTTTGGGATACTACAATGGATCCTGAGAAGAGAATTCTGTTAAAGGTAGCCATGAATGAAGAGGCAGAATCTGAAATTGATCTGACTTTCACTACTTTGATGGGAGATAAAGTAGAACCTAGACGTGACTTTATCGAAGCAAATGCGAAATTTGCCAAGAATCTGGATATATAAGAGTATAGAAAGGCATGATTAATAATATGGACGATACAATATTCGACAAAATACAGGAAGTCGATCTGCAAAAGACTATGGAGCAATCCTATATAGAGTATGCAATGAGTGTTATTGCATCCCGTGCGCTTCCTGATGTAAGAGATGGTCTTAAACCTGTTCAGCGAAGAGTACTTTACTCCATGATAGAATTAAATAATGGACCCGATAAGCCACATAGAAAGAGTGCGCGTATTGTCGGTGATACCATGGGTAAATATCATCCTCATGGTGATAGTTCCATTTATGGTGCATTAGTTAATATGGCTCAGGAGTGGTCTACCAGATATCCTCTGGTAGATGGACACGGTAACTTTGGTTCTGTAGATGGTGATGGTGCCGCTGCCATGCGATATACAGAGGCGAGACTGAGCAAAATTTCCATGGAATTGCTTGCCGATATTAATAAAAATACTGTAGATTTTGTACCAAACTTTGATGAAACAGAAAAGGAACCTACTGTATTACCAAGCCGTTATCCTAATTTGCTGGTAAATGGTACACAGGGTATTGCCGTTGGTATGGCAACCAATATTCCACCTCATAATCTGCGTGAAGTTATTCAGGCGGTTGTGAAAATGATCGATAACAAAGTACTTGAAGACAGAGATACAAATATTGAGGAACTTTTGCCCATAGTAAAAGGTCCTGATTTTCCTACAGGTGGAATTATCCTTGGAACCAGAGGTGTAGAGGAAGCCTATCGGACAGGCAGGGGTAAGATTCGTGTACGTGGTGTAACAAGTATTGAATCTATGCCAAATGGTAAGAGCAGGATTATTGTATCCGAACTTCCTTATATGGTAAATAAGGCAAGACTTATCGAGAAAATTGCAGAGTTAGTCAAAGATAAGAAGATAGATGGCATTACAGATCTCAGAGATGAATCTGACAGAGAAGGTATGCGTATTTGCATCGAGCTGCGTAAAGATGCAAATGCAAATGTCATTATGAATCAGTTATATAAACATACGCAGATTCAGGACAGCTTCGGTGTTATTATGCTGGCACTGGTAAATAATGAACCTAAAGTCATGAACCTAAAAGATATTCTGACTTATTACATTATGCATCAGGAAGAGGTAGTAACCAGAAGAACTCAGTATGATCTGAACAAAGCGGAAGAAAGAGATCATATATTACAGGGATTATTAATTGCTCTGGATAATATCGATGAAGTAATTCAGATCATTCGAAGCAGTGAGAATACACAGGTTGCCAAGGATCGGTTAATAGAAAGATTCTCATTAACCGATGTACAGGCGCAGGCTATTGTAGATATGCGTCTTAGAGCGTTAACAGGTCTAGAAAGAAGTAAGCTCGAACAGGAGCATGCAGATCTGTTAGAGAAGATTAAGGAGTTTAAAGCGATTCTTGCAGATAAGAAACTTCTTCTCGGTGTCATCAAGGAAGAGATTATGATCATTTCCGAAAAATATGGCGATGACAGAAGAACTAAATTTGGATATGATGAATTTGATATTGATATGGAAGATCTGATTCCCCGTGAAAATACGGTAATCGCAATGACAAGTCTGGGATATATCAAACGTATGACTGTAGATAATTTCAAGACCCAGAACAGAGGTGGTCGTGGAATCAAGGGTATGTCAACAATTGATGATGATTACATTGAAGATCTGTTAATGACGACAACTCATCATTATCTGATGTTCTTTACCAATTATGGACGTGTATACAGATTAAAAGCATATGAAATACCGGAAGCAGGAAGAACTGCCAGGGGAACAGCGATCATTAATCTGTTACAGCTTACTCCGGGAGAAAAGATATCAGCAATGATTCCTATCAGTGAATATGAAGAAGGCAAAAATCTCTTTATGATCACAAAGAAAGGTATTGCAAAAAAGACACCTGTTATTGAATTCTCAAATGTCAGAAAGACAGGTCTGGCAGCAATTAATCTTCGTGAAGACGATGAATTGATCGAAGTAAAGACAACAGATGCAGATTCAGAGATATTCCTGGTTACCAAATATGGCATGTGTATTCGATTCAAAGAAACCGATGTCAGAGCTATGGGAAGAACAGCCATGGGTGTAATTGGCATGAATCTTGAAGATGGTGATGAAATCGTAGGTATGCAGCTTAATACACAGGGTGATTCCTTACTTATCGTATCAGAAAAAGGTATGGGTAAGAGAACCAGAATGGATGAATTCAGTGTACAAAAACGTGGCGGCAAAGGTGTAAAATGCTATAAGATCGCAGATAAGACCGGTAATGTCGTAGGTGTGAAGGCTGTAAATGATTCACATGAGATCATGATGATCACAACAGAAGGTATTATTATTCAGCTTCGTATGGAAGATATTTCCATGATCGGGCGTAATACATCCGGTGTGAAGATGATCAATCTTGATGGTGGAGTGACAGTTGCAAGAATTGCCAAAGTACGTGAGAAAATTTCTGATGGTACTCAGGAATTTGATGATGTAGATCAGGCAGCAGAGAAAGTAAATGAAGATTCTGAAGAGGAAGACGAAAATATTATCTTTCCTACCGAATCTGACGAAGAAGATGAATAAATAAAAAACAGCAGGGCTTGAAATTAAATATCAGGCTCTGCTGCTTTTTCATATAAATAGGCATTTCCAAGTTTGCCTACACGTTTCACGGTTTGAGTTTCTAATAAAACATTAAGACCAGTCGTTGCGTATTTTTGTTGAATGTGAGCGCATTTGGCATAATCTTTAGTAGTAAACTGTTGCGGCAGTGTATCTGGCAATAATTTAAGATAATCCGCTATGGTATTAATTCTCAATTCATCGTAAATATCAACAGGAATTCCATCCATTCTGGAGGAACCTCTCTTTTTATCATAATTCCATCCATTTAAGTATCTTGTTTCTTCAACATCGATCAGAGATATGATAAAATGAAGTCTGGGATTGTTCAGAAACATTTTTATTTTATATAATTCAGGAATAATCTGATAAAAGGAGCCTTTTTTGGGGGATTTTCTTTTGGATGACAATTCTCCGGTTTCCATATCCAGCCAGGACAGCCATTTTATATGAGCTACCGGATATACGATCGTAACATCATGTTCCTGTAGAAAAAAAGAAAGTTTATTCCTCATTGTATTAAAATTTCTGGTCTGTATTTCATAAATTTCGCCATCTACACAGATGTCTGCTACATAATTTCCAATTCGAATTTCATGGTAACATGGATTTGGTGCATAATAATATTTTAAAACAGAATGTATCGTTTTCTCACGCAGCGTTCCTATGCCGTTTTGCCCCTGAAGAGCACCTATCATATGCTGGCATGCTTCTGAAAACAATTTTTTATCAACGTAACTTTCCATGCTGCAATATCCTTTCTAGTCTATTATCTTCTTTTATATTACCATAGAAGCTGTAAAGATTTCAGAATTTTTTATGCTTTTTTAATTGAATAAATAAAAAGCAGCATTAAAATAAAATTTAGAATGAGATATTTGGAATTTGCAGGTTACAGAAAGGCATGGTAATTGATATGTTTGGTTATGTAACAGTAAATAAACCTGAATTAAAATTTAAAGAATTTGATATGTATCAGGCATACTATTGCGGTTTATGCAGAGTTTTGCGTGAAAAATACGGATTTAGCGGTCAGTTTGCCCTGAGTTATGACTGTACTTTTTTGATACTTTTTTTATCAGGACTTTATGAGCCAGAGGAAATGAGACAAAATACCAGATGTCCCCTGCATCCCAAAAAGGGAGTACCGGTATGTATTAACATGTATACAGAATATGCGGCTGACATGACGATCCTTTTGAGTTATTATAAGTGTATGGATGATTGGAAGGATGAGCACAAAACAACGAGGCTTGCTTATGCCAAAGTAATCAGTAAAGGATATCGTACTGTTTTGGAGAAATATCCTGAAAAGTGTGAAAAAGTAAAAATACTCTTTGAAAAAATGGCAGATTGTGAGAAGCAGAAGGAGGAAAGTCTGGATAAGGTATCAGGACTTTTTGGTGAAGTGTTGGCAGAACTTTTTGCGTACAAAGAGGATGAGTGGGATAATAGTATTCGTCGAATGGCATTCTTCCTTGGCAAGTTCGTATATTTGATGGATGCTTATGAGGATCTTGAGAAAGATAAAAAGAGTGGTAATTACAATCCATTTTCATTTGTAGAGCAAAATGAAGAGTATGAAGAAAAATGCCGTAAGATTTTGTCAATGATGATGGCTGAATGTTCCAGAGAATTTGAAAAGTTACCAATTATTCAAAATGTAGAAATACTTAGAAATATTATATATTCAGGCGTTTGGTGCCGATATGAGCAGCTTCGTATGAAAAAAGAAAGGTTATCTAAATGAGTGACCCCTATAAGGTGCTTGGGATTCAGGCAGATGCAACAGAAGAGGAGATAAAGAAAGCATACAGAGCTTTGAGCAGGAAATATCATCCGGATGCAAATATAAATAATCCCAACAAGGCACAGGCAGAAGAGAAATTTAAAGAAATACAACAGGCGTATAACCAGATCATGAAAGAAAGAGAACAGGGATTTTCTAATGGATCAGGTTATAATTATGGCTATGGTGGATTTTATCAGGAACAGGATACCAGTCAGGATGAGGATTCACGTTATTATCAGGCAGCAGCAAATTATATCAGAAGTAATCACTGTCATGAAGCTCTTAACGTATTGGCAAATATAAAAGACAGAACAGGAAAGTGGTATTATTATAGTGCTGTGGCAAATGCAGGACTGGGAAATCAGGTGCTTGCAATGGAACATGCCAGGGCAGCAGTGTCCATGGAGCCAAATAACATAGAATATCGTCAGTTTTTAAACAGTCTGGAAAATGGAAATAACTGGTACATGGGCAGACAGGCACAGTATGGTTATAATACGTTTGGCGCAGATGGCTTATGTCTGAAGCTGTGTCTGATGAATATATTTTGTAATATTTGTTGTGGTGGCGGCGGATTTTTCTGCGGTGGACCATATTATGGCGGTAACTAAAACCATATAAAAATGAGGCGGGAATATGAATATAATTAAGAGTAAGTATTATGGGATCATCAGAGGTGTTACAGTAGGAATTGCCTTTTTGCTGCAGCTCATAACAATGATATTGCTTGCGGTGTATTTGTTTCGTGGATTTTTTGCAATCTATCTGTTAATGGAATTGATCAGCGTAGTTACAGTATTTGCACTGGTAAATAATGCAGAATCTTATAAAATGAGTTGGATCATTATTATACTGGTATTGCCGGTATCGGGGCTTTTTCTTTACTTTATGTGGGGAAGAAAAAGACAGAATTCCAAAGAAAATAAAAGATTTCATGAAATTGAATCTGAAATATCAGGTTATCTGGTTCAGAACACAGATGTGGCAGAAGATATCCAAAAACAGCATCCCAATAAAGTGCAGATCAGCAGATACCTTAGAAAAAAAGGATTTCCTATCTATAATAACACACAGGTAACTTATTATGAAATAGGTGAAGATATTATTCAGGCAATGATGGAGGATATGAAGAATGCAAAGAAATTTATTTTTCTTGAGTATTTTATTGTATCTGATGGAAGAGTGTGGAAAGAGATACTGGAAATTCTGACACAGAAGGTTAAGGAAGGTGTAGAAGTCAAATTACTATTTGATGACTTTGGAACACTTATCATCAACAATCATGCTTTTAGAAAAGATCTGGAAAGCAGGGGAATTGAACTTCGCATATTTAATCCTATTCACAGAAATGTGGCCAGATTGTCATTTAACTACAGAAATCATCAGAAGATCACAGTAATAGATGGCAATATAGGATATACCGGTGGTATTAATCTTGCAGATGAATATGCAAATTATATTGTACGTTTTGGACACTGGAAAGATACAGGACTTAGACTTTATGGTGAGGGTGTATGGAGCTTTACCTGTGTTTTTATGGAAATGTGGCGGGTGACAGACAGTAACAGTACATTTGAGTATGATAAATACCGTCCTACAGTTCAGGTAAAAGAAGATGGTTATGTACAGCCATTTGCCGGAGGTCCACATAGAAATCCAAGTAATCCTACAGAGGGTGCTTATACTCGAATGATCAATAAGGCGAGAGACTATATCTATATTACGACTCCATACCTTGTACTTGATCAGAATATGCTTGATGATCTGATCAGTGCTGCCCAAAGTGGAGTTGATGTACGGATCATTGTTCCTGGAATTCCTGATAAGTGGTATGTATATATGGTAAATGTATCTAATTACGGCAAATTAATGGAGGCAGGTGTTCGCATATTTGAATACAGACCGGGATTTATTCATGCCAAAAATGTAGTTGCGGATGATGAATGTGCTATTTGTGGAACTATTAATACAGATTACAGGAGCTTTTACCTTCACTATGAGTGTGGTGTATTTTTAAGTGAAATGAACGCTGTAGCAGACATGAAAGCAGATTTTCTTCATACAATGGAACAGTGTGAAGAAATGAATCTTGAAGCATGGAGTAAACGGCCTCATAAACTGATTCAGTTCCTGTTAAAGGTAGTGTCTCCGATGTTGTAGAAAGGATGAGGTATATGCGGGAGAAAATAACCAGATTTATGCAGGGAAGATATGGAGTAGATGAATTTTCCAGATTTCTTACAGGGTTTTCATTTGTATGGATCGTACTGGAGTTAATTACAAGAAATCGTTTGTTTGAAATATTTTTCTGGGTGACAGTGATATACCTGTATTATCGTATTTTAAGCAGAAATTATGGCAGAAGGCAGCAGGAGAACAGCAAGTATTTGACACTTAGATACCGTTTTGTATCAAAGTGGAACCAACTGGTCCATCCCAATGGTTACCGGGCAAAAAGTAACAGGGTAGATAAATGGAAACAGGAGATGCAGCAACGAAAAATATATCACATTTATAAATGTCCGGGTTGTGGGCAGAAGATAAGAATTCCCCGGGGAAAAGGGAAAATTGCAGTTACATGTCCAAAGTGCAGAACAGAATTTATTAAGAGAAGCTAATAGAAAAGGCAGCCTTATCGGGCTGCCTCATTTAGTCTTATGACTTAATTATCCAACTACCTTTTTAACTGCTTCCAGTACACGTTCTGCCTGGAAAGGCTTTACAATAAAATCTTTAGCTCCAGACTGGATTGCTTCAATTACCATTGCCTGCTGACCCATAGCAGAGCACATAATAACCTGTGCATTAGGATCATTGGCTTTAATTGCTTTTAAAGCCTGAATACCATCCATCTCCGGCATGGTAATATCCATCAATACAAGGTCTGGTTTCACCTCGTTATATTTATCAACTGCAATTTTGCCATTTTCAGCTTCAGCAGCTACTGTATAACCATTTTTGGATAATATATCCTTAATCATCATTCTCATAAAAGCTGCATCATCGACAATTAATATATTTTTTGCCATTTTATTTCCTCCTCTGGAATAATTTATAAATTGAATGTGCAAGATCAAACGGATACAATTGCATAATTGTACTATCCACCAGATCACCTATCTTCAAATTGAAATTAATTTTTACAAACAGATCATCAGGAATATCGTCTGGAAAACGAAATGTTTTGATATCGATTGATTGGACGGTTGGTGGTGATATTTCGATTTTGCTGTCGAACATTTTGCTCATAGCGGTAGCAGAGCTTGCCGTCATTTGATTCATGGCTTCGGCCACGGCACTTAAATGAAGATCTGTTATTTCGCCTACCGAATATGTACCTTTTCCATCGTTTCCCATCATTAAATCTGTTATGATCTTAGCATCTGCATCTTTTAACACAAGAATATTGTTTCCATACAGACCTTGTGTGTACTGAACACGAATCAGAACACAGGATTTCTCATAATCATTTAATATTTCGGCTTTATGCACAAGGGATACATCAGGAGTAGTGATCGTAATGGGCTGACCTAACATCAAGTTCATTGCGGTTGCCGAAGAGCCGATAGAAATATTGGATATTTCACCAATTACATCAGCTTCTTCTTTTGAAAAATAGTCCATATGATGACTCCTTTTATTCAACTAAAATACATTTGAATATGTCCTTATTAAGTATTTTACATTTATTTTCTGAATTTGTCTATAAAAGAGTGATATTTTTATTTGAAATTGTTATTTAATTAACATAAAGAAATGAAATAACGTAAAAAAAGTTAACAAAATGAATTGTTTTAAATGTATCATAATTTTATAAGAATAAAATAAGCTAAAAATGCGTGTTTTTATGTAAAATTTGCAAAAGCAGTTTACAATGTAACAATAAATGTAGTATAACAAAGGGCAGGAGACACTTTAAGGTGTACTATTTGGAATAAAGAGTTTTGGAGGAGAAAAATGGGAGAGAACGAGTTAAAACAGGTATTAAAAGAACATGGTCAGGAACATATCATAGATGCATATGAAAAATTAGATGAAGCAGGAAAAAATAAGCTCGCAAATCAGGTTTCAAAGATTGACTGGTCTATGGTAGCAATGGCAGGTCATAAGGAACTTGCGCAGGAAAGAGGTAAACTGGAACCATTGTCTGCATTGGAAGTGGATGAGATCAATGCCAAAAAAGACATATATGAGGCAAAGGGTCTGGAAGCAATAAAAGCTGGTAAAGTAGGCGCTGTATTACTTGCAGGTGGACAGGGTACCAGACTTGGATCTGATGGTCCTAAAGGTAAATACAATATAGGTCTTACTAAGGATGTGTATATTTTTGAACGTCTGATCAGAAATCTTCAGGATGTAACAGATAAGGCAGGTTGTTTTGTACCACTTTATATTATGACAAGTGATAAGAATAATGATGAGACAATTGCCTTTTTTGAAGAGAAGGATTATTTTGGATATCCCAGGGAATATGTAAAATTCTTTAAGCAGGAAATGGCACCATCTACGGATTATGATGGCAAGCTTCTGATGGAAGCAGCAGATTCCTTATCACTTTCACCAAATGGTAATGGCGGATGGTTCTATTCCATGGCTGTAACAGGTGTACTGGATGATGTACATGCAAGAGGAATTGAATGGCTTAATATTTTTGCAGTGGATAATGTATTACAGAGAATTGCCGACCCTGTATTTGTAGGTGCAACGATAGATTCAGGAAGAGTAAGTGGTGCTAAGGTAGTCAGAAAAGCAGATCCTAATGAGAAAGTAGGAGTTCTTTGTCTGGAAGACGGAAGACCATCTATTGTAGAATATTATGAAATGACGGAAGAAATTATCAATTCAAGAGAAGCTAATGGTGAACTGTCATATAATTTTGGTGTAATTTTAAATTATCTGTTCCGTGTAGATAAACTGGAAGAGATCATGAATGCCAAAATGCCTGTACATGTTGTAGAAAAGAAAATTCCGTACATAGACAAAGAAGGAAATTATCATAAGCCGGAAACCCCCAATGGATATAAATTTGAATTACTTGTATTGGATATGATACATTTACTGGACAATTGTTTGTCATTTGAAGTTGTAAGAAATCATGAATTTGCTCCAATTAAAAACAAAACAGGAGTAGACTCCGTAGAAAGTGCACAGGCATTACTTAAAGAAAATGGTGTCGAGTTGTAAGAAAGTTCATTCAAAGAAATGAGGATTCTATATGATCAGGAACGTAATATTTGATATTGGAAATGTATTAGTTGATTTTCGATGGAGAGAATTGATGCAGGAACTGCACCTTTCCGAACAGGCGCAGGACCGATTTGAGATATCAGTATTTGGAAGTTGCTGGTGGCATGATCTGGATCATGGTACCATTGATGAAACAGAAGCAGTAAAGAAACTTAGAGAAGATAATGCGGAATTTACAGATGCTTTTGATAAAGTATGGGAAAACAGAGACAAGCTGGTAAAGCCGTATGATTATTCTGTTCCCTGGATTAGATCATTAAAGGAACGAGGATATCATGTATATCTTTTATCTAATTATCCAAGGGATATTTTTACATTACATGCCGGAAATGGTTCCTTTCCGTTTCTTGATTATGTAGATGGCAAGGTAGTATCAGGATTTGTACAAATGATCAAGCCAGATGCAGATATATATAAATGTCTTATGGACAAATATACATTAAAGCCGGAAGAATGTATATTTATTGATGACAGGGAAGAAAATATACAGGGAGCCATAAATGTTGGAATGCAGGGAATTGTATTTCAAAATTACAGACAGGCATCATCTGAATTGGATCATAAACTGGCATAAATAGTGTGATATACCATATACAAAAGGGATTCTTTATTAAAAGGAATCCCTTTCTTTAAAAAAAATAAAAAAAGAATTGACAATAGTATATTGCTTATGTATAATAGGTTTTGCGTCAAGAAAGACGTACAATTAGATATTGGTAGAGGATTTAATTCAGTATCGAGGAGAAATACTCAAGAGGCTGAAGAGGCGCCCCTGCTAAGGGTGTAGGTCGGGTAACCGGCGCGAGGGTTCAAATCCCTCTTTCTCCGTTCTTATTTTATGAAATGTAGAAAAGAAATCTTAGCAACATCGAGATTCTTTTTTTTCGCTCTTACAATTGACGATTTCAAAAAAATAAGAAAAACATATTGACATATAGAAATAAACATGTTAATATGAAACTCCACTGCGAAAACAGTGGTTGAGAAAGAAAAAATAATTTAAAAAGTTCTTGACAAACTACAAGATGCATGATAAAGTAATGGAGTTGTGTCAAACAGAAGAACACAGAACCTTGACAAATAAACAGTAATGCAACCCTGAAAATTCTAT